>CEAB01046476.1_pt1 | contig 22577 bp, 19 predicted proteins | sample 557651 | NCBI WGS metagenome assembly CEAB01 (sample SAMEA3182046, study PRJEB8094) | gut metagenome | biome: human; feature: gut; material: Stool; isolation source: human stools | place: Canada | collected 2011-11-15
TAGATTCGAACTAGCGGCCTCTTGAACCCCATTCAAGCGCGATACCAAACTTCGCCACACCCGGAAATGAACTGTATTTCTTTCAGCCCACATATAGTAGCATATTGCGGCGGGTTTTGCAAGTGCTTTTTTTGAAAATTATGAAATTTTTGCGGCGTGCCTGCTCCCCTTCCGCGCGCGCCTGTCACGAACGCTCCAGAAAGTCCTTCAAAAACCGCACCAGATCCATTCGCGTGCCCACGCCGCAGGTCTTTTCCATCTTGCGGATGCGGTACTTGACGGCGGTTTCGGAGATGAAGCTCTTTTCTGTCATCTGCGCATAGGAATCCCCACTTAAAAGCTGCTGAATGAGCGCCATGTCAATTTCGTCACACTGCTGGAACAGCGTCTCCAGCCGCGCAAGATTGGAGATTTCCGGGTCCTTAAAGTCGTTTCCCGGATGTTGAGCTGGCAGTGCAGCTGGATGTTGACGGTCGAAATGCTGGGGTTTTTCTCGATCAGCGAGCTGATGGAAAGTGCCGCCCGCCCGAACTCCTCATAGCCGTCGGAAATCGACGTGATCGACGGGCGCATGAGCTGCGAGAGCGCCATATTGCCGTAGTTGATCAGGTAGAGCTTCTCCGGAATCGGATAGCCGTCCTGCTGGAGCCGGCGCACGAGGCTGATTGCCGCGTAGTCGCTGGCGCAGATCACGCTAACAAAGAAGCAAATCTGAAGTCATGAAATCTTGAATTCCGTATCTGGAGGGTTCAACTATGAATAAAGCATCCATCCGTGTCGAATCGCTCGTGATTCCGACCTACCCGGAGCCTGCAAAGGAAGAAATACCGCTGTTCGCGGAATACCGCGACCACCAGCGCTCCACCGGCAGACCCTATCCCAACAAGGCGACGCTCGACGTCGACCGCCAGCACCGGCAGGACAAAACCTATACGGTGGTCCATATGGAAAACGAATATCTGGACGTGCTGATCATGCCGGAAATCGGCGGCAAGATCTATGCGGCAAAGGACAAGACGACCGGCTACGACTTTTTCTACCGGCAGCATGTGGTAAAGCCCGGTCTGATCGGCGCATTCGGCTCGTGGGTCTCGGGCGGCGTCGAGTTCAACTGGCCGTTCCATCACCGCCCGTCGAGCTTCCTGCCATGCGATTACGCGCTGGAGGCGTGCGAAGACGGCAGCGTCATCTGCTGGCTCTCCGAGCACGACCCGATCGACCGGATGAAGGGCATGGTCGGTGTGGTGCTGCGCCCGGGCGCGACGTATCTGGAAACGCGCGTCAAGCTCTGCAACCGGACGGAAACGACGAAGTCGTTCCTCTGGTGGGAAAATGCGGCGGTGCCCGTCAACGAGCAGTATCAGATTTTCTTCCCGAAGGACGTTACTTATGTAAACTTCCATTACCTTGATTCGCGCACCGCCTACCCCATCGCGGGCGACACGACCTACAACGGCATCGACATGAAGACCGCTCGCGATATCTCCATGCACAAAAACACGCACGACGCCACATCCTACTTTGCCTGCGCGTCGAAATACGATTTCTTCGGCGGCTATGACCACGGCAAGCAGTGCGGCGTGGTCCACATCGCGGACCATCATATCTCGCCGGGTAAAAAAATGTTTACCTGGGGCTATAATCAGCTCTCAAAGAACTGGGAAAACACGCTGACCGACACGGACGGGCAGTACGCCGAGCTGATGGCAGGCTCCTACACCGACGCCCGCGCAGACGACGCTCGATATGGCATTTGACCTTCTGTCCATGGGGCAGGCGGCGCAGACAGAAAAGCTTCTGACCTCCTTCGGCGCGCACTGCGGACATACGGTCATGACTGCGCTGACGCTCCCGGCGACGCTCGGCGCGGGCATCTGGAACCGATGCAAATATGTGCCGTATCAGTATCAGATTGCGGTCTGCCTCGAAAAACTCGGCAAGAAGGCGGAGGCAGACGAATTTTTCCGCACGATTCTCGATATCGAGATTGAATTCTTCAGCAAGATGCACCTGCGGGAGCTTCCCTGGTATCAGGCGCTCTCGGCAGAGCACCTGGGTCTGCAGCAGAAGGCGTGGAACCTGATGGGCAAGGCAAAGCGCATCTGGACCGCGGAGCTTGACAAGGTCGACAACGGCTTCTTTGCGACAACGCCGTTCTTCATCTCCTTCGCCCAGCCGGCAAGCGAGCTGCGCAGGGCATATTACGGCTACCTTCTCGGTCTCGTCAGTCTCTACGAAGGCGAAAACGAGCAGGCTGCAGAATGGTTCCGCGGGCTTGCCCTTCGCAAGCTGATGCGCTTTACCGAAGCCGAGCAGGTGCTGCAGGAGATCGAGGCGGCGAAGAAGCTCAGCCCCAACGATTTCCGTATCTACGCCTTCGAGCAGATCAAAGATACGTTCTGATCAGCGCTTTTAGATAAAGAAAGAGGAAAACCGCCCGCTGCATCACATCATGTGCTGCAGCGGGCGGTTTTTATAGTTATTGCAGCGAATAGGTCACGCCGTCGACCGTAATGGAAGAGAGCTCATTTAAATCAACCAGCCGGGAAAACAGCCAGCTGGACTTTATTTCGCTGTCCTCTTCGCCTCCGCCCGTGCCGGCATGACCGAGAGAACCATACGTGCCGTAAGGTGTCGACTCATTTCCCGGATTGGTCAGAGAAAAGTTTGTCCCATCGTTCAGTGTGAGGGAAATCGTCGTCTCGTTGCGCCCATACCCGCTGCCGTCCAGCCGGAAGGAAATGGGCGTAATGGTTGCCGTATCCCAACGATAGGTTTTTCCATCGTAGGCGGACTCGTTCAGCGGGACGACAAGCTCTGTCTGAAGTTGCTCCGGAGCGGGAACTTCAAAGAGATAGGCATTCTCCCCGTGAAAGCTCATGTCGAACAAAATCAGGTCGCCAGGTTCAAATTCCCCGCCTAGATTGCACAGAAGCGCATAAGCCGTGTTTCCGTCTACCTCGATGATGTCCATGCCCATACCGCCGTTTTTCCATTCGCGTTCGCGTCCTTCGCCGGAATTGTTGCTTGCCAAGACAAGCAGCATCCCGCCGCCCTCTTTTTCTTCCAAACTGGCGTCCGGCAGCGCGGCAAGTTCTGCCGCTGCGTCGTCCGTTTTTGCCTCAATGCGCATGATAGCGTACAACGTATCTTTGGATACCAGCATGGATTCCAGCGTGAAAACAAAATCGTCCGTCTGCGCGGATACGCCGGTTTCTGCAATCTGCGCCTGATCCGGTACCTGCATGGTACCCTCGGCAAGCATCGCCTGCTCGGCTTCGGTGTAGATCGGATAAGTTATGTCAACTTGCGTTTCCGCATCGTAGCTTGCAACGCTTTCTTTGACCAGCGCGGCGGACGATCCGAACAGCTGGTCGAACCAGCCGAGAGAATACGCGGCAAACACGCCGACACAGAGCAGTGCGGCAAGGGCTGCCGCAAGCAGAAACTTCCGAACGAATTTCTGCGGTTTGCGTGCTTTACCCGTGGTATTCAGCTTTGCCATCGTCCTTTTCAGAAGCCGCTCTGTTTCGCTCTCCTCCAACGGAGGAAGCGAATACTCTTGTTCCGGCGCATAGTGCATCAGTTCATCCCACGTCGTCTTCACAGATAATACCTCCCTTTTTGAGCTGCTTTCGCAGTGTCTGCCGTCCGCGCATCAGGCGCGAACGGACGGTTGCGGCGTTCAGATGCAGCTGCTCTGCGATCTGCACGGTTGTCTGCGACAGATCATAAAACCGATAGAAAATCTCACGGTCCTCCTCTGCCAGACAGGAAAGTGCCTGCCGGATTGCTTCGCAGCGCTGGCTTTCATACATTTGCTCCCAAAGCCGGTCGAGCGAGATAAGCGCGTCGTCTTCCAGCGGAACAAAGACCTTCTTCCGGCGCATTGCCTCCACTGTTTTATTGCGGGCAACCGCGCCCAGCCAGGGGCTTACCTGCCCGGATGTAATGTCCCTTGCTCCGTGCCACAGACTCAGAAAGACATCAGACGCAATTTCCTCATGATCCTCCGGCGTCAGAACGCCGCGGCTGCGATTTCGTATGATGGTCAGAACGTAAGCTCCATACTGCGCAATTGCCTGCTCCAGTGCGTCTGCACTTTGCTTTTGCAAGGAGCGCAGCAAATCGCCGTCCATGTTGCATCCCTCCTTTTGCATTTTATCAGCATGCTGCTGTCTTTCATGTCGTGCGTTTGAGCGTTTCTGTTGCATAGAAAAAGAAAAACTCCTCAAATTCCGAAGAATCTGAGGAGTTGGTGCGCGAGGCGGGACTTGAACCCGCACGTCCGGAGTGGACACTAGAACCTGAATCTAGCGAGTCTGCCAATTCCACCACTCGCGCATTATTTTCTGCTGTCTCGCGACTGCTCCAGTATAGTACCACAAGAGGTGTAGATTGTCAAGCGCTAATTTCTATCTTTTTCGGTTTCGGCTTTAGCTATTAGCAGTTTTAATGGTAAACATATCAAACAGGTAATTTACTTATGTCATTTGCGTGCTATAATAGCTGAAGATAAAATAAAACGAAACGCATGAAGGAGATTAACGAACATGAGCAACTGCGCAATTGTGGGTATCAACTGGGGCGACGAGGGCAAGGGTCGTATGGTCGACCTGATCGCCAGAGAATACGACATCGTCTGCCGCTATCAGGGCGGCAACAACGCCGGTCACACCATTGTGAACGAATACGGCAAGTTTGCCCTGCATCTGATTCCGTCCGGCATCTGCCTGCCCGGCGTCGTGAACGTGCTGGGCAACGGCGTCGTCGTCGACATTGAGGACCTCTGGAAGGAAATGTCCGCGCTCAAGGACGCGGGCGTGCCCATCACGCCGGAGAACTTCAAGATTTCTGACCGCGCAACCATCGTCTTCCCCTATCACCGCGCGCTCGACGGTCTGGAAGAGGCTCGCCTCAAGGACAAGAAGTACGGCTCGACCCTGCGCGGCATCGCGCCGGTCTACTCCGACAAATATCAGAAGAAGACCATCATGGTCGGCGAGCTGCTGTACCCCGAGTATCTGGAAAAGCGCCTTGCCTCTATCCTCGAATGGAAGAACCTTACGATTCAGAATGTCTACGGCGCAGACCCCTACAAGCTGTCCGATATGCTTGCCTGGTGCAAGGAGTTCGGTGAAAAGCTCGCGCCCTATATCTGCAACACGACAAAGTATATGTACGACGCACAGGCTGCCGGCAAGAATATCATGTTTGAGGCGCAGCTCGGCGCGCTGCGCGACATTGACTTTGGCATCTTCCCCTATACGTCGTCTTCCTCTTCCAACGCCGGTTACGCCTGCGTGGGCGCGGGCATTCCCGGAAGCCACGTTGACCGCACGGTAGGTATTGTGAAGGCGTACTCCACCTGCGTCGGCGAAGGTCCGTTCACGGCGGAATGGTTCGGCGAGGAAGCGGAGAAGCTTCGTGAGGCTGGCGCAGAGTATGGCGCGTCCACGGGTCGTCCCCGCCGCGTCGGTCCCATCGACATCGTTGCCACCCGCTACGGCTGCCAGATCCAGGGCGCAACCGAGGTTGCGCTCACAAAGCTCGATGTCCTTTCCTATATGACCGAGATTCCCATCTGCGAGCAGTACGAGGTCGACGGCGAAAAAACCGACGACTTCCCCTTCACCGCCGTCATCGGCAAGGCAAAGCCCGTTATGACCTCTATGCCCGGCTGGAATTGTGACATTTCCGGTGTCCGCAAGTATGAAGATCTGCCCGTCGAGGCGCGCAACTATGTTGAGTATATCGAAAAGCAGATCGGCTGCCATATCAGCTATGTCTCCGTCGGTGCAAAGCGCGACGAAATCATCTACCGCTAAGGAGAAACCAGCATGAAACCCACCTATGAAAGTCCGCTGGCATCTCGCTATGCCTCGCGCTACATGCTGCACCTGTTCTCGCCGGACAGCCGGTTTGAGACGTGGAGAAAGCTCTGGGTGGCTCTGGCGCGCGCAGAGCACGAGCTGGGGCTGCCGGTCACGCAGGCGCAGGTCGACGAGCTGGCAGCGCACATCAGCCCGATTGACTACGATATCGTATCGAAAAAGGAAAAGGAAATCCGCCACGATGTGATGGCGCACATCTATGCCTACGGTGTGGACGCGCCCGGTGCAAAGGGCATCATCCATCTGGGCGCGACGAGCTGCTATGTGACCGACAACGCCGACCTGATCCTGTACCGCGACGGGCTTCGCTATCTTGAGGGGCAATTGGAAGCCGCGATGCAGAATCTGTGCGACTTCGCAGACCGCTATGCCGCCCTGCCCTGCCTCGGCTATACGCACTATCAGCCCGCGCAGCTGGTGACCGTCGGCAAGCGTGCGACGCTCTGGCTGCAGGACCTGATGCTGGATCTGGAGGAGCTGCGCGACGTCCTTTCTGCCATCCGTTTTCTCGGCTGCCGCGGCACGACAGGCACCGAAGCAAGCTTCCTGTCGCTGTTTGAAGGCGACAGCGCGAAGATTGACGAGATGAACCGGAAATTAGCCGCAAGCTTCGGCTTTGACCGGCTCTATGATGTGTGCGGGCAGACCTACCCCCGAAAGCTGGACAGCCGGATTCTGAACGTCCTGTCGTCGATTGCCCAGAGCTGCTGCCGGTTTGCCAACGACATCCGGCTGCTGCAGCACGACCGGCAGGTCGAAGAGCCATTTGAAGAAAGCCAGGTCGGTTCTTCCGCCATGCCCTACAAGCGCAACCCCATGCGCTGCGAGCGCATCTGTTCGTTGTCCCGCTATATCATGGCAGACGCGATGAACGCGCCCATGACCGCGTCGACGCAGTGGCTCGAGCGCACGCTTGACGATTCGGCAAACCGCCGCATTTCGCTTCCCGAGGCATTTCTCGCCTGCGACGGCATTCTGCGGCTGATGCAGAACGTAACGAAGGGGCTGCATGTGAACGAAAAGATCGTCGCCCGGTTTGTTTCGGAGTACCTGCCGTTCATTGCAACGGAGAACCTTCTGATGGCTGCCGTCAAGCACGGCGGCGACCGCCAGCAGGTCCACGAGATCATCCGTAAAGCTTCCATGGAGGCGACCGCGCAGATGAAAAACGGCGAGCGCTGGGATCTCATTGCAGCCCTTGCTGCAGAGCCTGCCTTCGGCATGACGGAAGCGGAAATCAAGTCTCACATGGACCCGGCAAATTATATCGGGCGCTGCCCCGAGCAGGTGCATGCGTTTACAAAAAAGTGCCGCGCCCTGTGCAGCAGCGCCGCCGCCTGCACCGAGGAAATCTCGCTTTAAATCAGTTCTTGACAGTATCCCGGTTTTCCTGTAACATATAGTTTGCTGTTTACGGGAGAATGAGAAATTGCGGCTCCCGTCCTGTTGGACGGGGGCTTTTTCTGCGCGTTTGAGGCGCGTGGTTTTACGGATGGAAAGGAAGAAAAGACGGTCCATGGAACAGGTACGGACGGAAAACAAAATGGGTACGATGCCCATCGGAAAGCTGCTGGCAAACATGGCAATTCCCATGATGGTTTCGATGCTGGTACAGGCGTTTTACAACGTGGTCGACAGCGTCTACGTCTCGCAGCTGAACGAAAATGCGCTGAGCGCCATCTCGCTGGCGTTTCCGCTTCAGAACCTGATGATCGCCTTCGGAAGCGGCACGGCGGTGGGTACGAACGCGCTGTTATCGCGCGCGCTGGGTGCAAAGCGGCATGATCTGGTCGACCGCGCGGCAAACACGTCGATCTTCCTGATGTTCTGCAACTTTGCCGTCTTCTGTGTGCTGGGACTGACGCTCTCAAGATCCTTCTTCCTGGCGCAGACGGATGTTTTGCAGATTGTGGAATACGGCACAAGCTACACCTCCATCTGCTTGGGCGCGTCCATCGGCATTTTCGCGCAGTTTTGCTTCGAGCGGCTGCTGCAGTCGACGGGGCGGACGAAGCTTGCCATGTACACACAGATCACCGGCGCAGTAATCAACATTATTCTGGACCCGATCCTGATTTTCGGCCGGCTCGGCTTTCCGCGCATGGAGGTCGCCGGCGCGGCGCTTGCCACGGTCATCGGTCAGATTGTCGCGGCGATTCTGGCAATTTGGATGAACCTCAAATATAACCCCGATGTCCGCATTCGCCCGAGCCATATCCGCTTCCACTGGGACACGGTGAAGGAAATCTACCGCGTGGGCATTCCGTCGATCGTTATGATGTCCATCAGCTCGGTGATGAACTTCGGACTCAACCAAATCCTCATTGCCTTCTCCACGACGGCGACCGCCGTCTTCGGCGTCTATTTCAAGCTCCAGAGCTTTATCTTCATGCCGGTGTTCGGTCTGAATAACGGTATGGTGCCGATCATTTCCTATAACTACGGTGCGAGAAAGCCGGAGCGCGTCAAAAAGACTATCCGCCTTTCCATTACCGCTGCCATCTGCCTGATGCTGATCGGTCTGGCGCTCTTCGAGCTGATTCCGGGAACGCTTCTGGCGCTCTTCAATGCCACCGACCATATGCGCCAGATCGGCATTCCCGCCTTCCGGATTATCGCGATTCACTTCCTGTTCGCAGGCTTCTGCATTGTCTCCGGCTCCGTGTTCCAGGCAATCGGCAATCCGCTGCACGCGCTGATCAACTCCGTGTGCCGTCAGCTCGTGGTGCTGCTGCCGGCGGCTTGGCTGCTGGCGCAGACGGGAAAGCTGGAAATGGTGTGGTTCTGTTTCCCGATTGCGGAGATCTTCTCGTTTACACTCAGTGCCATCTTCCTGCGCAAAACGCTCCAAACCGCGCATGCACGCATGCTGGCGGACGACGCAGATTGAATACCAATACCGGCTGCCGCTCATTTGTCTGGAGCGGCAGCCGTTTTTTCTGAAAATTTTTTTGAAAAAACTGCAACGCATCGCGCCTTTGTCTCGTCTTATCAGACAGAACAACCTTTCAGGAGGAAGTATTATGCGTTATCTGTTTCCGATTCTGCTGCTTGCCGCGAGCGTGCTGCTTTGCATCTGCGCCGCACCGAGCGTCGTCTCGACCCTCTACCCTGCCGCAAGCGTCAGCGGCGCAATCACCCTGCCGGGCACTATGCTTCCGTAACTCAAACGTCCCATTTTCTGGTCTTGTATTTTCCTTTGAGACATGATAAACTAACCACTAGCGCGTCTTCCGGCGCGCAGCATATTTGTTTTCAAAGGAGCAGGTTATGAAAAAGAAGCTGACGGTTCAGGAATACGTCGTTGTCGCGAGCATGCTTTTCGGGCTGTTTTTCGGCGCGGGAAATCTGATCTTTCCGGTCCACATGGGACAGATGGCAGGAAGCCAGCTGGTTCCTGCGACGCTTGGCTTTCTGATTACCGGCGTCGGTCTGCCACTTCTGAGCGTTGCCGCGCTCGGCATCAGCAAAAGCGAGGGTCTGTTTGATCTGAGCCGCAAGGTGAGCCGTCCCTACGCCTACTTCTTTACCTGTCTTCTCTATCTGACCATCGGTCCGTTTTTCGCCATTCCCCGCTGCGCGACGACCGCCTTTACCGTCGGTATCGAGCAGGCAGTGCCGCAGGCGGCAGAGCAGCTGCGGCTGTGGCTGCTGGTTTTTTCAGCCGTGTTCTTTGCTGCAGCGCTTCTGTTTTCGCTCTTCCCCGGCAAAATTCTGACGTGGGTCGGTAAGATTCTCAATCCGTTTTTCCTGCTGTTTCTCGGCATTCTGATTATCGTCGCGCTGGTGAAGCCCTCGGCGGCGATCTCGGCAGTTGCACCCGAGGGTGCCTATGCCTCTCAGGCGTTCTCCACGGGCTTTCTGGAGGGCTACAACACAATGGACGTACTGGCAGGTCTTGCCTTCGGCATCATCGTGGTGCAGGTCATCCGGGAGCTGGGCGTGACGGACGCGGATGCGGTCGCATCGAGTACGGTCAAGGCGGGCGTGTTCAGCAGCCTTCTGATGGCGCTCATTTATCTTGCTGTAACCGTCGTCGGCGCGCAGTCGAGAGGGCTTTTTGCGACGAGTGAAAACGGCGGCATCGCGCTGGCGCAGATTGCCCGGCATTATCTCGGCAGTGCGGGTCTTGTGATTCTGGCGGCAACGGTGACGCTGGCTTGCCTCAAAACGTCGGTAGGTCTGATCACGAGCTGTGCGGAGACCTTCTGCGGTATGTTCCCGAAGGGTCCCGGATACCGCGCCTGGGCGGTTTTGTTCACGCTGATTTCCTTTGCGCTTTCCAACTTCGGACTCAGCACGATCATCTCCTACTCCGTGCCGGTTCTGATGTTCCTGTACCCGCTTGCCATCGCGCTGGTGCTGCTGGCGCTGTTCGGAAGATTCTATCGGCACGACCGCGCGGTTTATATCAGCGTCATCGTCTGCACGCTGCTGGCGGCGCTTTATGATCTCATCTGCGCGCTGCCGGAAGGTCTGTATGACGCGCTGCACGCAGATGCGGTCCAGGCATTCGGTCTTCGCGTGCTGCCGTTTGCCGGCGTGGGGCTCGGCTGGATTTGCCCGCTGGCGCTCGGGTTTGTCATCGGACTTGCCGTACACCTCATGCAAAAATTCAGGACAAAATAAAGAAACAACGGCCGTAAGCAGTTTGCTTACGACCGTTGTTCGTTTCTTCTCAAAGCTCGTTCGGAAATAGCTTTTCGATTGCCGCTTCCGCCGCTGCCTGCTCGGCGCGCTTTTTGCTGCTGCCGCTGCCCTGACCAACGGGGCTGCCGTTGAGCAAAACCTCAACGGTGAAGTGCTTGTCATGGTCCGGACCGGACTCTCCAATCAGCTCATAGTGAAGCAGCTGATCTTTTTTGCGCTGGACCAGTTCCTGCAGCGCCGTCTTATAATCGAAGTTCCGCGGGCGCCCCACCGGAATATCGCTCAGAATCAGCCGGTCGATAATTCCCTTCGCCGCCTCGAAGCCGCCGTCCATATAGCTTGCGGCAATGACGGATTCCATTGCGTCCGAGACGATCGAGTCGCGCTTTCTGCCGCCGCCATGGTCCTCGCCGTGACCAAGCAGCAGAAAATCGCCCAGATGGATTGTCCCTGCTGCCTTTGCCAGATTCGTCTCACAGACCAGATCTGCGCGGATTCTGGTCAGCTCTCCTTCCGGTTTCTCGGGAAAGCGCCGGTAGAGATAATCGGCAACGACAAAGCCCAGAATCGAGTCACCCAGAAACTCCAGCCGCTCGTTGTCCGGCAATCCGCGCTCGCGGTTTTCGTTGGCATACGAGCTGTGCGTCAGTGCGTTTTCCAGCAGCTTTCTGTTCTGAAAAATATATCCCAGACCCTCTTCAAGATTTCTGTACATGCTCCAACTCCTTCGGAACCATCATCTGTTCCACATTCGCGCGGATATCGTCGGTAAAGCCGCTCGAAACCGCCTGCGCCGCCTGCCGGATGGCACTGTGAATCGCAACCGCATCCGACGAGCCGTGCGCCTTAATCACCGGCTTAGTCAGACCGATCAGCACCGTGCCGCCTGTCTGCCGGTAGTCCAGCTTGCTTTTGAATTCCTTGATGCCCGACATGCACATCGCGGCAGCGAGCTTTGTAAAGATGTTCTTTTTGAACAGGTCCTTCAGCATGCCCGACATGAAAAGTGCCGTTCCCTCAATGCCCTTGAGAAGGACATTGCCGGAAAAACCGTCGGACACAACCACGTCTGCCTCGCCCAGCGGTACCCCGCGCGCTTCAATATTCCCAATAAAGTTTACATAACCTGCATCTGCTGCCTTCTGCAGCAGCGCATAGGCATCTTTTTGCAGCTGCGTGCCCTTCGAGTCCTCTGCGCCAATGTTGAGAAGCGCCACACGGGGATTTAAAATTCCCAGCATCTTCTTTGCGTAATACGATCCCATGAGCGCGAATTGCAGCAGAAATTCCGGCGTACATTCTGCCGTCGCGCCGCAGTCGATCAGCACCGCGCTGCCCGTTTGGGTCGGCAGAACCGGACCCATCGCCGCGCGGCGCACGCCCTTGATGCGCTTGACAATCAGCGTTGCTGCCGTCAATAGTGCGCCCGTAGAGCCTGCGGAGACGAATGCATCTCCCCCGCCGTCTTTGAGCATTTGAAGCCCGACGAGCATCGAGGAATTTTTCCGCGTCTTGATCACTGCCGCCGGGTCGTCGTGCATATCGACCACATCGTCGGCATTTGCAATCTCTACGCCTGCCGGAAGCGTTTCAATGCCGTGGTTTTTGAGGCACTGCAAAATAGCCTCGCCACGCCCAACCAGCACAACGTCCAGCTTTTCTTCCTTTGCCGCCTCAATCGCACCCAGCGCGATCGCATCGGGGGCGTTGTCGCCGCCCATGACGTCTACAATAATCCGCATCCGGTCTCCTCCTTCGGTTAAACGTTGTGTTCGCGCACCATCTGATCAATGATGGCAAGCGAGCGCTCGGCAATTGCCAGGTTCTTGTTTGCTTTGCCCTTGACCTTGTAGCCAAGCGGCGTCATGATGCCGAAATTGACATTCATCGGCTGGAAATTGCCGATGCTGGTATCGCTGATGTACTGAGACAACGCACCGATGGCAGTTTCCTTCGGGAAATCCGGAATCGGTGCTCCACCCAGTTTTGCAGCCATGCTGACAGCTGCCAGATAGCCGGACGCAGTGGATTCCACATAGCCCTCGACGCCCGTCATCTGCCCGGCAAAGGCGACAAGCGGATTGCGCCGGTCGGCATAGTACCGGTCGAGAAGGCGCGGGCTGTCCAAAAACGTATTGCGGTGCATCACGCCGTAGCGCACAAACTCCGCGTCATGCAATGCCGGAATCATCGAAAACACACGCTTCTGCTCGGGAAATTTCAGATGCGTCTGAAAGCCGACAAGGTTATAGACGGATCCCAGCGCGTTGTCCTTTCTCAGCTGCACAACCGCATACGGTTCTTTTCCCGTCTTCGGGTCCTTGAGACCCACCGGCTTCATCGGACCGTAGCGGAGCGTATCTTCGCCCCGGCGCGCCATAACCTCGACCGGCATGCAGCCTTCAAAGACGTGCTTGTCCTCAAAGCCGTGAACCGGCGCTTCCTCCGCGGTTTTCAGCGCTTCGACAAAGGCGATGTACTCGTCCTTCTCCATTGCGCAGTTAACATAATCCGCATCTCCCCGGTCATAGCGAGATGCAAACCATGCTTTACTCATATCGATGGAATCGAAGGTAATGAGCGGCGCGGCAGCGTCGAAAAAGCTCATGTACTTCTGACCGCCGAAGTATGCCTGGATTGCTGCGCTCATGGCGTCGCTGGTCAGCGGTCCCGTAGCGATAATCACCGGTCCCTCCGGCACCTGCGTAATTTCCTCTTCCACGACCGTAATGTTCGGGTGATTGCGGATTTTCTGCGTCACAAGCCCGGAAAAACCATACCGGTCGACGGCAAGCGCGCCGCCTGCTTCTACCCGGTTCGCCTCCGCGCAGGAAAGAATCAGACTTCCGAGTCTGCGCAGCTCCTCTTTCAAAAGCCCGACCGCGTTTTCCAGCCTGTCGCCGCGCAGGGAGTTTGAGCAGACCAGCTCCGCAAAATCCGGGCTGTGGTGCGCAGGCGACATTTTGGACGGCTTCATCTCACAAAGCCGGACCGCAAACCCGCGCTCTGCCAGCTGCCACGCAGCCTCAGAGCCTGCAAGACCCGCACCGATTACTGTTACCATCATGTTGCGTCTTCCTTCTTCCGGCGCGATGCGCTCTTTTTGGGTGCTTCGCCTGCATCTTCTGCCGCTGTATTTTTCGCCTTTTTTGCTGCAGGCTTTTTGGTCGCTGCCGTTTTTGCGCTTGCCGTTTTCTTCGCAGCGGGCTTTTTTGCAGCGGTCTTCTTCGCCGCCGGCTTTTTTGCCGTCTTGGGAACTTCCGCTTCTGCTGCCGCAGGCTCGGGCGGAAGATTTGCCTCGTCCGTCGCCTGCTCTGCGTTTTCCGCAGCCGCAGGCTTTTTGCGGTAGCCGCGCTTTTCCTCGGGAAGGAAGTTCTTACAGTCGGGGTTGATGCAGAAGGGCTTCATCGCGCCTCTGCCGGAGCGCTTGAACATGGTCTGTCCGCATTCCGGGCAGTCGTTCTCGGTTGGCACGTCCCACGTCATAAAGCCGCACTCCGCGCCCCGTTCGCAGGCATAGTAGGCATAGCCGCGCTTGCTCTTGCGCTTGAGAATCGTACTGCCGCAGCGCGGGCATCTGCCCGGCATGCGCTCGACGATGGGCTTTGTAAACTTGCATTCGGGATAGCCCGGACAGGCGAGGAATTTTCCGAATCTGCCGGACTTGACGACCAGATTGCGCCCGCAAAGGTCGCAGGTTTCCTCCGTCACCTCGTCGGGGACCTTGAGCCTCGTGTCCTTGAGCGCCTCTTCGGCGTCTTCCATCTCCTGATGGAAGCCCTTGTAGAACTCTTCGAGGACCCGTTTCCAGTAAATTTTACCCTCTTCGACCTCGTCGAGCTCGGCTTCCATGCCGGCGGTAAACTCAACGTTGATAATATTCTGGAAATGCTCCATCATCAGCCCGTTCACGACCTCGCCGAGCGGCGTGGGAGACAGGCGTTTTTCGATCTTCTGAACGTATTCGCGGTCCTGAATGGTCGAGACAATCGTCGCATACGTCGACGGGCGACCAACGCCCTTTTCCTCCATCGCGCGCACCAGCGTCGCTTCGGTGTAGCGCGCGGGCGGCTGCGTGAAATGCTGCTGCGGGTCGGTGGAAAGAAGCATCAAAGCCTCTCCCTCGGAAAGATCGGGCAGCGGAGAGCCGATTGCCTCCTGCTCGTCGTCCTTTCCCTCTTCGTAAATCGCGGTAAAGCCCGCGAAGGCGACTGACTGATGTGTCGCCCGGAAAATCTGATTTTCGCAGGTCGCTTCGATCGCGGTCACATCGTAGACGGCGTTTTCCATCTGCGAGGCGATAAACCGGTTCCAGATCAGCTTGTAAAGCCGGTACTGGTCCTTCGTCAGATCGCGCTCGACCAGCTCCGGATAGAGCGCGACATTGCTCGGGCGAATTGCCTCGTGTCCGTCCTGCGCGTTTGCCTTGGGCTTGTAGCGCCGGGGCTGACCGGGGTAGTATTTTTCGCCGTAGCGGCTGCGGATGACTTCTCCCGCAGCGGCAAGGGCTTCTTCGGAAATACGAAGCGAGTCCGTTCTCATATAGGTGATGAGACCTACGGAGCCTTCTTCCCGCAGCTCGACGCCTTCATAGAGCTGCTGGGCAAGCATCATCGTACGCTTCGGGGTCAGATTCAGCTTTCTCGACGCCTCCTGCTGCAGGCTCGAGGTAATAAACGGCGGCGCGGGATTTTTCCGGCGCTGGGTCTTCTTGACGCTGCCGACGGTAAAGGGTTTTCCCGCGATCTGCGAGAGAACCTGATCCACATCCTCACGACTGCCGAGATCATTTTTCTTCGGGTTGCCGTAATAGCGCGCGGTAAAGCCGCCGGGTTTTCCCACACGGTCGAGCTGCGCGTCAATGGTCCAGTATTCCTGCGGCTGGAAGGCGCGGATCTCATTTTCGCGGTCGACAACCATTCTTGTCGCGACCGACTGCACACGACCGGCGGAAAGACCGCGCCGGATCTTTTTCCAGAGCAGCGGGCTTAACTGATAGCCGACGATGCGATCGAGCACGCGCCGCGCCTGCTGCGCGTCGACCAGATTCTGATCGATGGCTCGGGGTGCGGCGATGGCGTTTCGCACGACGTCCTTCGTGATTTCGTTGAACGTGACGCGGTAGGTCTTATCGTCCGGAATGTCCAGCAGATATTTCAGGTGCCACGAAATTGCCTCTCCCTCGCGGTCCGGGTCGGTTGCGAGAAAGACGTTCGCACTTTTTGCTGCGGCGGACTGCAAATCCTTGATGATATCTTCTTTTCCCTTGATGGGATAGTATTCCGGTTCAAAGTCGTGTTCAATGTCCACGCTCATGGTGCTCTTGCGCAGATCGCGCAGATGCCCCATGCTCGCCTTGACCTGATACTCCGGTCCCAGGTATTTTCCGATTGTCTTTGCCTTCGACGGCGACTCGACAATTACGAGGTTGGTTTTTGCGTTCGGCATGCGTGCCTCCAATAGTTATTCTTTCTCCGCCAGACAGAAGCGCTTGCCCGGAATCTCCCGGACATAGCCCTTGATCTGCAGCAGTGTCAGCGCTGCGGTGATGCGCGCGGCAGGAATGCCGCTGGCGGCGATGAGCTGATCGATATGCTTCTCTCCGTCTGTCAGCTGCATGACGGCAGCTTTTTCGTCGGGAGAGAGTGAATCCAAAATTTCCTGTACGTCAATATAAGCCCTGTTTTCCCGCTTGTCAATGACTTTTGTGTCGGAAACGTTGGCAGGCGGCGCTTTTTTCTCCGGTTTTTTCATGCGCGGCGGGAACTTTTCGCCCGTCTGCACCGCCTTTTTCTGCTGTGCGGGCGTCAGCTGCATGGGAATTGCTTTGGGCTGATGGGAGACAAGGTCCGGGTACAGATGAACATACTCCTTCATGATATCCCATCCGTCTTCAACGACAATCGCACCCTCGCGCAGAAGCTGGATATTGCCCTCGCACGTCGCCGTGCCGACATTACCGGGCACGGTAAAGACGTCTCTTCCCTGCTCTAACGCGCGGTTTGCCGTAATCAGTGCGCCCGAGCGCTTCGGCGCTTCCACGACCACAACGCCGAGGGAAAGCGCGCTGATAATCCGGTTGCGCACCGGGAAATGCGAGCCGAGCGCCGGCGTCTGCGGCGGATACTCACTGATGAGGCAGCCGTGGAACGCGATATCCTCGAAAAGCGTCCGGTTGCTCGCCGGATAGACCACGTCCACACCGCAGCCGAGGACCGCAATCACCGGACGGTTCGCGCTCAGCGCGCCCGTCAGGCACATCGTATCAATGCCCTCCGCACCGCCGGAAACGACCATGCCGCCGCACTTTGCCACCTGATAGCCCAGACGCTTTGCCTGCATGAGACCGTAGGCGGATGCTTTTCTCGTGCCGACCATGGCAATGACGGGCGAGGTATCGATTGCCGGGAAGACGCCCTTGTAGTAAAGCACGATGGGCGGATCGTCAATCGAGCGCAGACGCGCCGGATACTGCGCGTCCTGAATGGTCATAACGTGGATATTTTTCTGATAGCACTGCTGCAGAATCACCTCTGCGCCGGTAAGAGACTTGTCCAGAAAACTCGGCGGAACCGGCGCATCCGAGCCGCGTTTGAGCGCCTCCTCGTCCGCCTGATAGATTGCCACGGCAGAGCCGAAGCGCGAAAGCAGCGCGATCGCCTGCGCGCCGGAAACGTTCTGTCTTGTGCTGAGCCAGATCCAGTACTTGAGCATCCGTCTATCCTCCGTATTCTCCGTTTTTCATCTGCCACATGACAATTGCCGCCGCAATCGCCGCATTTAAAGACTCGCAGTGTGCCTGCATGGGAATGATAACGCTTTGTGCCGCGGCTTCCAGAAGCGACTGCCGCACGCCCTGCCCCTCGCTGCCGATGACGGCGACGGCATTGCGGAAATCGGCGCCGCGGATATCGACTGCGCGGTCATTGAGCGCCGTAACGGTTAACATAAGATTCTTTTCTGCGCACTGCGCCAGCACCTCCGCCTCGGTGATCGCAGGAATGTCCATACGGAACACCGCGCCCATCGACGCGCGCACGGTCTTGAAACTGTAGGGATCGGCGCAGCCGTCGAGCAATGCGATCGGAACGCCGAGCGCATCTGCGGTCCGCAGGATCGTACCAAGGTTTCCCGGGTCCTGAATGCCGTCGAGCAGCAGCGTTCCGGCGGTCAGATCTGCCTGCTGCCGTTCGGGCAGTCTGCACAGGAAAATCGCGCCCTGCGGCGTGTCGACGGTTGAGATGCTTTTGAACACATCCTCCGGCACCGTGACGACGCGCACCTGTTCCGGAAGTTTACATAATCTTAAACCCTCGCGGCAGACGACCGTGTGAAGCCCCGGATACCATTTTGCCGCTTCCTCCAGAAGCTTTGTCCCCTCGGCGGCAAATTCGCCGGACGCTTTGCGGTAGCTCCGCGAAGCCTGCAGCTTTCGGATATGGACCAGCAGTGGATTCTGCCGGCTTGTGATATGTTCCTGCCTCATGCGCGCAGCTTTGCCAGCTTGTCGCTTGTGCCCAGAACGACAAGTACCGTATTTTCCTTTAGTGCGGCATCCGCTCCGGGGGCAACATCAATCTTGCCGTCGTGCCGGATGGCTATGATGTTGACGCCGTACTTTGCGCGGATGTTGAGCTCGCGCAGCGTCTTTCCGAACCAGCTTTCTGGCGTCGGGATTTCGGCAATGCCGCAGTCCTTCGACAGCTCGATAAAATCCAGAATGCTTGAGGATGTAATTGCCTGCGCCAGCTTGATGCCGGTCTCGCGCTCAGGAATCACAACGCGGTCCGCGCCGACCTTTTCCAGCGCCTTCTTACGCAGCTCGTCGGTCGCCTTGCAGATCACCTGCGGCACGCCGAGGTCCTTGAGATTGAGCGTGGCAATGATGCAGGTGGCAAGATCCGAGCCAATGGCAACGACCGCGCAGTCGCAGCTTCTCGCGCCGAGCGAACGAAGCACCTCTTCGTCGCGCACGTCGGCGACGACCGCACAGGTGACCTTGGACTCCATGCGCTGAACCTTATCGGGGTTCGTGTCGATGGCGAGCACCTCGTTTCCCAGCTCATACAGCCGCTCGGCGACGCTGGTGCCAAAGCGTCCCATGCCGATGACAACATACGATTTTTTCATAGTAACCTCTCCTATCCGGCGCTTAACCGATCATAACCTTGGTTTCCGCATACTGCACGCGCTCACGGGCACGGTCGCCCATCATAAAGCCGACGCCGATGGTCATAATGCCGACTCTGCCGAAGAACATAAAGACGATCAGAATGAGCTTGGACGCCGCGCAGAGCGTGCCCGTGATACCGGTAGTCAGTCCTACCGTGCACAGCGCGGAAGTGGTTTCATAAATGGCGTTCAGGAAACTGCACCGGTCGCACACGGTAAGCACCGCAGCGCCGAACAGCGACAGCCCCAGGACCAGCAGCGCAACCGAAACGGCGTTCGAGATATCCTGCTGGGAAATCGAGCGCCGGAACACTGTCACCTGCCGCCTGCCGCGCATCGTACTCACAGCGGACAGAATCACAAGCCCCATCGTCACGGTCTTGACGCCGCCTGCCGTGGACCCGGACGAGCCGCCCACAAACATGAGGATATTCGACAACAGCTTGGACGCCTCTGTCAGCGCATCCTGATTGAAGCTGGCAAAGCCCGCCGTGCGGAGCGTGACCGACTGAAACAGCGCCGCGAGGAGTTTTCCGCCGGTGCTGAACGAGCCAATGGTGCCGGGGTTGTTCCACTCAAGCAGCGCAAACAGCGCGCCTCCTCCGAAAATCAAACCGGCTGTAATAAGCAGAACGAGCCTTGCGTAAACGGAAAGTCTGGAAAAGCGTCTTGTCCGGCGAATTTCGCCCCAGACCGTAAAGCCAAGGCTTCCAATCACGATCAGCGCCATCAGCGTCAGATTGATGACCGGGTCTGTCGCATAGCGCGCAATGCTTCCGCCGTATTCGACGTCTGCCAGAATATCAAAGCCTGCGTTGCAGAATGCGGAAATCGAATGGAACACACCATACCACAGCGCTTTTCCAAATCCGAACTCCGGCAGGAATCGGAAAAACAAAATCAGCGCCCCGGCGCCTTCTACGCAGAAGGTCCCGAGAATCACATTGCGGACATAGCGCACCACGCCGCTCATTGAGCTTACGCCAAGACCCTGCGCCAGCACCATCCGCTGGCGAAGCCCGATGCGCCGCCGCAAGGCGAGAAAGAAAATGGTTGAAACGGTCATAAAGCCAAGACCGCCGAGCTGAATCAGCAGGATAATCACGACCTGCCCGAAGGTACTCCAGTAGGTGCCGGTATCCACCTGAATGAGCCCCGTCACGCAGGTTGCCGACGTCGCGGTAAAAAGCGCCGTTAAAAAGCTCGTCGGTTCTGCGGACTTTGCACACACCGGAAGGCAGAGAACTGCGCTTCCCGTCAGCACCAGCGCCAGGAACACCAGCACCACAATCTGCGGCGGACGCATCCGACGAAACGGTTTTTGAATCGAGGCGGCAAGCGCCTGCAAGCGTTCAGACAAATGAGAAGCCTCCCACACAGCGCCATACCTGGCGCGCTACATTATAATAAGAATTACGCCGATCTGATGCTTCATTCTACCATTGCAGCATTAGAATATCAAGTCTCCGCGAAAAAAAGCGGAAAAGACACGGCAAAAAACCCGGAGACAGGATCTGTCTCCGGGCTTCAGCGCGTCAAAAAAGTCTTTTTGACGCGCTGAGACAGTTTTTCAAACTTTTTGAAGTTTGAAAAACTGGTTGATTAAACGCGAAAGACACCCCTGATGGGTTTCTTTCACACTATCTTCCTTTTCGAAATCGTTCTCCTGCCGGAATTTTAACAGATTAAACCCGGAGACAGACCTGTCTCCGGGCTTTCTCAGCAGTAGAAGTCCTTGATTTTTTTTGCGCGCGACGGATGGCGCAGCTTGCGGATTGCCTTGTTTTCGATCTGGCGGATACGCTCGCGCGTGACGCCGAAGATCTGACCGACCTCCTCCAGCGTGTGCGTTCTGCCGTCATACATGCCGAAGCGCATCTTGAGCACGTCTGCCTCGCGCTCGGTCAGCGTGCCGAGAATCTCGGCAAGCGCCTCCGCCAGCAGCGCGTTGGACGTTGCGTCGGCAGGTCCCGGCGTGTTGTCGTCTTCGACGAATGAGCCGATGGTCGTATCTTCCTCGTCGCCCACGGGCATGTCCAGCGACAGCGTGTCAGCCGCCGTGCGGTTCGCCTCGATGATTTTTTCAATCGGGAGGTTCAGCTCCGCTGCGATTTCCTCAAGCGTCGGCTCTCTGCCAAGCTCCTGCACGAGCTTGCGGTTGCAGCGCGTCGCCTTGTTGATCACCTCTACCATATGCACCGGCACGCGGATGGTACGCGCCTGATCGGCGATAGCGCGGGTGATTGCCTGCCGGATCCACCAGGTTGCATATGTAGAGAATTTGTTTCCCTTTGTATAGTCGAACTTGTCGACTGCACGGATCAAGCCCGTATTGCCTTCCTGAATCAGGTCAAGAATATGAAGCCCGCGTCCGGAGTATTTCTTCGCAATCGACACGACCAGACGAAGGTTTGCCTCCGTCAGCTTGTCCTTCGCCGCCTTATCGCCCTCGCACACGCGCTTTGCCAGCTCCATCTCCTCGTCTGCCGTCAGAAGCCGGACCTGCCCGATTTCCTTGAGGTACATGCGCACTGGGTCGTCGAGGTTATACTCTGCCGCCAGCTCCACGGGGTCGATCAGCTCTTCCTCTTCATCTCCCATGGGGATATCGCCCTCGCCCAGGCCCATGCCCATGCCGTCGTCGGCGTCGTCGAGACCGATTTCCAGCTCCGGGCTGACAATCTGGATGCCCATTGCGTCGAACGTGTCGTAAATATGTTCAATCTTTTCTACCGGAAGATCCAGCTTCTCAAGCTGTGCGGTCAGCTCCGTCGCCTGAATGCTGCCCTCGCGCTTTGCCTTTGCAATCAGCGCGCTGACGGCTGCCATGGCGTCTTCTGCCGGAACCTTCGTATTCTTTGCATTTGCCATCTATGCTCATCCTCATTCAATGCGGTATCCCGCGCGAAACAAACACTTTTCGCGCAACCAATTCATTATATACCACAAACCTCTTTTTTGACAAGCGGTTTTCGAAAATTTCTGCTCTCTTTTTCTGCTCTTTTCAGGCGCACAAAATCAGGATGCCCCGATTTTCGCGGGGCATTCCGATTTCGGTGTGTTTTGTGTGTACAGCGGTCAGATTTCCATGATCACAGGAAGGATCATCGGATTACGCTTGGTGGTCTTGAAAAGATAGCCGGAGAGGTCACTCTTGATGTTCGCCTTCAGCGCGCTCCAGTCGCGTGTGCCGCCGGCAAGGCAGCGGTCAATGGCGTGCGCTGCAATGACGCGCAGCTCTTCCATGAGATTTTCTGATTCTTTGACGTAGACAAAGCCGCGCGTGATGATATCGGGACCTGTGATGACGCTGCCGTCTTCACTCGAGAGGTTCACAACCACGACCAGCATGCCGTCTTGCGCCAGATGCTTGCGGTCGCGCAGAACAACACTCCCGACGTCACCCACGCCCGTACCGTCAACGAGAATCTTACCGGCGGGAACCGTGCCGCCCCATTTGCAGGTTGCCTTCGTCAGCTCGAGCACCTTGCCGATGTCCGAGATGAAAATATTCTTGGGATCCATGCCCAGCGACTGCGCCAGACGCGAATGCGCCTGCAAATGGCGCTGCTCGCCGTGCAGTGGGATAAAAAAGCGCGGATGCAGCAGCGCGTGCATGATCTTCAGCTCCTCCTGGCAAGCGTGACCGGAGACGTGCAGACCCTCGAGCTTGTCGTAGATGACCTCCGCCCCCTTGCGGTAGAGCTCGTTGATGATCTTGCTGATGGACTTTTCATTGCCTGGAATGGCGGAGGCGGAGATAATCACGCGGTCGCCCGCCTGAATTTCCACCTGCCGGTGCCCGGAGAACGCCATGCGGTAAAGCGCAGACATGTTTTCGCCCTGCGAGCCGGTCGAGAC
>CEAB01003534.1_pt1 | contig 22548 bp, 25 predicted proteins | sample 557651 | NCBI WGS metagenome assembly CEAB01 (sample SAMEA3182046, study PRJEB8094) | gut metagenome | biome: human; feature: gut; material: Stool; isolation source: human stools | place: Canada | collected 2011-11-15
CTGGCGCACCGGCTCGGCATGCAGAAGATCAAGTGGGAGCTCGAAGACGTGTCGCTGCAGTACCTCGACCCCGAGGGCTACCAGCAGATCATCGACTATCTGCACGAAAACGAGGCAAGCGCGCAGAACTTCATGAACGCCATCCAGTCGAAAATCACCGACCGGCTTGCCTCCGTCGGCATCCACGGGTCGATTTACGGCAGGGTCAAGCACACGTATTCCATCTACCGCAAGATGCGCGCGCAGAACAAGACAATCGACGAGCTGTACGATTTGTATGCTTTCCGCGTGATTGTCGACAACATTGCCGACTGCTACAATGTCCTCGGTCACATTCACGATCTGTTTAACCCGATTCCGGGCAGATTCAAGGACTATATCTCAACCCCGAAGCCCAACATGTATCAGTCGCTCCACACAACCGTCATCGGCTCGCAGGGCATCCCCTTCGAGGTGCAGATCCGCACCTGGGAGATGCACCAGACGGCGGAATACGGCATCGCGGCGCACTGGAAATACAAGCAGAACGTCGGCGAGGGCTCGGAAAAGGAATTCGAGTGGGTCCGCAGACTTCTGGAAAACCAGCAGGATACCGAAGCAGACGACTATATCCACTCTCTGAAGGTCGACATGTTCGACGACGAGGTCTTCGTCTTCACCCCCAAGGGAAAGGTCATGAGCCTGCCGTCCGGCTCGACGCCGATCGACTTTGCCTATGCGATTCACTCCGCCGTCGGCAACACCATGATCGGCGCGAAGGTCAACAACCGCATCGCAAGCTACGATCAGGTGCTGCACAACGGCGACATTGTCGAGGTGCTGACGTCGAAATCGGCAAAGGGACCGAGCCGCGACTGGCTCAACATCTGCCGGTCCAATCAGGCGCGCATCAAGATCAAGCAGTGGTTCAAGCGCGAAAAGCGCGACGAGAATATCATCCGCGGCAAGGCAAGCTTCGAGTCGGAGCTGCGCCGCATCGGCATCAGTCCTGAGATCATCCAGTCTGAGGATGTCTTGCCGATGGTCCTCAAAAAAGTCAGCTTCGACTGTCTGGACGATATGTATGCTGCCATCGGCTTCGGCGGTCTGACTGCCATCAAGGCGGTCGGCAGAATCCGCGACGAGCTGACGAAGGCGACGAAGGCGGCAACGCCGAAGGAGCTTTTGAACTTAAACAAGCAGCAGCCTGCCGTCAATGCCTCGGGCGTCATTGTCGAGGACATCGGCTCGTGCATGATCAAGTTCAGTCGCTGCTGCACGCCGGTGCCGGGTGACGATATCATTGGCTTTATCACCAAGGGCTACGGCGTATCGGTCCACCGCAAGGACTGCCCGAACGCCAAAAGCGCGATGGACCCCTCGCAGTCCGGCAGATGGGTCAAGGTCACCTGGGCAGAGAGCCCGGAGGCGACGTTCACAACCGCGCTGGAGGTCGACTCGGTCGACCGCGACGGCTTGATGCTGGACGTGGCAACCATCCTGACGAGCCTGCGGCTTCGCATGAACGAAATATCTGCCCGCTCGGTCGGAAGCGGAAGAGCGCTGGTCAGTCTGGTGTTCCAGGTTCACAATCTGACGGAGCTTCAAAACGTGATGGCGCGCCTGCGCGGTATTTCCGGTGTGAGCGCGGTCCGGCGCGCGGAAGGATAAGGAGTAAGATATGAAAGCAGTTGTCACGCGAGTCAATTCCGCGTCTGTTTCGATTGACGGTTCGGTCTGCGGCAGAATCGGAAAGGGATTTCTGATTCTGCTCGGCGTCGCGCCGGAGGATACCCCCGAAAAGTGCAGAAAGCTTGCCGAGAAAATTCTGGGGCTTCGCGTCTTCCGGGACGAAAACGACAAGATGAACCTGTCGCTTTCCGACGTTGGCGGCGAGGTGCTGGTTGTCAGCCAGTTCACGCTCTACGGCGATGTAAGCCACGGCAGACGCCCGAGCTTCATCGGCGCCGGAAAGCCCGACATTGCCATTCCGCTCTACGAGCAGTTTTTGTCCGAATGCGAGCGGCTGGGCTTCCCGCCGCAGCACGGCGAGTTCGGCGCATATATGCAGGTCGCGTCCGAAAACGACGGACCGGTTACCCTGATTGTCGACACAAATGATCTCAAATAAGCGCAGCGGATCTTTTCCGCCGGAAGTGCGTTGCACAGGCTTGACGTACACACGATACGCCTTCGCCCGCGCGCTTTCTTCCGACGAAAAATCTCTCGCTGCTGCACACTTTCCGTTTTTTATTTTTTAAAATCCGAAAGGAACTCCATATGAACATTATCACTTTGCCGCTGGGACCGTTGGAGACCAACTGCTACGTGGTCTTTGAGCACGCACCCGGCGCGTGCGCGCTCGTAGACCCCGGCGCGCAGGCGCAGAGCATTCTCGACTGCCTGAAAGAACGCGGTCTGACGCCGGGCTTGATTCTGCTGACGCACGCGCACTTCGATCACACGGGTGCACTTCGCGAGCTGCATGCGCAGTATCCGGACGTGCCGATTTACGTCAGCGCGCAGGACACCGACGAGACGCTGAACATGAGTCACGGCAACCTCGTCTATACCGACACCTTCCTCGACGGCGACGAAATTTCTCTGCCGCCGCTGCAGTTCCATGCCATCTCCACGCCCGGACACACGAAGGGTTCGAGCTGCTTTGTCTGCGGCAATACGATTTTCTCGGGCGACACGCTCTTTGAGGGCTGCTGCGGCAGAACCGATCTTCCCGGCGGCTCGGAAAAGCAGATGATGGCGTCGCTCAAGCGTCTGGCAGAGCTGCCGGGCGACTATCAGGTGCTGCCGGGGCACGGTCCTTCGTCGACGCTGGAACGCGAGCGGCAAACGAACTTCTACATGCGTGAGGCGATGCGATGAAGCTGCTGCTGCGAGGTCACACCGAGCGGTATCCGGTCGAGCAGCTGCAGATGCAGCTGTTCGGAAACGAACCGTCGGAATTTGTGACGGAGGAATTTGAAGAAGACGGCACCATATCGTCTCTTTCGCGCGGGAAGCTCTATCTGACCGCGACGGCAAAGGTGCGCTACCGCGGAAAAACGGGCTTTGCTGCACGAAGGCTCCCGCTGGAGCAGGCGGATGTGCGCCGGACGCGCCGGCTTTTGCAGCAGAGCTATTATCTTGCTGCCATTCAGGTGCTCGATACCGTTCCGCCCTGGGGCGCGCTGTCCGGCGTGCGCCCGACGAAGCTGTCGACCAAATGCATGCTCGAAGGCGGAAGCGAACGTGCGGCAAAAAAGCTTCTGGAGCAGACGTATTTCGTCACGCCGGAACGCAGCCGCCTGTGTGTCGATGCCTCGCGCCACACGCTGGAGGCTGTCAGGCTGTCGGAACCCACGGATCTTTCGGTCTACATCGGCATCCCCTTCTGCCCCACGCGCTGCTCATACTGCTCGTTTGTCAGCGAGTCGATTGAGCGCTTTGGCGCGTTCCTGCCGCCGTATCTTGCGGCGCTGCACCGGGAAATCGAATACACGGGAAAGCTGCTGCGCGCGTCCGGGTATCACATCCGCTCGTTATACATGGGCGGCGGCACGCCGACGACGCTTTCCAGCGCGCAGATGCAGGCGCTTCTGGCAGCGATCCACGAGAGTTTTGACCTCTCGCGCTGTCTGGAATTTACCGTCGAGGGCGGAAGACCGGACACGCTGGACCGCGAAAAGCTGCAGGTCATTCAAAATGGCGGCGCGACGCGCATTTCCATTAACCCCCAGACGATGGCAGACGACGTGCTGGAAAATGTGGGGCGGAAGCACACGAGCGCGCAGACTTTAGAGGCGTTTCATCAGGCGCGCGAGGTGGGCTTCGAGGATATCAACATGGACCTCATCGCGGGGCTTCCGGGCGACACGGCGGAGAAATTCGCCGCTTCTCTTTCGCAGGTTCTCGCGCTTCGCCCCAGCAATGTGACGGTTCACACGCTGGCGCTCAAAAAGGGCGCGAATCTGTTCCAGAACCGGACGGCGCTGCCATCGCGCGAGGCGGTCGGGCAGATGCTCCATGACGCGGAGCAGGCGCTGCGCGCGGGCGGTTTCGAGCCATACTATCTCTACCGGCAGAAATACATGTCCGGCAGTTTTGAAAACACAGGCTGGTGCAAGCCGGGATTTACCGGCTGGTATAACATATACATGATGGAAGAGCTTCACACCATTTTGTCCCTCGGCGGCGGCGGTATGAACAAGATCAATCTCCCCGCCGGGCAGCTGGAGCGGTTCCACAACCCAAAATCGCCGCAGGACTACATTGCGCGCATCGATACCATTTTGCAGCAGAAGGACGAGATTTTCGAAATTCTGCATCGGCTCGCGCAGCAGCCGCCTGCACCCATTGAGGAGGAATGAGAATGAATACCCTCTTTTCCCATGTCTGCGTCGTCACGATGGACGAGCGGATGTCGGTCTGGACCGACGCCTTTGTCGGCGTGACCGACGGCAAAATCAGCTATCTCAGCAAGCACGCCCCGGAGGAAAAGCCCGCGCAAATCATCGACGCGACCGGTATGGTCCTGATGCCGGGACTGATCAACTGCCACACGCATCTTCCGATGCAGCTGCTGCGCGGGTATGCAGACGATCTGAAGCTGCAGGAATGGCTCAACGACTATATCTTCCCGCGCGAAGACCGGCTCGACGGCAGGTGCGTGCGCGCGGCGACGACGCTGGCGGTCGCGGAATGTTTGAAATTCGGCGTAACGAGCGTGTCCGACATGTATTACTTCTGCGACGATATCTGCGACGTCATTGCAAAATCCGGCATGAAGGCGAATATCTCCCGCGGCACGTCGATGTTCCTGGGAGACGATTTTGACTTTGAGAAATTCCCCGCCTGCCAGGAGCTGGTCGCGCTCAAAAACAAATGGCACAATTTTGATGGCGGCAGAATCAAGATCGAAGCGTCCATCCACGCCGAGTATACCTCCACCTATCAGCTCTGGGACGCACTCGCTGAGTTTGCCATCAATGAAGGCATCGGCATGCAGGTGCATGTGTCGGAAACCAAACTGGAGCATGAGCAGTGCGTCGAGCGCTATGGGCTGACCCCGGCGCAGGTGCTCGACTGCCACCATGTGTTCGACGTGCCGACGACGGCGGCGCACTGCGTCCACTTAACGCAGGAAGACATGCAGCTTCTTGCCAAGCGGCGCGTGAGCGCGGTGCACTGCCCGGTGAGCAATCTGAAGCTTGCCTCCGGCTGCGCGGATGTGATGGGCATGGTCAAGGCGGGTATGAACGTCTGCCTCGGCACCGACTCGGTCGCATCCAACAACAACCTCGACCTCTTCGAGGAAATCAAGGCGTGCACGCTGATGGCAAAGGCAAAAACCGGCGACCCCACCGCCATTCCGGCGGAAGCCGCGCTCATGATGGCAACGGTCTGCGGCGCGAAGGCGCAGGGGCGCGAAAAAGAGTGCGGGCAGATCAAGCTCGGTATGGACGCGGATCTGATTCTGCTGGACTTCACGCAGCCGCACCTGATTCCGTGCCACAACGTTCTTTCGAATCTGGTCTATGCCGCGTCGGGTCACGACGTGGTCCTGACCATGGTGCGCGGGCAGATTCTCTACAACGCCGGCAAGTTCCCGACGTTAGACCTTGCGGGCGCACTCAAGGAGCTGCATGACTACGCGATTCCGAAGGTCTTCTCCGACGACTCTGAGGAGGCTCCCAAATGAACGATCAGCCCATCAAAAAGCAGACGTTTTTGCAGGGCACGGCGGTTCTCGCGATGGCAACGGTGCTGGTCAAGCTCATGGGCTTTTTATTCAAGGTCCCGCTCAACAACATCATTGGCGAAGACGGCTTCGGCTACTTCAACACCGCCTATGACGTCTATAACGTCCTGCTCATGATTTCGACCACGGGTCTTCCCGTTGCCATGAGCCGCATGATTTCACAGGCGCAGACGCTCGGAAACCACGCGCAGATCAAGCGGATTTACCGGACGTCTTTGTACGTCTTTCTGACCATCGGCATGGTCGGCAGCCTCGGCATGCTGTTTTTCTGCCGCCAGCTGTCGGTCATGGTCACGACGAACGAAAACTCGTGGGCAGCAATTGCCGCGCTTGCGCCGTGCGTGCTGCTGATCTGCCTGGTCTCTGCCTACCGCGGCTTTTTCCAGGGGCAGAGCAACATGACCCCGACCTCCGTCAGCCAGATTTTTGAGGCGGTGACGCGCCTGGTCGTGGGACTCGGGCTTGCCTGGCTTGTGATGAAGCTCACGGGTGAGGCTGCCGTGCGCGCGCAGGGCATCGTTCTTGCCTCCGGCGAGACGGCGCAGGACTACGGCGACATTACCCTTGCCGCCGGCGGCGCGATTCTGGGTGTGACGCTCGGAAGTCTCTTTTCGGTTGTTTACCTGCACCACAAATTCCGCCAGTCGAACCAGATTCTCTCGCTCGGCGGCGGCACGGCGAAGTCGACCCGGAGCACGATGAAGGAGCTTCTTTCCATCGCGGTCCCGATTACGCTCGGCTCGGCAGGTCTGCAGATCATCAATCTGTTCGATACGATGATCTATATGCGGCGGCTCACGGGCGCGCTGCAGTGGACCGAAAAGATGGCGGACTCCGCCAAGGGCGTCTATAATTTCTGCCAGACGGTTTTCGCGCTTCCCTGCTCGTTCATTCCGACGATTACCATCGCAGTCATTCCGGCAATCACCGCATCGCTCACCAGAAAAGACCTTGCCGAGGCAAAAGCGACGTCTGAATCGTCCGTGCGGACAATGGCGCTCATTGCTATGCCGTGCGCGGCGGGGCTTTTCGTGATGGCAGAGCCGGTCATCCGGCTGCTTTGCTCGACGTATACGGAGGATAAAATTCAGCTTGCCGCGACGATGCTCGCGATTCTGGGACTCACAGTTATCTTCAACTCCCTCGTTCTGCTGCTCAACGCCATCATGCAGGCGCACGGGGATGTGGTCACGCCGGTCGTCAACATGCTCATCGGCGGCATCATCAAGATCATCGTGAACTATATTCTCGTCGGGCAGCCGAATCTCAACATTGTCGGCGCGCCGATCGGCACGTTCATCTGCTACATCTCGATCACGGCGCTCGACCTGATTGCTATGAAGCGGCACATTTCCGCCCGTCCGGCAATTTTCAAAAACATCATAAGGCCCGGTCTTGCCTCTGCAATCATGGGCGCAGCAACATTCATGGTGTACCGCGTTCTGTCGAACGCGATCTCCTCGTGGAAGCTTGCGTGCCTTCTGAGCCTCGCGTTTGCAGTGGTTTTGTACGCGGTCCTGGCGGTCTTCCTGCGTTGTCTGACGTATGAGGACTGCATGCTGCTGCCCAAGGGAGAAAAGATCGCGAAAATCCTGAGAATTCGCAAAAAAAACTAAAAAAAGCCTTGCGAAAGAGGGCAAATTATGATAAATTTTACTAGCAAAGACCGCTATGATTTTGCTGATCTTCAGCGTCTGGTCGAGGTTCTGCGCGCACCGGGCGGCTGCCCGTGGGACGGCGCGCAGACCCATCTTTCCATCCGGCGCAATTTCCTGGAGGAAGCATACGAAGCCTGCGAGGGCTTCGATCTGGACGACGCTTCGCGCATGCGCGAGGAGCTCGGAGATGTGCTGCTTCAGGTGCTGTTTCACACGGACATCGAGCGCGCCGCGGGTCGATTCGACCTGAACGACGTGTGCGACGCCGAGTGCAAAAAGCTGATTTTCCGGCACCCCGCGCTTTTCGGCGGCGAGGCAAAAAGCTGGGACGAGGTCAAGCAGCAGGAAAAGGGGCAGACCACCGTCACCGAGACGCTCGACGGCGTGGCTCGTTCGCTTCCTGCGACCTGGCGCAGCGAGAAGATTCAGAAAAAAGCCGCGAAGTGCGGCTTTCGCTGGGAATCGGCGGAAGAGTGTCTGGACAAACTAGACGAGGAGTCGGCGGAGCTTCGGCAGGCAATTTCCAACGGTGAAGACCCGGAGGAGGAGCTTGGCGATCTGCTGTTCGCCGCGGTCAATGCCGCAGCCTTTCTGCAAAAGGACCCGGAGCAGACGCTTCACCGGGCATGCGAAAAATTTATCCGCCGTTTCGGCGCAATGGAATCGGCCGCAAGGCAGGCTGGCCGCTCGCTGGACGAGCTGTCCCGCGAGGAGCTTCTTTCTCTCTGGTCCGCGCAGAAGACCGGTCAGACGGAAGGCGCTGTCAAAACTGAAACAACGATTGGAAAAGAGGAACTGTCATGAATAAAACCGAATTGATCGCAGAGGTCGCAAAAAAGTGCGGCATGAGCAAGAAGGACGCCGAGAAGGCTGTCAGCGCAACGTTTGATACCATCACCGAGGTTCTGTGTGCGGGCGACAAGGTCCAGCTGGTCGGCTTCGGCGGCTTCGAGACCAAAGCGCGCGAGGCGCGTATGGGTCGTAACCCCAAGACGAAAGAGCCCATCGAAATTCCCGCGACCACCGTTCCCGTCTTCAAGCCCGGCAAGGCGCTCAAGGACCAGATCAGCAAGTAACACCCCATCGGGAAGGCTGCGAAGCTTTCCCGATTTTCTTTTGATGAATCACAGGAGATGCAAGCTATGCGTTTGGATAAATATCTGAAGGTCTCGCGCCTGATCAAGCGCCGGACCGTAGCAAATGAAGCGTGCGACAACGCGCGCATTTCGGTCAACGGAAAGCCCGCAAAGGCGAGCTACGACGTCAAGGTCGGCGATCAGATCGAGATTGCCTTCGGCGCACGAACGCTGCGCGTGGAGGTTCTTGCCGTTGCCGAGGCGGTGCGCAAGGACGACGCCTCCGCCATGTACAAGGAAATCTGAGTCATACTTCCCGCGTCCTCGCCGTATACTTGATTATCCGGCAAGCGGAGGAGGATGCGACATGACACCGACACAGCCCAATGCGCTCGAAGCGCCGCACCAGCTGCAGCTCGACAGCCGCGCGCGGCTTCATATGACGGGGGTCATCGAGGTGGAAAGCTTCGATGAAAGCACCATCGTTCTGACCACCACGCGCGGAACGCTGATCGTCCGGGGCGAGGGGCTGCATCTGCAGCTGCTGCGGTTGGACGGCGGCGAGGTGCTGGTCGACGGAACGGTCGACGCGCTTACCTATGAGGACAGCCAGCCGGCAGGCAGCTTTCTGGCGCGGCTGTTCGGCTGATGGAGCTGCCGGTCTTCTTTCAGGCGGAGCAGGCAGCGCTCGCGGCATTGCTGGGGGTTCTGCTTGCGGCGCTGTATGATCTGCTGCGCGCGCTGCGAAGGGTCCTGCCCGGCGCTGCGGGTTTTGCGGACGGGCTGTTTGCGCTTGTCTTTTTCCTGTCAATGCTCGCTTTCGCGCTCTATCCGGGACAGGGCGTGTTCCGCCTTGGCTTCTTTTTGGAGATTGCGCTGGGCGCGGCAGCGTATTTTCTGACGCTCAGCCGCCTGCTGCTGCAAATTTTTGAGGGCATCCTGCGCGCCATTCGGCAGATTTTGCATACGCTCCTGCAGCCGGTGCGGTTTGGTGCAAAAAAATTTTCAGTTTTTTTGAAAAACCTCTTTGCAAGATGCAAAAAATGGGGTACAATTATCGGTAAGATACCCGGAGACCGGACGGATTCTGAAAGGGGTCAGGCAAAGCATGAAACTCGTCAAGTCTTCCCTTCTGGTGAAGCTGGTTATCCTGATTCTGGTCGTGTACGCGACGGTGACGCTCGTGTCTCTGCGCAAGCAGATCACCGAGAAAAACGAGCAGGAGGCAATTCTCAACAGCTCCATCGCCGCGACGCAGCAGGAAAACAACCGGATTCAGGACTCCATCGACGCACTGGGCACCGACGCGGGCGTCGAGGCAGTCGCGCGCGATAAGCTCGGCATGGTCGACGAGGGCGATATTGTCTTCTATGACGTGGGCGAATGACGGCAGACCATTCAGACGCGGCGTTTATGCGTCTTGAATAGAATAAAATGGGAGAACAGAACAAACATATGGATCTTACAGTTGGAGCAGTTGTGGAAGGCAAGGTCAAAAGTCTGAGCAAGTTCGGCGCATTTGTGACGCTGCCGGACGGGTCAACCGGCATGGTACACATCTCGGAAATCGCCCATGCCTACGTCAATGACATTCGCGACCACCTGACCGAGGGACAGGACGTGAAGGTCATGATCATCAGCCGGGAAAATGGAAAAACCAATCTTTCCATCAAGCGTACCCTTCCGCCGCCCGCAAAGCCGCAGTCCTCGCGTCCGCAAAATCGCAGCTACGGTTCTGCGCCGAGGTCCAGCGCGCCCAACGACCGGTCCGCTGCGCCGCGCCAGACGGCAAGCGCGCCCGCGCAGCCGCAGCAGAAATCGTTCGACGATATGCTCAAGCAGTTTATGACAGAGTCGAGCAGCAAAATGTCTTCCATCAAGCAATACTCCGAGCATAAGACAAAAACCAGAAGAAGATAACAGGAATCGCCCTTTTCAATCGGAAAGGGCGATTTTTTAAGGAGAACTATATGAATATTCTGATTGCCGGCGGCAGCCGGGGCATTGGCGCAGCAGCAGTGCGGCTGTTTTGCGCGCGGGGCGATTCGGTCTGGTTTCTCTATGAGAAGCGCCATGAGCAGGCGCAGGCGCTCTCCCGGGAAACCGGCGCGGCAGCAATCTGCTGCGATGTGGCAAATGCGGAGCAGGTGCAGGCGGCATTTTCGCAGCTTCCGGCGCTCGATGGGCTGATCTGCAACGCAGGCATCGCGCACTACGGGCTGATTTCGGACATTACGCCAGACGAGTGGCGGCGGATTTTCGCGGTGAACGTGGACGGAATTTTCCACTGCGTGCGCGCGGCGCTGCCGGGGATGCTGCAAAAGCAGGCGGGTGCGATTGTGACGGTGTCTTCCATGTGGGGACAGGTTGGTGCGTCGTGCGAGGCGGCGTATTCGGCAACGAAGGGCGCGGTGCTGGCGCTGTCGAAAGCGCTGGCGCAGGAGCTGGGTCCGAGCCACATCCGCGTGAACGCGATCTGCCCGGGTGTGATTCAGACGGACATGTGCGCGAACGTCGCGCCGGAGATTCTGGAAAGCCTGCGCGAGCAGACGCCGATCGAGCGGCTGGGAACGCCGGAGGATATCGCGCAGGCAATGGCGTTTTTGGTCGACGCGCCGTTTATCACCGGGCAGGTTTTGGGCGTTAACGGCGGATTTGTGATCACGTAGCATACTTTCGTGCAACAAAGGTGCATGTTCCTCCTATGGGTAGAAGGGGATGTCCCCCAAATACTTTTAGGAGGAATTTTTATGACCAGAACACAAAAGCTCGGCCTTTGCACGTGGCTGCCGGAGGACCCGGTCTGCCTTGCTGAGGTCAACGACAATTTTACGCGGCTGGACGACAGCGGCGGTCGGGCGCTGCGGCTGGCAGAGGCTGGACTGGTGCAGCTCGGCGGCTTGATGGCGGCGCAGGCGCATCAGGGCGGTCACGCGGCATACGCAAATATGCAGGTTGACGCATTCCGCGACAGCGCGCAGATTTCTGCCTACGCCGGTGTGTTTTATCGCGGCAACTGCGTGGAACTGCTGACCGCCGGTCTGGCGGACGGAACAGTAAAGAGCAGCACCATCGGCGGCAGCGGCGATTTTAACGCGGCGAACATCACGCGCTCGGTCAACGTCACGCAAACGTGGGCAAATCTCTTTACGTTCCATCCCGATGCGTTCGGCACGCTCACCAATCTGCATCTGCAAACCGCCAACTCGTCCAGCACGTCGCACGCCTCGCAGGTTAAGCTGTCGATCTGGGACGCAGAACGCGATGAAATGATTCTCGAAACGCAAATGGGAACCATTTCGCGCGGCAGCAGCGCCGATCTGCCCGTGGATTTCCCGGTCGAGCTGCTGCTCGACCCGAACAAGCGGTATGCGATGAAGCTGTGGGTCGAGTCTACGAAGAGCACCTCGGTTTCGATGTCGAGCCTTGTTTTTTCCGTTACGCCCGTGATTTACAACACCGGCAGCGTCACCATGCAGCAAACGCCCATCCCGGCGGAGGCAACGCGCGTTGAGCTGCTGCTGCACAGCGCAGACACCGCCCCGGAGGCTTCGCTGCGCTTCGATGCCGGCGAATATTCTCTGCTTCACGCAACCCAGATCAAGCCGGATGCGCTTCCCGGCGGCGCAAGCTGCACCCTCCGCCGCTACACCGCAGACATTCCGGCAGGCGCGCAAACGGCGCAGCTCAAGCTGAGCCTGTCCGGAAACAGCTGCAAGGTCTATGATTATGCGCTTGTGATGCTGTAAAAACCTCGCGGCGGAGGGCTTGACTTTTGCCGGTAGGGCGCTTATACTATAGATACAAGGGTGCTACCGGCAAACGGGCATGCTCCCCATGATTACTTAAAAGAAGTAACCGCTGGTTTGCTAGTCCGGGCGGTTACTTCTTTTTGTTACAGACCTTGACTTTCACCGGAGAGGGGCTTATACTATAGATACAAGGGTGCTACCGGCAAACGGGCTTGCTCCCCTATCGTTTACTTAAAGAAGTAACCGCTGGTTTGTGAGTCCGGGCGGTTACTTCTTTTTGTTACAGACCTTGATAACGAGGCTGATAACACTGACCAGAAGAATACAAAACTGGAACAATTCCGAGTATGTAACCATAGCCGTGTCCCCCCTTCCTTTGTGTCAGGGGGCAACAAAAAGAGGTGTAGCCCCCTGCTGACGCCGGGGGAGCCGCCCGCTTGCCGTTTATCGGTAGCACCATGCACACCGTATCACATTTTTCCGCAAAAAGCAACCCCATCTCCCAAATAGAGGTGGGGTTTTCCATAAAAGCAAGATAGCCGCCCCCGACCAAGGACTACGGCTATCTTCTTTATGATTATAGCTTTTCCCTAAGGTCAAACCGCTGATCGGTAGAACCTCTCTATCTTCATTATACCCACTGGGCTGGTTTTGTCAAGAGGCAGGAAAAATCCCCGGGGCTTGCGCCCCGGGGACTTTTTTAGGAGATGTTCAATCTGAACTTAGAAAAGGTTCGGATTAGTCGTCGTCCTTCTCAACAACGTAGAGAGCAAAGACCTGATCCTCGCCGTCGTCGTTCTTGTCGTTCCAATCCATGTAGACGGTGTCGCCTGCATCGATGTAATCCGCAGCGTACTCCAGACCCTTGTCTTCCTTCACGACCTTGTCGCCGTCCTTACGGATGGAGTAGATCACGCAGTCCTTTGCAAGAGCGATGATGGTCTCGCCGTTGTCGTATGCATCGGTAAGCTCAAGAACGCCGTCCTTGTAGGTATCAACAGTGTACGACTTCTTCAGGTTGAAGTCAGCGTCCTTGTTGAGCTTCGCGGTGTTGACCTCGCCGATCTCTCTGTAACGGAACTCCATGAAGCTACCCTTGTTGGTTGCAACAGCCTTCGCATCGTCATCGCTGATATACAGCTCGGTCTTGACGCCGTTGACATAAGCCTCGAGGACGAAGTAGATGTCGCCATCGTCGGAGGTTTCAACCTGCCACATCCGTGCGTTAGCCGGGACGTAAGCTACGAACTTGCCGTCGTTGAAGCCAACGATGTCGTACAGGTAAACGACCTCTGCGTACTCGCCGTCGTCAGACTTTACGATGTCATAACCATGAGCAACCACGGACTTGACATCCGAGCCGGTGTAGCCCTTCCAGGAAACGTAGGAGCCGGTGCCGACGTCGTCGGTACGAACCAGGAACTCAGTGTTAGCAGTGACCTTGATGGAGTCCTCGCCTTCAATCTTGAGGACGGGCTTGCCCTTTACGAAGGTGACATTTGCATCATCGTCGTATGCATAGTCATCATCCGCACGGGACAGCGTGTACTCGCCCTTGGTGTTGGTCTCGAACTTGCCGAGCAGATCATAGACAAAGTAGTATGCCTTGTAGTTCTGCTCGCTGATATCGGTAATCGCAGAGAGAATGTCCTTAACCGCCAGCTCGTACTTGTTGGCAATCTCATCGGGAGTCGTGGGCTTCACTTCAACAGCCTTGTCATCACCATACTTGATGGTAGCGACAACAACATCCTCAGTGACCTTCGCATCAAGACCAACAATGTTGGCATGGATGGAAGCAACGCCCTTGTTGTACTCAACCCAAACCTTGTCAAGAACGCCGTACTTGGAGGTATCCGCAGCGTCCTTCATGCCGATCACGTTGCCGTAAGCGTCATAGAAGAAGCCCCTGGTGCCGAAGTTTGCAGTGTCCTTGGACTCGTCGTAGCCGAGGTGGAAGTGTGCAGCGTCCTTGACGTACTCGCCGCCAATGCGGGTTTCGGAGGGATCGTCAGCAACGTCCGCATACTTGAAGCCGTTCAGACGGCCTTCCTTCGCGGTGACAACGTCAACGGACTGAACGCCCATGTCTTCGTTGTCATCCTGCTTGAAGGAGTAGGTGAACAGGACATAATCATCCTTTGCAAGACCAGCGGGCTTGTCGTAAGCAACATAGTTTTCGTTCTTGCTGGTTTTGCCTGCGAACTCGAAGTCGCCGCAATCTTCATGGTTGGCGCTTTCGGTGCAGTACTCGTGGTAGTTGTGCTCGGTGTCCAAGCCGTTATTGCTGACAGTGAACGGAACGATCTGAACCAGATCTTCGCCCTTCTTGTGGTTGTCGCGGGAGGTCGTGGTCTTGGTGACCTTTGCGAGCTTGCCCAGCCAGGTGTCGATGGAGCAGATACGGTAGACAGTCTCGTCCTTATCGTTCTTCATCTTGAATACCTGCGTCAGGGTGCCCTGTGCGCCGTACTTCTCATACTCGTCGGTCTTGAGCTTGCACTTGCTTGCAGTGTGCTGCAGCGTGATCTCGTCTTCAGAAACGAGTGCACCGTTGATGTAGTACTCAGCAACGACCTTCTTGGTCTTGGTGTCGTTTTCCTTGACGCCCAGAGCAACGAGGAGCTCGCAAGCGTTGAACTTGGTGGTGAAGGTAGCCTTCGGGCTGTCCATCACTTCAACGGTCTTGTCGTCGTCCTTGTCGTAGACCCATTTGGTGTAGGGACGCATAAAGGCATCTTCGGAGACGTCCTTTGCAAGCTTGAAGTCCTTGTAGAGCTTGTTGCCGGTCTTGACAGCACCAGCAACGGTCAGGTACAGCTTACCGCCGAAGGTCCAGACGCCGTCCTTGTTCTCGGTCGGCTTCCAGTTCGCGGACTTAGCTTCCTGTGCGTACTCGACAGTGTCAGCCTTCAGGGTGTTCAGAAGGATCTGAGCAGCTTCCTGACGGGTGAGGTCAGCTTCGGGCTTCCAGCCGTCCTTCAGACCGTCGATGAGGTCGAGCTTACGAGCCAGAGCCAGAACGTTGACAGCCCAGGACGAGCCGACAAAGCCTTCTGCTTCCTGATCGTAGCCCAGGGTGACCAGAGCCATCTTCAGGAACTGCGTGCCGGTGACGTTCGCGGTGGGAGCGAAGGTGTTGGCGTTCATGCCGGCGATGATGCCTGCACGGTAGCCGTAACCAACATAGGACTCGCCCCAGCGGCCCTTTTCATCGGCAAACGGGTTGATCGAGGTGTAGTAGGTGCTGATGTCGGCGTCCTTGTTGTCAAAGATCGCGATCAGCTTTGCAGCCTCTTCACGGGTGATGTTTGCAGTCGGCCGGAATTCCCCATTGGGGTAGCCCTGCATGGTTTCGATGAGATCAAGGACTTTGACTGCTTCGTCGTAGCTGGTGTCGATCTTGTCGGCGTCCTTGTACTCAGTTGCGCTAGCCATGGTTGCCAGACCCAGCAGGGTAGCCAGAACCAGAACCAGCGCAAGAACCTTTTTAAAGTTCTTCATTGAGTTTTCCTCCTGTCTAAATTTGATTGCCAGCGGGCAAAAGCCCCCTCGCTATCATCTGGCTGTATCATAATCCATCCGCGCCAAAAGGTCAAGAGCCCCGCCGGAGTTGTAATGTTCTTGTAACATAACGCCCGCCCGTGTTACATTCGCCGCCGCCTCCGCTGGCGCGGCAGAAAAAGCGCCGGATTGCCAGCCCTTCTTTTTGCTGTTGCAGACCTTGACTTTTGCAGAAAATCGGTTATACTGAAGATACAAGGGTGCTACCGGCAAACGAGCAGCTCCCCAACATATGTTACAAGAAGTAACCGCTGGTTTGCTGTGCCGGGCGGTTACTTCTTTTTGCTGTTGCAGACCTTGACATTTTCGCGAAATCGGTTATACTGAACATACAAGGGTGCTACCGGCAAACGAGCAGCTCCCCAGCTGTTACAAAGAAGTAACCGCTATCTTGGGGAAGATGGGGCGGTTACTTCTTTTTGCTGTTACAAACCTTGACAACGAGGCTAATAACTGCGACTATGAGCATGCAAAACTGGAACATGTCCGAGTATGTGACCATAATCCATTGCCCCCCTTTCTTTCTGTCGGAGGGCGCAAAAAGACGTTTTCCCTCCGCAAAACGCGGTGGGGGCCGCCCGCTTGCCGTTTATCGGTAGCACCACTGCTAAATTATCACATTTTTCCGCAAAAAGCAACCCCGATTCCAACCGGAACCGGGGCTTTGTTTGACAGTTTTTGTGTTTTGTTGTATCATGACGTTGCCCGCAAGGGTCGGAGAGGTTCTACGATATACGGTAGGCGGCTGGCACTTCCCGAAGAGGGAGGTGATGCTGATGTGGCAGAATCGGGTGCTTCGCATCGTCTGGATTCTGATATGTATCGCGTTTATGCTTTACATCTTCACCATAAAAGCACGATAGCCGCCCCCACCACGGATACGGCTATCGTCTTTTAAGACTATACCAATGTTCTGAGGTCAGCCGCTTATCGGTAGGACCTCTCTGTTTTTATTATACCCAAATCCGGCTGCTTGTCAAGCGGTCAGTCGTTTTCGAGCGCCATGACCTTGTCGATGCGGCGCTGGTGGCGCTCGGCGTGGGAGAATTCGGTATTCAGCCAGGTGTCGACGATCTCGAGCGCGAGCATTTCGCCCGTGACGCCCGCGCCGATTGCCATCATGTTGGTGTCGTTGTGTTCGCGGGTGAGGCGGGCGGACATCACGTCGGACAGCAGCGCGCAGCGGATGCCCCTGACCTTATTGGCGGTGATGGACACGCCGATGCCGGTCGTGCAGACGACGATGCCGCGGTCGCATTCGCCGGAGGCGACGGCTTTGGCGGCGGGACCGGCAAAGTCGGGATAGTCGCAGCTGGTTTTATCATAGCAGCCAAAGTCCTTGTAGGCAAGCCCCTTTTCGTCCAGATGCTTCATAATGGCATGCTTGAGATCAAATGCGCCGTGGTCACAGGCTAAAGCGATCATTGTTTTTCCTCCTGAGTTGTTTTTTCTTTATAGTAACAGGTTTGCCGGAAAAAGCAAGGGCAGCCCTGCACAAAAAATCGCGGGTCCGAAGACCCGCGATTTTTGGTTTCGATCAGTCGACGTAGTTGACGGTGATGCCTTCGATTTCGGGGTTGACGTTGTCGGAGTTGTTGTCGACAACGATCTCGCCGCTCATCAGCTTGGCATGGACAGCCTCATACTGCTCCATGGTGAAGTTGTTGAATCTCCAGGAGGATTCGGCAGTCGGGATACCGACATAGTCGCCCTCAGACAGGGAGTAGGTGATGAACTTGCCGCCGTAGGTAGCGTCCCATTCGCCTGCTTCCAGAGCGCCGAGGATGGTCTCGGTGACGTTCTGCAGACCCTTCATGGCAGAAGTGACGATGCAGGCATCGATGTAGCTCTGGTCCACGTCAACGCCGACGACCTTGCCGCCGTGGATGTTGGCCGCCTCAACAGCGGAGGTGTAGATGCCGCCGCCGCAGGCAAAGACGATCTCGGTGCCGCCTGCGTACCAGCCTTCCATCTTCGCGGTGATGTTGGCATCGCCGAAGAACTGACCGCCGTAGGTGTAGTTGCATTCAACTTCCACGCCGAGCTCCTTGGCGGCGTCGCGCGCGCCCTGGAGCCAGCCGTAGCCGTAACGGATAACAGCGGGAACTGCCATGCCGCCGAGGAAGCCGAGCTTGGTGTAGCCGTCCATGACGACAGCGTAGCCAGCCAGATAACCGGCCTGCTCTTCGGCAAACGTTGCGCAGACAACGTTCTTTGCAGGATCATAATAGGTTGCGTAGTCCTCGGTCAGATCGCCTGCGCCAACGTCGACAGCGATGAAGTAGACCTCGGGGTACTTCTCCTGCTCGCGCACGATGGACCCGCCGAACAGATAGCCGGGCATGACGACGACATTCGCGCCTTCCTTGATCGCCTGATCAATGGAGATGCAGCGTGCATCGGTGGAGTCCTCGGTGGGCTGATAGTAGGTGTACTCGATGCCGTTGGCTTCGCAGTACGCCTTGACGCCCTGCCAGGTTGCCTGGTTGAAGGATTCGTCGTCGATGGTGCCGACGTCGGTCACGAGCGCGACCTTCTTGATGACGCCTTCTGCCTCGGCGGGCTGCTCTTCGGTGGCAGTCTCTTCTTCCTTGGCGGGCTCTTCGGTCTTGGTTTCTTCGGTTGTGGTTTCGGCGGCGGGCTCGGTGGTCGTGGTCTCAGCGGGCGCTTCGGTCTTCGATGCGCAGGCAACCATGCCCAGAACCATAACTACCGCCAGAAGCAGAGCAAGGATCTTTTTCATGTTCGTTCCTCCAAATATGTTTTGTGTGTGCGGAATTTCCGCTAGCCTATTATGGCACAGTTTCTCGGTAAAATCAAGGCAAAATCGCAAGAAGTTACCGTTCCACGGGAGCTTTCCGAAATTTTACGGCTCTTTCATATACTCGCTGGCGCGGAAGCCGTAGGGCATGAAGTCCGCGAGCTTTACGGTCTTGTATGTGCCGTCCTGCTTTCCCATGTAGATCTTAAAATCCGGACCGCAGAATTCCAGCATCACCTGCCGGCACACGCCGCAGGGCGGGAAAAAATCTCGCGCCACCCCGTCCTTGCCGCCCACAACGGCGATGGCTTCAAACTCGCGCTTTCCTTCAAACACGGCGGTAAAAATTGCCGTGCGCTCGGCGCAGTTGGAAGGACCGTATGCCGCGTTTTCGATGTTCGCGCCGCACACGACGCTTCCGTCCCTGCACAGCAGCGCAGCGCCGACCTTGTAGCCCGAGTAGGGCGCGTAGGCGCGCTGCATGGCTTCTAACGCCATCGATACCAGTTTTTCAGGGGTCATGAAGCTTCCTCCTTCAAACAAGCATGTTCTTACACGATTTCCTTCGCAAAGCTCCTGCCCGGCGTCTCATAGGGCACGTCCAGAAGCTCCGCGACCGTCGCCGCGATGTCGCAGAAGCCGGGGCGCGTGCCGAGGTTCACAGGCTTGACGGCTTTTCCGAGCGCGATCATCGGGATATACTCGCGCGTGTGGTCGGTGTGCTTGAGATAACCGGGGTCGCAGCCGTGGTCTGCCGTGACGATGACCAGATCGTCCTGCCCGAGCTTCGACAAAAAGCCCGGCAGCCACTGGTCAAATTCGTGCAGCGCCTGCGCGTAGCCGTCGATGTTCCGGCGGTGTCCGTAGAGCATGTCGAAATCGACGAGGTTCACGAAGCAAAGCCCCGTGAAGTCCTTATCCGCATAGGAAAGCGTTTTGGAAAGACCGTCGGCGTTTCCCGTCGTGTAGGTAAACTCTGTCATGCCGCGTCCGGCAAAGATATCGTGAATCTTGCCGACGGCAATCATGTCCTTACCCGCCTCGACAATCGCGTCGAGCACCGTCTTTTTGGGCGGCTCGATGGAAAAATCGTGCCGTCTGGGCGTTCTGGTGTAGGGCCACTCGCCGGTAAAGGGTCGGGCAATGACTCTGCCCACGCCGTGCTCGCCCATCAGAAGCTTTCTTGCGATGCGGCAGTATTCATACAGCTGCTCAGGCGGAACCACGTCCTCATGCGCGGCAATCTGGAAGACGGAGTCGGCAGACGTATAGACAATCAGCGCGCCCGTTTCCACCTGCTCGCGTCCGTAGTCACGGATGACGTCGGTGCCGGAATAGGGAAGGTTGCACAGAACCTTGCGCCCCGTCAGCCGTGAAAACTCGTCAATCACATCCTGCGGGAAGCCGTTCGGGTAGGTCGGCAGCGGGTTTTCCGAAACGACGCCCGCAATCTCCCAGTGACCGATCGTCGTGTCCTTGCCCATCGAACGCTCCTGCAGTCTTGCCAGCGCTGCCGCCGGTTTTTCACACTTTGGCAGATAGTCGATGCCGTCGAGGTTTCCGAGCCCCATGGAGATGAGATTTGTCATGTCAAACTTCGCAGAGGTCGCGCACCGGCGCAGGGTATCGGAACCAACGTCCCCAAACTTATCCGCGTCCGGCTCGTAGCCTACGCCGCAGGAGTCGAGAACGATCAGAAAAATACGTTTCATTGATTTCATCCTTTCGGGTCAAAAAAGTGCTGCGAAATGGCAGCACTTTCCTGTTCATTTTTCCAGTTTCACAGCCGTCCTGAGTGCCAGCTCCATCATCTGGGTGAAGCCGTTCTGCCGCTCCTCGGCGGTCGTCGCCTCATGATGAAGGATATGGTCCGAGACCGTGCAGATGGCAAGCGCATGCTTCTTTGCCCGCGCCGCATTCATATAGAGCGCTGCCGCTTCCATTTCCACGGCAAGAACGCCCATCTTCTGCCAGCCGTAATTTGCCTGCCAGCCCTCGGGCATATCGCCGTCGTCGCCATAGAACCGGTCGGAGGACAGGATATTGCCGACGTGGTACGCAACGCCCATTTCCTTTGCCGTCTCGACGCAGGTCTCCAGCATGTGGAAGTCTGCAATCGGGGCAAATGTGCCTGCCAGATGGTACTGCGACGCCCAGTTGGAGTCGGTGCAGGCGCCCTGACCGATGACGATGTCGCGCAGCTTGATCGAGTCCTGCAGCGCGCCGGTCGAGCCGATGCGCATGATGTTCTCCACGCCGAACACGGTGTAAAGCTCCCAGGAATAGATGCCGATCGACGGCATGCCCATGCCGGATGCCATGACGGAGATTTTCGTGCCGCCGTAGGTTCCGGTGTAGCCCTGAATGCCGCGGACATTGTTGACCAGAACCGCGTCCTGCAGGAAGTTTTCCGCAATGAACTTTGCGCGCAGCGGGTCGCCGGGCATCAGCACCGTCTGACCGAAATCGCCAGGCTTTGCGTCAATGTGCGGGGTCGGATAATTTGCCATGGTGCATTCTCCTTTGTTTTTATGATTCCAATATACTATATATTATAATGTATTCACGCTCAGTCTTCTGCTTCCATCTTCTTGACGATCTTCACGACGCGGCTGGTGCCGAGTCTCGACGCGCCGAGCTCAATGAACTTTTCTGCGTCCTCCAGAGACGAAATGCCGCCTGCCGCCTTGATCTTCACGCCGGGCTTGACATATTTTGCGAACAGCTCCACATCGTGGAACGTTGCGCCGGCGGTCGAGAAACCGGTGGAGGTCTTGATGAAGTCCGCGCCGGAGTTTGATACAATCTCGCACAGTTTGATCTTCTCGTCGTCGGTCAGCAGGCACGTTTCAATGATGACTTTCAGAAGCTTACCGTGGCACGCCGCCTTGACCGCTTTGATTTCTTCCAACAGCGCGTCCCACTTTTTGTCCTTGACCCAGCCGATGTTGATGACCATGTCGACCTCGTCCGCGCCGTTTTCGACCGCATCCGATGCTTCAAAGCACTTTGCCTTCGTTGTGTCGTAGCCGTTCGGAAAGCCGATGACCGTGCAGATGGGAAGCTTGTCTCCGACATAGTTCTTCGCCTGCTTGACATAGGATGCGGGGATGCAGACCGACGCGGTATGATACTTCATGCCATCATCACAGATTGCCTGAATTTCCGCCCATGTCGCCGTCTGGCTCAGCAGCGTATGATCGCATTTACGTAAGATCTCTTTCACTTCCATGAAGCAGTTCCACCTTTCTATGCTGCAAAATATAGTCCTGATAGCATTTATGGCACATGGCAATGTAGCTGTCGTTGCCGCCGAGCAGCACCTGATCGCCCTCGGTCACCACGTAGCCGTCCGCGCCGATTCTCGCGTTGGTCGTCGCCTTGCGCCCGCAGTCACAGATCGTCTTAATCTCGGTGATCGAGTCCGCCAGTTCAAAAAGCCGCCGGCTGCCGGGAAAGAGCTTCGTCTGGAAATCCGTCCGCAAGCCGAAGCACAGCACCGGCAAATCCTCCCGGTCCACCAGCTCGCGCAGCTGGTCGATCTGCGCCATGGTCATGAACTGGCATTCGTCGACGATGATTACATCGACCTTCTGCCGCGCATGATAGAGCGTGCGGATGTCGGTTTCCGGTCCGATTGCCTCGCACTCGGAGGACAGACCAATGCGCGATTTGAGCGTAAACTGCCCGTCGCGCGAGTCGGCGGAGGGCTTGATCAGCCAGACCTTCATGCCGCGCTCTTCGTAGTTGTATTTCGTAATCAGCGCGGTCGCGGTCTTGCTCGAACCCATCGCGCCGTATTTGAAATAGAGTTTTGCCATGTTTCATCCTCCTGCCCGGAATGGGGGGCAAGTTATATTATACCGGATATTTTCCCGAATGGGAAGAGGGTTTTTGTTTTTGCTGCCTGCCGGCAGCGAGGGGCTTTTAGCTGGACCCGTGGTCCAGGGGAGGTTCTGGCAGAGACCTGCCAGCCGGGTAATTCGACCCCACGCTTCTT
>CEAB01054955.1_pt1 | contig 22521 bp, 18 predicted proteins | sample 557651 | NCBI WGS metagenome assembly CEAB01 (sample SAMEA3182046, study PRJEB8094) | gut metagenome | biome: human; feature: gut; material: Stool; isolation source: human stools | place: Canada | collected 2011-11-15
GTTGCTTGTGCATTAAAAACGCAAACTGCTATATTTGCAAACTTTTTGTGAATTTCCGTGGAGCAGGGGCCTGCGCTCTTGACATCACAGGGGGTTTGGAATATAATTTTAGCAGTCGAACAGATAGAGTGCTAAAAACGAAATAGCATATCGAATGAACGACTGCTAAATCAACATCCGGTACGAATGGAGGTCGATTCTATGAATACCAATCAATATACCCAGAAGACGCTGGAAGCGCTGCAGGCTGCTCAACAGCTGGCTGTGGAGTACCAGCACAATGCACTGGAGCCGGAACACCTGCTGCACGCACTGGCATCGCAGGAGCAGGGGCTTATCCCGCAGCTGCTCCAGAAGCTGAACGTAGACCCCGGCAGCTTTGCCGCCGCAGTGGCCGAAAAGCTCTCGGCACTGCCCCGTGTGTCCGGCTCCGGCCGTGACCCCGACAAGGTCTATATCTCGCAGGCCACCGATAAGGTCCTGAGCGCCGCTGCCCGCGAGGCCAAGGCGATGAAGGACGAATACGTCAGTGTCGAGCATGTGTTCCTCGGCCTGCTGGACGAGCAGAACCAGAACACCGCAGACCTGTTCCGCGCGTTCAACATTCGGAAGGATGCCTTCTTACAGCGGCTGACGGCCGTGCGCGGCAATCAGCGCGTGACCAATGACAACCCGGAGGACACCTACAACGCCCTGCAAAAATACGGTCAGGATCTGGTAGACCTGGCCCGCAAGCAGAAGCTGGACCCCGTCATCGGGCGAGATCAGGAGATCCGCAACGTCATCCGCATCCTGTCCCGTAAGACGAAGAACAACCCCTGCCTGATCGGTGAGCCGGGCGTCGGCAAGACGGCCATCGCTGAGGGTCTGGCCGAACGGATCGTGCGCGGCGATGTGCCCGAAAACCTGAAAGACCGCACCGTGTTCAGCCTGGACATGGGCGCGCTGGTGGCCGGTGCAAAGTACCGCGGCGAGTTCGAGGAGCGCCTGAAGAGCGTTCTGAACGAGGTGAAGAAGAGCGAGGGCAAGATCATCCTCTTCATTGATGAGCTGCACACCATCGTCGGTGCAGGCAAGACCGACGGTGCCATGGATGCGGGCAACCTGCTCAAACCTATGCTGGCCCGCGGCGAGCTGCACTGCATCGGTGCGACGACGCTGGACGAGTACCGCCAGTATATCGAGAAGGACCCCGCACTGGAACGCCGGTTCCAGCCGGTGCAGGTGGACGAACCGACCGTTGAGGACACCATCTCCATCCTGCGCGGCCTGAAGGAGCGGTACGAGGTCTTCCACGGTGTCAAGATCAGCGACAATGCCCTGATCGCCGCCGCCACCCTGTCCGACCGCTATATCACCGATCGGTTCCTGCCGGATAAGGCCATCGACCTGGTGGATGAAGCCTGCGCCATGATCAAGACCGAGATGGACAGTATGCCCAGCGAGATGGATGATCTGGCCCACCGCATCACCCAGCTGCAGATCGAGCAGGTCAGCCTGAAAAAGGAGACCGATGCGCTCAGCCAGAGCCGTCTGCGCGACCTGGAAAAAGAACTGGCCGAATTGCAGGACAAATTCCACAGCATGAAGGCAAAGTGGGAGAACGAGAAGAACGCCATCGGCAAGGTGCAGACCCTGCGTGAGCAGATCGAGCAGACCAATGCCGCCATTGAGAAGGCGCAGCGCGAGTATGACCTGAACAAGGCTGCGGAGCTGAAGTACGGCAGACTGCCCGAATTGCAGAAACAGCTGGAAGCCGAAGAGAAGTTGGCTAACGAGAAGAAGGAGGACAGCCTCCTGCGTGACCGCGTGACCGACGAGGAGATCGCCCGCATCGTGGCCCGCTGGACCGGCATCCCGGTCGAGAAGCTGGTGGAGGGCGAGCGCGAGAAGCTGCTGCATCTGGACGATGTGCTCCATAAGCGGGTCATCGGCCAGGATGAGGCCGTCACCAAGGTCAGCGAAGCCATCCTGCGCAGCCGCGCCGGCATCGCCAACCCGAACCGCCCCATCGGCAGCTTCCTCTTCCTCGGCCCCACCGGCGTCGGCAAGACCGAGCTGGCCAAGGCGCTGGCACAGGCATTGTTCGACGATGAGCGGAACATGGTCCGTATCGACATGACGGAGTATATGGAGAAGTTCAGTGTCAGCCGCCTGATCGGCGCGCCTCCGGGATACGTCGGTTACGAAGAGGGCGGTCAGCTGACCGAGGCCGTCCGCCGCAAGCCCTACAGCGTCGTGCTGTTCGATGAGGTGGAAAAGGCCCATCCGGACGTCTTCAACATCCTGCTTCAGGTGCTGGATGATGGCCGCATCACCGACAGCCAGGGCCGCACCGTGGACTTCAAGAACACCGTCATCATCCTGACGTCCAACCTAGGCAGCGATATCATCCTGAACGATCTGGAGCGTGCCCGCGCCAGCGGTTCCAACGAGCTGAGCCCGGAGGCCCGCCAGCAGATCGATGCGCTGCTCAAGTCGAAGTTCCGTCCGGAGTTCCTGAACCGTCTGGACGAGATCGTCTACTACAAGAGCTTGACCAAGGATGAGATGCGCAGCATCGTGGACCTGCAGCTCGACGACCTGCGCCGCCGCATGGACGAGGGCAAGCATCTGAAACTGGATGTGACCACCGCCGCCAAGGACTTCATCATCGACTCTGCTTACGACAGCGTCTATGGTGCACGGCCCATCAAGCGGTTCATCCAGAGCCGGGTCGAGACCCTCATCGCCAAGGCCATCATCCGGGGCGACTACGATGAGGGTACCACTTTGACGGTGGATTACGACGGCAGCGCCCTGATCCTGCGATAAATCACGTTGATTTTACCAGTTCTGTACCTTCGTGTGAGCAGTAACACTTGCGCGGGGGTGCAGAATATGATATGATAAGCGTTGAACAAAGTGCTTTTCATCGTCGAGAGCAACGGTGAAAAGCATTTTTTAATATTCAGAATCTCTCAGGCATTGCGAAGCAATGCCTGAGAGGTTCACAACAACATAGGAGTGTGATTTTCCTTTATTATGGACGATGGCAGTATGACGCTTTGGGTAGCGCTGGTAGTATTGGTGGCGTTCTCCGCCTTTTTCTCCGCATCCGAGACCGCATTTTCTTCCCTGAATCAGATCCGCCTGAAAAGCCGGGCCGACGATGGCGACCGCACGGCCGCCCGTGTGCTGGCAATGGCAGAAAAATACGATAAGCTCCTGTCCACCATTCTGGTGGGCAACAACATCGTGAACATTGCCGCAGCCTCGATCGGCACCATCATTTTCACCCAGATGCTGGGTGCAGAGCGGGGCGCTACGGTCTCCACCATCGTGTTGACCATCGTGGTGCTGATCTTCGGTGAGGTGAGCCCCAAGAGCCTGGCCAAGGAGATGCCGGAAACGGTAGCCACCGCAGTTGCGCCGGTGCTCAGCCTGCTGATGATGGTGTTTACCCCGCTGACATGGCTGTTCAGCCAGTGGAAACGGCTGCTGAACCATTTTGTTCACAGCAGCGAGAGCGACACCATCACCGAGGGTGAGCTGATGACCATGGTCAGCGAGGCTGAGAACGACGGTGAGCTGACCGACCGCGAGAGTGAGCTGATCCGCAGCGCCATCGAGTTCGATGACGTGGAGGTGGAAGAGATCCTGACCCCCCGTGTGGATGTGGTGGCGGTGGCGGATGATATCCCGCTGGAAGAACTGGCGCAGACCTTTGCGGAGTCCGGTTACTCCCGCCTGCCGGTCTATCATGGCACCATCGACAACATCATCGGTGTCGTCCATGAAAAGGACTTCTACATTGCCCGCCTGAAAAAGGAGACGAAGATCGACGATCTGGTGGCCCCTACTCTGTATACCACCGGCTCCACGCAGATCTCGCAGCTGCTGCGCATCCTGCGGGAGCAGCATCACCACATGGCGGTCGTCGTGGATGAATACGGCGGCACCGAGGGTATCATCACGCTGGAAGATATCCTCGAAGAGCTGGTGGGTGAGATCTGGGATGAGCACGACGAGGAGACGGAGGACTTCCGCAAGCAGTCGGACGGCAGCTGGCTGGTGGCCGGTTCCGCCAGCGTGGATGACCTGTTTGAAACGTTGGAGCTGCCCGAAGATGAGGACATCGACTCCAACACCGTGAACGGCCTCGTGCAGGAAAAGACCTGCCATCTGCCCAAGGTGGGCGACCACTTCACCCTCGGCGAGTACGACGGCGTCGTGACCCGCACGGCCCGCCGCCGCGTCACCGAGGTCCGCCTCACGCCCGCAGAGCCTGTGGACGCTGAGGAAAAGGACGACGAAAAGGAAAAACGATTTCCCCGGCTTTCCGCGCGGGAGAACCGCTGACGCATCCGCAGAAAAGACCCCCGGCCTTGCATGAAATTGCAGGGCCGGGGGTCTTTGTTATCGGTTCTTTTCCTGTGCCAGCTCGATGAAGGCCTTCATCTGCGGGGTCAGCCATTTGTCGCGGTGGTAGAAGAGCTGCCGCCGCATGGTCACGGTGCAGTCCGGCACGAGCAGGCGGGCCAGTGTCCCGGCGGCGAGGGCGTCCCGGACGATGTACTCCGGCAGAAACGAAAGCCCCATGCCGCGCTCGACCATCTGACAGAGCAGGGCGGCGCTGCCCAGTTCGAGATAGGGTTTGACGGCCAGCTGGTGGGCGGCAAAGGTCTGGTCCAGCGCGTCGCGGTAGCTCATGCCCCGCTCGGTCAGCAAAAATTCCTGGTGGGCCAGCTCTTCCAGAGACACGCGCTTCTGCGCGGCCAGCGGGTGCCCGGCGGGGGCCACGAAGCAGATGGCTTCCGGCACATCCAGCGCCAGCACAAGGTTGGGCTGGACCAGCGGCTCATCCAGTGTATAGGCCAGATCGACCTGATTCGTGCCCAGCCATTGCAGCATCTCGTCCGAAGTGGCTGTGCAGAGCACAAGCTCCACCTGCGGGCAGAGCGCGTGATAGCGCTGCAGCAGACCGGGCAGGAATGCACTGCACAGCGAGTCCGCCAGTGCGACCCGCAGGGTGCCGCGGACCTGCTGCGCCGGCTGGAGCGCGGCTCTGGCCTGCTGCGCGGTGGTCAGCAGGGTGCGGGCGTAGGACAGAAAGGTCTGGCCTGCATCGGTCAGCCGGACAGTCTTGCCCACCCGGTCGAACAGCGGGGTCTCCAACTCTGCTTCCAGCTGCGCGATCTGCGACGATACCGCCGACTGCGAATAGCCCAGCTCCCGCGCTGCGCGGGAAAAGCTGTGCAGCTCGGCAATGTGCAGGAAGGTGTTGATGGTTCGCAGTTCCATGGCGTCTCCTTTAGCTCAGCGGCGGTCGATGCCGGTGACGGTCAGTGTGCTGCCGTCCACCTGGAAGTGGACTTCCAGCCCGGCAAACTCCATGCCGTACACCCGCTCCGGGTCGTGCTGGTAAGAGGGACGGGGGTCGTTTTCGAGCACACCCCGCAGGCCGTCCCGCTGGTCTGCGGGGACCCTGGCCCAGAGCGTCTCCGGGCAGGCGACGTTCAGATGGTGGAACTGCGTCTGCGCCGTAAAGCCTGCAGCTGCGTCCGGGTGGCAGTCGGCATAGGGAATGTAGGGCTTGATGTCGTAGATGGGGGTGCCGTCCATCAGGTCGGCTCCCCGCACGATGAGCACCGGGCCGACTTCCGGCCGAACCTCAATGGCTTCCAGCTTCACGCTGGACAGCCCCAGCGGGTTGGGCCGGAACGGCGACCGGGTGGCGAAGACGCCCATCCGGGTATTGCCGCCCAGCCGCGGCGGCCGGACGGTGGGGGACCAGCTGTCCCGCACGGCACCCGAAAACTGCCACACCAGCCAGATGTGGCTGAAATCTTCCAGCCCGCGCACAGCGTCCGGGCTGCGGTATTCGGGCGTGAAAACGATCTCGCCCCGCAGGCTGTCCACCAGCCCGCTCTGCCGCGGGATGCCGAACTTAGTGGGGAAGGCCGTGTGGATGTGTGCGATGACCTTCAGGGTCATGGCCTCGTTGGATGGTTGGTTCATAGGGGGCATCTCCTTATAAAAATGGAAAAGAGTAGTTGACAATGAGTGAATTTCGCTATATAATACAACTAAAGATTGTGAAGCGCGAGTCCTGTGGAAAACAGAAAGGAGAGTACGCATGACAGATGGCGCACAGATCGAATACTACATTTGGGACCGGAAGCTGAAGATGAACCATGTGGCACAGGTGCTTGGCATCAGCACCTCCACATTGAAGAACAAGCTCACCGGAAAAACGGATTTCAAGGTCAGCGAGGCGGACACCCTCTCCTCGCTGCTGGAGCTGACGCCGCCCCAGCGGGACCTCTGCTTTTTCTGCGGCGGCCGGAGGTGAGCGCGGATGACAAAGGAACAGCGGGAAAAGACCAAGCTCGCCCTGCGGCGCTACGGCACCCGCCAGTGGGCAGCCTGCCCGGCCAACGCAGGCTGGCGGCTGGCCATTGAGCGGACGATCGAATATTACCAGCAGGAAGACCCGCTCCGCGCCGACCTGCTGCGGCTGCGCTATCTGGAGCGCCGCACCGAGGATGACACCATCGAGCGGCTGCACATCGGCCGCAGCACCTACCAGAAGGCGCAGAGCGACCTTTTGAGCACGGTGGCAGTCTATGCCGCCCGGTTCGGTGCCCTGTGAGGCGGGCAGACAGCTGGTCATGAAACCATGAAAAAAGGCTCCCATGCGAAACGCCGGGAGCCCTGCATTCACTGATTCTTCTTTTCCGGATGGTTACAGCGCTCATGGCAGGCAGAGCAATTTCCGCCGCAGCCTTTGCCTTCCCAGCCGTCATGCTTGGAGATCCAGATGACCGCGAGGGTAAACAACGCCGCCAGCACCAGGACGGTAACGATTCCGCGAATGGACAACAGCATCAATAAGACCTCTCTTTTGCGCCAACAGGCACAATTTTAGTATACACCTTTTTCCGCAAAAGAGCAACCGGGCAGCAGCGCAAAAAAGTTTGCCGAAATCGAAAATTGGGGCTTGCAAATCCACCAAGGCTGTGCTATAATCTTCTTGTTCCGATTCGGAGGATTAGCTCAGCTGGTTAGAGCACCTGCATCACACGCAGGGGGTCTGGGGTTCGAGTCCCTAATTCTCCACCAAACGTAAAGCCGTTTACCTGAAAAGGTAAGCGGCTTTTTTCTTTTCCAGTGATTTACACATACGCAGCCGAACGGCTATGTACCGGTCGATGCGCACGGCGGGAGTGAGCGGGCGGCCCTCTGCTTACGAGAACGTTCTACGCGGTTTTTAGTCGATTTTTGAGCCGGACGGTCAAAATGCACAAAAGCAGGGCGGCAAGTTTGGCGGGTCAAGGAGCAAAAAATTCAAGCAATCTATTTGAAAATCGCTTGAAGTGTGGTATTATCTTTGTAAAATATGCCACAAAAACGGAGAGAACGCTCCGTGCGGCGGAAAGAGGGAAAAACCGATATGAAATACGCAAGCAACAACATCCGTAATATCTTGATTGCAGGCCATGCCGGCAGCGGCAAAACGACGCTGACTGAGGCATTGGTCTATTTTTCGGGCGCGGCGGAGCGTATGGGCCGGGTCGAAGACGGCACCACGATTTCGGACTTTGACCCTGAGGAAGCAAAGCGCAAGGCCAGCCTGTCGGCGTCGGTCGTCCCCGTGGAGTACGAGGGCATCAAGTACAACTTCATTGATGCACCGGGCCTGTTCGATTTTGAGGCCGGTGAGTATGAGGGCATCCGGGCTGCGGAGAGTGTGCTGGTGTGTGTCTCCGGCCGCAGCGGCGTGACCGTTGGTGCCGAGAAGGCCTTCCAGCTGGCCCGCAAGAACGGCAAGGCCACCATGGTCTTTGTTTCCAAGTGCGACCTGGAAAACGCGAACTACTTCAAGATTCTGGAAGACATGAAGATTCGGTTCGGCTCCACGGTCTGCCCCTGCGTCGTCCCGGCCAAGCTCGACGACGGCACCCCGGTGTACATCAATCTGTTCAGCCAGAAGGCCTTCAAGTATGAGGGCGGCAAACAGATCCAGGTGGATCTGCCCGACATCGGCCACCGCTTCCAGGGCCTGATCGAGGCCATGAGCGAGGCCATCGCCGAGACCGACGATGAGCTGATGGAGAAATTCTTTGGCGGTGAGCCTTTCACCACCGAGGAGATCGTCGAGGGAATGCGCAAGGGCGTCAAGGACGGCCTCATCACCCCTGTCTTCTGCGGCAGTGCGGTCAACCAGCAGGCACTGGATATGCTGCTGTTCAACATGCACAAGCTGCTGCCCAGCCCGGAGCACGAGGAGTGCACCATGGCCGAGGACGCCAACGGCGAGCCTGTCGAGCTGCACTGCACCGAATCGGAGCCTACCGCTGCCTACGTCTTCAAGACCGTGGCGGACCCGTTCGTGGGCAAGCTGAGCTATCTGCGCGTCATCAGCGGCAAAGTCACCGCAGGCTTGGCCCTGACCAATGCCCGCACCGGCGACATCGAAAAGATCAACAAGCCCCTGACCGTCCTCGGCAAGAAGCAGGTCGAGAACGACGGCATCGGTGCCGGTGACATCGGCGCTGTGGCAAAGCTGGTCAGTGCAAAGACCGGCGATACCCTCTGCGATGCTTCCCGCGTGGTCAAACTGCCCGCACCGGTCTTCCCGCTGCCCAGCCTGTTCATGGCCGTCACCGTGGCCAAGAAGGGCGACGAGGGTAAGATCAGCAGTGCGCTGGCCCGCCTGATGGAAGAAGACCCCACCCTGAGCTACGAGAACAACGCCGAGACCCATCAGCAGATCATCGGCGGTCTGGGTGAGCAGCATCTGGACGTCGTCAAGGCCAAGCTGAAGAACAAGTTCGGCGTCGAGATCGGTCTGGAGGCTCCCCGCATCGCCTACCGCGAGTCCATCCGCAAGGCCTGCCAGAAGCAGGGCCGTCATAAGAAGCAGACCGGCGGTCATGGCCAGTTCGGCGATGTCGTCATCAACTTCGAGCCCTGCGACAGCGAGCAGGTCGTCTTTGAGGAAAAGGTCTTCGGCGGCAGTGTCCCGAAGAACTTCTTCCCGGCCGTTGAGAAGGGCGTTCGTCTGGCCGCAGAAAAGGGTGTGCTGGCCGGTTATCCTGTGGTCGGCCTGAAGGCCACTCTGCTGGATGGCAGCTACCACCCCGTGGACAGCTCCGAAATGGCCTTCATCATGGCGGCCAAGCTGGCCTATAAGGCCGCGATGCCCGAAGCTGGCCCCGTCATTCTGGAGCCCATCCACACCCTGAAAGCGCACGTTCCCAACGACAACACCGGCGATATCATGGGCGACGTCACCAAGCGCCGCGGCCGTGTGCTGGGCATGGAGCCGGATGAGGACGGGATGCAGACCATCATCGCCGAAGTGCCGCTGGCCGAGCTGAGCAGCTTCACCACCTTCATCCGTCAGACCACGCAGGGCCGTGGCTGGTTCACCACCGAGTTCGCCCGCTATGAGATCCTGCCCGAAATGCTGGTGCCCGCCGTCGTCGAGCAGGCCAGAAAGCTGGGCAACCTGGACGAAGCTGCGGATGATTGATTTCTCAGTCTCGTCTTCGACTCGCCAGCTCTCCTGGCAAGGGAGCCTCTGGCGTATCCAGCAAGCCCGATCCGACTGCCAAGGCCTCTCCTATTAGGAGAGGTGGCATCGCGCAGCGATGACTGAGAGGGTAAACATCAACATCTTCAAGGCCCCGTCGGCAATTCCCTCTGCCGGTGGGGCCTTTTGCAGTTTTTTGCATTGCAGAACCGTCGTTTTTGTTGACAATATCCCGGCTTGCCATTATAATAGAACAGTCAAAATAGCACTCGTGCGCGGCTTTGCGGCTGCGCCAATCCAATAGACAAGGAGAGAATCCCAAAATGGCACAAGAAATCAAGATGTCCGCTGCCGGCCTGAAGGCTGTGCAGGATGAACTGGAATACCTCAAGACCGTCCGCCGCAAGGAGCTGGCAGAAGAGATCAAGGAAGCCCGCAGCCACGGCGACCTGTCGGAAAACAGCGAGTACGATGAGGCCAAGAACACCCAGGGCCTGGTCGAAAACCGTATCACCGAGCTGGAGCAGATGGTCAAGAACGCTGTCGTCATCGACGAGAGCGAGCTGAGCGTGGAGAACGTTGCCGTCGGCACCCATGTCACCATCCTGATGACCGGCGAGGATGAGACCGAGGAATACGATATCGTCGGCCGCACCGAGGCAGACCCCCTGAGCGGCAAGATCAGCGATGAAAGCCCCGTCGGCCATGCCCTGCTGGGCAAGGCCGTGGGCGAGAAGGCAGAGGTCCTGCTGCCCACCGGCCACACCGTGGAGTACACGGTGCGGAGCATCACCCACGCAGCCAACTGAGCAGAACACGGGAGGAAGCAATGGAAGAACAAAAGAGAAATCCTGCTGCCGGTCTGAGCGAGAGCGAACAGGTGCAGGTGCGCCGCCAGAAGCTGGCCGACCTGCAGGCTGCGGGTCACGACCCGTTCACCCTGACCAAGTTCCCGCAGGATGCCTATTCGGCTGACCTGAAGGAAGAATTCAAGGACCTGCCCAACGAGACCGATTCCGGCAAGAAGGCAGCTCTGGCCGGCCGTATGATGTCCAAACGCGTCATGGGCAAGGCCAGCTTTGCCCATCTGCGCGACGATAAGGGCGATATCCAGCTGTATGTCCGCCGCGATGAGCTGGGCGAAGAGTCCTACGCTGCGTTCAAGAAGCTGGACGTCGGCGATATCATCGGCGTCAAGGGCGAAGTGTTCCGCACCAAGACCGGTGAGCTGAGCGTCCGCGCGGAAGAGCTCACCCTGCTGGCCAAGAGCCTGCGCCCCCTGCCGGAGAAGTTCCACGGCCTGACCGATACCGAGACCCGTTACCGTCAGCGCTATGTGGACCTCATCGCCAACCCCGAAGTCAAGGAGACCTTCGTCAAGCGCAGCCAGATCCTGAAGGAGATCCGCGCATATCTGGACGAGAAGGGCTTCCTGGAGGTCGATACCCCCATCCTGACTCCGTTTGAGATCGGTGCTTCGGCCCGCCCCTTCTACACCCACCACAACACCCTGAACATGGACATGGTCCTGCGCATCGAGACGGAGCTTTATCTGAAGCGCCTGATCGTTGGCGGCATGGACCGCGTGTATGAGGTCGGCCGTATCTTCCGCAATGAGGGCATGGACCCCAAGCACAACCCGGAGTTCACCACCATCGAGCTGTATCAGGCATTCACCGATTTCCACGGCATGATGGACCTGGTCGAGGAGCTGTACAAGCGCCTGGCCCTCAAGATCTGCGGCGGTATGGTCATCCCGTATCAGGGCAAGCAGATCGACATGGGCCACTGGGAGCGTCTGACCATGATCGAGGCCGTCAAGAAGTATTCCGGCGTGGATTTCAACGACTGGAAGACCGATGAGGATGCCATCGCTGCGGCCAAGGAGCACCACGTCGAGCTGCCCGAAGTGCCCACCAAGGGTGCCATTCTGGCCGAGTTCTTTGACGCCTTCGTCGAGGACAAGCTCATCCAGCCCACCTTCATCTACGATTATCCCGTCGAGATCAGCCCGCTGGCAAAGCGCAAGCCGGATGATCCCGCCTTCACCGAGCGGTTCGAATATTTCATCGACTGCACCGAGTACGGCAACGCCTTCAGCGAGCTGAACGACCCCATCGACCAGAAGGGCCGCTTCGAGCGCCAGGTCGCCGAGCGCAAGGCCATCGAGCCCGACTGCAAGGCCCAGGTCGATTACGACTACGTCAACGCTCTGGAGTACGGTCTGCCTCCCACGGGCGGCCTCGGCTTCGGCGTGGACCGCCTTGTCATGCTCCTGACCGACAGTGCCTCCATCCGTGATGTGTTGCTGTTCCCCACGATGAAGCCCATTGACCAGTGATTTTCAAGAAAACAAACGACAAATCAAAATATTTTATCGTTGAATTTCTTGAAAAAGCTGTGCCATCCCCGTTTTGACATCAATTTGACAGCAAAATCCTGAAGAATCACGTCCCGTTATGAAGCGTAACGGATTACAGATAAAAACGCACAAGGCTTGAACAAAGCTGTAAGAGCACTTCTTGGAATCATCTGAGAAGTGCTCTTTTTGTTTGCTCCTGCGGCCAACTTCTGTCAGACAGTCACAAAAAACGGAGGATAAGATTATGAAAAACGACTATAAGACCATCAAACCCATGAAAGAAATCCCTGACCAACTTCGCAAGCTGCGCCGCCAGTTCATGCGTTACCAGCAGGCAGAGATCGTATACAGCCTTTCTCACAAGAAGCTGCTGGAGCTTGCCAGCGATGCCGGGGCAATCTACCGCTTCGACAGCACGGTGCTTATCAACCGGGAGATTTTTGATGCCTATTTAGAACGCTTCCACGAACCTGCAAGAAAAATTACCGTGGAGGAGGTCGAGGACGAGTGAGCGGCAGTGTGTGGATGTTCTCCGACCAGATTGACGATGAAGATATGGATTTTATGCGGCATGAGTTCGTGACTTACAGCATGGCAAGCGATTATTATGGGCTGGGACTGAAACCAGTCACCCGGATGGCACATGAATGTGGGGCTATCTATAAGATTGGCCGGAAGATTTTGATTCGGAGAAGTATTTTTGAAGAGTACCTGCGCCAGCAGAGAAAGATTTGAGGTGTGCAATGGAAAAGCCGAACACTAGATTGCATGATGAAAATAATGGGCTGGACTATGTGCTGGTCGGAGATTACTATTTTCCTGCCTTGATTCTGGCAGAGGATTCTCGCCCTGTTGGTCGTTGGGGTAGAATGTACAAACGGTATCTTAAAGAACATCATCCAGTAAGGTATCAGGTTCTTCTGCTGTCCGGCAGGCTGAACACCTATCTGGCGGACACTGATGCACAAGCAGAGGAACAGCTGGAGTTGCTTACCCAGCAGATGGCAGAACGTGAGGGCATGAACGAAGAATTGAAAGCTGCAAATCAAATGGAATGGGTGCGTAGGATGAACAGTATCCAGAACCGAGCGGAGGAAGTTATAAAAACGACTCTAATTTATCACTAAAGTAAAAATCCACGACTGGTATATGCTATTTGCGTTTACAAGCCGTGGATTTTATATTATTGACTGTCAGGATTCACCTAACATCATTTTTGATTTTGCACATCATCGATTTTTGCACGAAACAGGTCTTGAAAGACATTTTTCAACCGCTTCGCAGTTTTCATACGATAACGCTTGTGTTTGTAGCAATAATAAGCCGCTCGACTGGTTTTCTTCTCTATTCTTTGTTTGCGCCTTTTTCCACTTCGTCACAAACCATTCTAACAACGAAATTGGCATCCTGTTTGCACTTGGAAACAATATAATCTTTTGTTCCATAGGCAATCCCGTTCATTGTATACAAATGGCGTATGATTAAATTTTTGATATATACGCTATCAGAATCTATAAGATTCACTAGCTGGTGGTTTACAATGCCATAATTATCCGGATTGCGAGACATCGTGAAAAGAATGCGTGTAGCATTCCATCTTATATCTGTATATTCTGAATGGAGCCACTGTAAAACATTCTGAAGGATAATAGCCTCCACTCTGGATGGCAGCATAACCGCATCTGAGGTTTCCAAATATTCAATGACCAAATGAGTTACTGCGATTGTTGTTGCAACATCTCCTTGAATATACGGCATTAATTCGAGTATGTTTCTGTATACATTTTTTCCTATCGAGGCAAACAGAAGTTGCAATCCGATTTTCAAAGAAACACGATCGATATTAGATGAAATAATCGAATTATCGGAAGTTTCAATCGTACTCTGCTGCTCATACAGTTTCTCAAATACACATTGATTTCGTGCATAATGTTCAGGATATTTTACCACAATGCATATGAGAAGTGCTATTGCGTCAAGTTTTGTGGAGATTTCTTCTTTAGAAATCAAGAGGGTATCTGCAACTACAGATATGAGCATGTCCATAGTACCTGCATCATATGCGAGCTCATTCTTTAACAAAATAGTTCTGACAGTTGCAATCTCGCGTGTGCCATGTCCAAAATAAACGCCATTTTTCCCCTGCTCTTCATTGCTTGTTCGAATACGCTCGGTGTATTCTTGTACAAATCCAGGCATATCTTGGTTTTCGTTTTCTGACGTTTCTAATTTATAGGCTCCTCCGTAATAGTTTGGTAAGTATTCGGCTATTTTTTTGTCCATGTCCCCTGTGATAGCACGATCTTGCTTTCTGAGAACGCATAAGAAGAACGGAGAATAATTAACTTGTTTTCGCTCCTTTTCGTTATCAAGCACACAATTAATATGTTCAACAAGTGCTTTTGCAGATTCATCGCTCATCTTCCGAAGATCAATATAATTTGCGATGAATTTAAACATGTCCATATACCAGCGACTATAATGCCTGTCGATGAATTGGCAGCAGATTTCACTAAGTATATCTTGTGACATACGATAGGCTACTCCAGAGAGACACCCGAATATGTCTTGCCCTATATCCACAACAGCAGTATCACTATTCAACCACGATTTAATTTCGTCAACAATAGATTTTTCACAAGATTTATAGTGTTTATCATCCAGAAAATATCCTACTGAGCCAAATGCTCGCAGTTGACTCCTTAATCGCTTATATTTTATCGGATGATTTAGGCAAAAGTCCATGATAGACTTTGCTTCAGCAGCAGTTAGGTTATTCAGAACCTCAGGGAAAGAGTTCTGTATTCCCTTAATTTCCTTTTCGTCTCCTGCGAAAATCGCAAGTTTGTACAGGTTGAGTCTAAGATTCCAGTCATCATATTTACAGCTCAGGTAGAATACAAAGTCCCTGATTTTTTCATAGATAAGCAAAATATGAGTCAATGAACCATTGTACATAGATACAATAAGTGAACTTGCAAGCATTTCACCATATTGATCTAAATTATTGCCTATGGTGACTGAATAAGGTGATTCTATTTTCTTTTTATACAAACCCTCTATGTATTTTTCATGTAGCGATTCATGGATACGGTCAAGAATTGGATAATAGAGTTCTTCGCTACTTTCCGTTAATTCTTTTTGTGCGGGTATATCAGAATACTCATTTCTTATAATACAACGGGTCAAGGACTGATTGCGCAGGTCTACCAGAATATCTTTTATAACCCATGTTGGTTGATTCGTTTCTTTTGCAAGACTTAACGCTGATTCAAGATATTCTGCACACTTTTCGATATTTCCAGCAAAATACGCCTGAATTGCTTGCCAGCGAATTTGAACGACCTGATAATGTCCATTATCTTGCTGCACCTTTAATGCATCCAGATACATTGCTGTATTAAAGTGTTTGATTGATTTGCCTTCAAACAATATCGGGAGAAACTGGATACCCCAATCATCAAATTCACTTGTGTTTTCCGTTTCATCCGGGTATCTGCCTCGGGAATATCCAAGAACAAACTTCAAAAAGTAATCTCTACATTTATCCACATTTTTTAATGTAGATTTGGGAATTGTAGGAAGCTGATACTTTTCTGTACCAACAACGTCCACTGCTTGAATTTCATCATTTTCACCGGAGTTCAAAACTATTTTTCCGGTACAATAGTAGTGATATACAGCAACGATGTCGTCTATTAACGCCTGAGCCCCATCTTGGCTCAATTCACTAAAATGGTGAACGGTTTTACTTTTGGCAAAATGTGCCCCCATCAAGCTTTGTTCCAGTGCTGTTTTTTCTTTTTGCGTTTCATCACAGAAATAGTACAAAGCCTTAATATTATGTTTTTTGACAGTGTCGATCTCCGCCTGTACTCCTGACTTTATTCCATCTGTATTATCTATTAAGAAAATACAAATGTCACTATCCTCTAATGCCCATGTGTAATGATTGCCCGCAGGCAATGTAGACGCCTCTTTACTCTCAAAAGTGTAGACATCCGCTAATTGTGTGCGCTCAATAGCAGTTTTTAATTCATCTCGTACTTTATCATATTTTTCCACACCGCAAATCGAGCTAATGAATACTTTGATTTTTTGTCTAGGAAATATCGACAAAGGAGCGGAGCGCTCCGCTCCTTTGGTATATTCCCATGAAACCCCACCTACAGGTGTGCTTATACCCGTTAACCTTACGCCCATAACGCTCCTTCTAAACGAAAGTATAATTTGCTCCTAGTAACTATTCCTGTGCACCCTTTTTCAAATTGCAGTCGCGGCAAAGCATCTGGCAATTATCCGGTGTTGTTTTTCCGCCTTTGCTCCACGGAGTAATATGATCGGCATGCATCTGTTCAAACTCAAATTCTCCGCCGCAAATTGCGCATCTATGTTTTTGCTTTTCATACGCCGCAAGAGCATCACGGCGGTCAAAAGCACGAATGGACAGCTTCTTTTCTTCTCCTGTCAGCAGATATTCATAAATGCCAGATTTCTTTGTGACATCTTCATCCCCCATAAGGCGTTGAATCTCTGCCTCCAACATTTTAGGGTCGAGGTCTGTTCGCTTGCCGTGTGTGTTGTAAAACAATCCCCAGGGCAGCCCTTTCATCTCTTTACGTTTTTTAGGAAAAATAGCCTGTACCCAATCGATCACAGAACGGAAATAGTTCCAAAGGAGAATAGCACTTGGGTCGTTCTGATGCTGGCCCATGTATGCTTCAATTGTTTTTCCCTCGGCACTCGCTGCCCATGAAATAGCAGTTTCCAGATACTCCTGACGGATAGAAGCGCCCTTTAAGTAATCACCTGCAAGAGTATCGGCAGCACAACCGGTCTTTGAAAAATACCGTTTAGCATCCGAAACCCAAGAACCAGCGTAAACCGCATTTCGTAGTTCCTGATCGGTAAGCTGTTCGCCGGCAATATTGATGATTCTAAACCAATCCAACTTCTCGGAATCAGTTCCATCACACACATAAACGAACAGAGGATAGTCTAAAATCTGTTTCTGCTTATCAGAAGGCAGGTTATAAAAGTACTTATCATCAACGGAGAATGTACCATCGACATACTCACAAACGGAAATAGTACGTTGCTGCCCATCTAAAACCTCAAAACCGTCAGAACCATCCTCTTTTTTGACCTTACACCAGTAAATCACATTTAGAGGCAAACCTTTCATCACGGTACGGATTACCTCGTCCCGCTGCTTGTCTTTATAAACGAACTCTCGCTGATACTTTGGGCGAATATCAAGACGTTCATCGTAACCAACAACGCCTTCTTCAGCATCGTTGAAGTAGCCCTCATAAACTTGCCCAATAGTGACCTTTAATTCTTGAATTTCCATTACACTTGCACTTCCTTCGGCGTTTCGGGATGTTTGTTCCGAACGAATATTCGGTGGTAGGTTGTTTGCACCCTACGTCCATCTTTTTCATAATAGGGGTGTTTCTTGTCGTCCATTTCTATAACAGGACATTTTCCAAATGTTGACCCGGTACGTCCATTAGGAACGCGATCCTGCGAGTAACCAATATATTCGCTATAATCTTTTCCCAAATTCAGTGTCTCAGGATTACTAGGGGCACTTTCCGGTCCAATAATTTCAAATTGTTCCGGACAGTATTTATCTAAAAAAGTAATTGGAACGCCCATCATTCCTGCGTAGTCGCAAGGAATATCTGCTGTGATGTTAACGTTTATTGCATCATAATTATCAAAACGAGGGTACAATTCAGGAGAATATCGCTTGACAAGTATTAGTTCCTCATGTCTTTGCTTATGATCCAAATTTGTGTACCAGCGAACGCCCTTAACTCTAATAAACTTTCTCCCAGTGCTTTCATCGATGCCGCAACCAGCTGCGTCGAGTGGATAATCATCGGGAACATAAAACGCACGGTCTCCAGAATGGATACTTGCACCGAGCCACATTTTATTATGCTGAATCAAGGGGAAGGTTTCCTTGTATGTCGCTGCATTTATATTACCAATGATAATAAACTTTTTGTCATATTTTATCAATGTTGAAACATATTCCCTGAACTTGCTAAACGGTGGATTTGTTACAACAATATCGGCCTCTTGTAACAGTTCTAAACACTCATCGGAACGATAATCTCCATCGCCGGAAAGTTCCGTAAGCTGATTTTCTCCAGACCGGAATAATTCTGCTACATCGAACATATCCACACCGCCGTCGCCGGTTTTATCATAAACTACAGAAACTACTGCTTTGTAAGGACGTTTAGTATTGTTGTCCGCAGTGAGTTCACTATCAAATGATATATACATCTGTCCACTGGCGTCCATACAGTATTTTAGCTGACTTCCCATAATTGGGGAAGTCGCATAACACGTGGCAATCAGCTTTTTTAGTTCAAGCCGATTGAAATTCAATACAAAGTATTTGAAAAAATTACTTTCGAATGGGTCATCGCAGTTGCAAAGGACGGTTTTTCCTTTGAAGTGCTTACGATAATATCGCATTTCTTTTTCTATATCAGTAAGTTGAGTGTAAAATTCATCTTTTTTAGCTGTTTTTGCTGCACCTAACTCATTATTGCGAGCCATTATCCTTTCACCTCGACTTTCTGCTGTTCCTGCAACCACAAACGGATTAACGCAGAAACTGTAATATCTTTATCAAGCGCAAGTTGCTTTAGAGCCTTGCGTTCTTCTCTTGTCATAGTAATTGTAAGATTTACCATATTTCTTTCAGGCATAGCAATGTACCTTCCAAACATGCTTATCTGTGTAATAGAGTACCACAAGATGGATGGAAAAACAATGGCTCGCTGTGGATTATCAGCGAGCCATTGTTTTTAGTAGATGCCGTTTGGCCTTGCGCGTTCACTTTTTTGATTTGTTTGAGTTTCCTTTTGACAAGCAGTCAGCAGGTTTTTGTCTGTGTTCCTCGCTGTACGGAGCAGTCAGACAAAAAGAAAATCATTCCTTACGGATTTCAAACTCCATATAGCCTGTGTACAGGTCTGCATCGGTTTGGCACACTCATAACGAGCCTAATCATTGTACCACTCCACAATCAATTTATCCCCGTAGAAAAGATCTGAATGTGCAAAACTGCATACCTAACCACCTTACAATCTCGTCCAAGAACGGCAAAGTTTCATTGCAAACTTTGCCGTTTTTCTTTTTGCTCTAAATTGTGAAATTTTCAAAATGGTATTCCCAAACGGCCCTATAGATTCATATTGGTGTAAGAAGTTTTCCAAACAAAATTTGAAAATCAGGTTGCCAAACACCCGTTTTAGAATGTTATAGGTATAGGAAATCGTTTGAAAAAGTTAAAAAATTTTGAACTCTTCGGAAAGACGGTTTAAAAACACCCCTTTAAGTTTGTATAGGGTGTAGGAACCGTTTTCAGAATTGGTCTTACTCGTATTTTTGAAAGCCCGCAACTTCTTACAAAATCACATTGTACCTTGACAATAACATGATCGGCTGCAAGCCGCTATGCTTTTTCGGAGAAGTGCCGCCATGATATGAGCGCACCAAGAAGAAACCATACGCCGGAGGAGATCGGGCAGGAACAGCTTGCGGGCAGACCGACACCGAAGAAGAACCGGGCAAGCTGGCAGAGAGGACTTCGCAAAGTTTTGTCTGTCAGGTCGTTCGGCGCAAGAGTGCAGAGAGCGCAGCTCTTTGCGCAGGTCAAGGACGGCAGCCTTGCCCAGTGGATGTGATGCCCTGCGTCATATCCTACTGGGTATTATCTGGCGCATAGCAGGCGGCAGATTTGCAGCTCCGCTGCACCGCGTTGCCCCTACCCCGCGCACAGCGCTCTCTGCGTGACCTCAGAAAGGAGAGATGATCGCTGAAACTGACACGACACAACGGACGCGCCGGAAAGCACGATACTTACAATCCAAAGCATAATGACCGCAGTTTTGAAATTGCCAACAGCGAGCATATCGACCCGGAACGTGTCCAGCAAAACATCTATTGGGATTGCTACAACGGCATCCGTTCTGCCCTGCATCCCAAGAGTGAGGACAGTCTGGCCGACACCTTTGAAGAAGTCGAAAAGCTCTATTACAAACTGCATTACACCAACTTCACCGAAAAGCAGAATGAGCGCAACGCCAAAATCCGGCACACGGAACGAAACCGCTCAACAGAAGATTTGCTAACCAGCAAAAAGACCTGTCCCGAAGAAAGTATCTATCAGTTGGGAACGCTGGAAAGTCATGCTTCCCCGAAAGAGCTTTTTCAAATCGCCACAGAATTTATGGATGAGTTCCACGAGCGTTTCGGCAAACACGTCCACATTCTGGATTGGGCGTTACATCTGGATGAGGGAACGCCGCACATCCACGAACGCCATGTGTTCGACTGTGAGAATAAATATGGTGAAATTGCCCCACAGCAGGAAAAAGCGTTGGAAGCACTTGGCTTTGAACTGCCAAAGTCAGACAAGCCCCTTGGTCGCTACAACAACCGCAAGATCACGTTCGATGCAGCCTGCCGCACGATGCTGTTCGAGATTGCCAGACGCCACGGTCTGGAACTGGATGAAGTGCCGGAATACGGTGGACGGGCATACCTGGAAAAGCAGGATTATATCATGGCAAAGCAAAAAGAGCAGCTTGCCCAACAGGAAAAAGCTGTGCAGGAGCAAACCGTCCAGCTTGAAAATTTGAAACAGGAACATGAGAATGAAAATCTTCTGCAAGTTCGACGCACAACCTATCAGTCCTTGACGATTCTGAGCAACGATAAAAAAATTCAAAAGCAGGAAAAACAGTTAAGTGAACTTTCTCAGAAGATTGAAGATACCGAGAACTTGTTGGATGAGATTTCTGCGGTTGCCTACGACAAAGCTGTGGCTGTTGTTTCAGAAAACGCTGTGAACGATGCTTTGAAAGCAAGCACAGAACAGGTCGATATATATTTGGACTGGCTGAAAGAGCCGGGGCGAACGGCAAGCAAGGAAACATTGGACTACACCACATATCAAATCACAACGCTGCGAAAAAATATTATTGCAGCAGTAAACAGGATTACCGCAAGATTGACAACTGTCCTTATAAAGCCGGAAATCAAAAAGCCTGCCATCGAGCAAATCAAAGAAAATACTCGCCCGTCTGTTCTACAAAAGCTGCATCGGCGGCAGGAAGAAATCAATCAGCGTGAGCAGATATGCACCAAACCGAAGAAGCGCAGTCATGGCATGGAACTGTAAAGGAGGCCAACTTTCAAGAACAACTATTTATTTGAAATCGTAAAGCTGAATATCACCACTCGGCAGGCCGCAGAAGCCTATGGCTTTCAGCCCAACCGCAGCAACATGATTTGCTGTCCATTCCATGCAGACCGCAATCCCAGCATGAAAGTGGATTTTCGATTTCACTGTTTTGGCTGTGGAGCGGATGGGGATGTAATCGACTTCACCGCAAAACTGTTTCAGCTGTCCTTGCGGAAGGCGGCTGAAAAGCTGGCTACAGATTTTGGGCTTTCTGCAACAGATAATTTTCAACCACTTCCCTGCAAGCCGGTGGAAAAACCGCTAAGTCCGAAAGAGCAATTCTACAAAATCCTGTGTGGCTATCGTTCTCTGCTAGCAAATTGGCGCATAACTTATGTGCCACAAAATCCAGAGGAGACGCTACATCCCTGTTTTGTCGCAAGCATGCACTATGCAGACCGTGTGCAATATCTGCTGGATATTCTTTTGCAGGGAAGTCCAAATGAAAAGCAACAACTATTGAACGGAAAGGAAGTGACCGCCCTTGGAAAAGCAATCGAACGATGCAAGGAAACCGAAGATGCAGCATAGTGCACCCGCCCGAAACTGGGTGGGTGACAACGGGAAAATCATTGAACCATTGTTCTCAGATTACTTTTTGAGCCTGCACCCCATGCGCTGCTTTCAAGGCAGGCTGTTCACGGTGGATGGCATGATCGAGGATGAAGCCCCGTTGAAGAAAGAAATCTATGAGCAGATTCGCTATTACGCTACCACCAGCGTAGCACGACGTATTGAACATATCATGCAGGTCATCAAGTTGGCCTGTGCATCCGAACCACCGGAGATTCAGACAGACCGCATCCATGTCCGAAACGGCACATACTTTGTGGGCGGTCACTTTACTCCTGAAAAAGAATACTGCATGAACCGACTGCCCATCTCCTATGTGCCAGAAGCACCAGCGCCAACACGCTGGCTGCAATTTCTGAATGAGCTGCTGTACGAAGAAGATATTCCAGCTCTGCAAGAGTATATCGGCTATTGCCTACTGCCTGTCACCAAAGCGCAGAAAATGCTGCTGATGATTGGCAAGGGCGGCGAGGGAAAATCCAGAATTGGACTGATTCTGCGAGAGTTGTTCGGCAGCAGTATGTATACAGGAAGTCTGCAAAAGGTAGAAACCAACCGCTTTGCCCGTGCAGACTTGGAATACAAACTGCTTCTGGTAGACGACGATATGAAAACCGAGGCCCTGCCGCAGACCAACAACATCAAGACCCTTGTTACACTGGAAGATAAAATTGACATTGAGCGCAAGGGCCAGCAGAGTGTGCAAGGTACGCTGTATGTTCGGTTTGCCTGCTTCGGGAATGGCAGCTTACACGCACTCTATGACAAGTCCAACGGTTTCTATCGCCGCCA
>CEAB01073779.1_pt1 | contig 22083 bp, 21 predicted proteins | sample 557651 | NCBI WGS metagenome assembly CEAB01 (sample SAMEA3182046, study PRJEB8094) | gut metagenome | biome: human; feature: gut; material: Stool; isolation source: human stools | place: Canada | collected 2011-11-15
TATATCGAAATCTTTACCGGCAGGAGGGCTGTGATGATTAATACCCGGTCTGGCATAAAGGAAGAAAGATATTTCTGCTTCAAAGTGTTTTCATATACCTCTGCTGATCATAAAAGACGTTTTGAACGGTGTCCTTATAGCAAGGAAGAATATGCGGCTCGTCGGGAGTCCGCCTTTGCCGTAAAGGAGGCTTTCGCGACAGGCTCTGTACAGAAGTTGAATGCTTTGACGGATGAAAAGGAAATTACGGGGGATGGTTATCTGTTTGTGTGTGCTCCGTTAGATAAGTTGAATCTCATCCTTGCCCATCTGTTCCCCCGGCAATATCTTGCAAAAGACCGCAATTCCTATGGTGTGGCTGTTATTCCCCATAGACAGATGGAAGAATTTATTTATCTGTATGAATCCATGCCTTATAACATTGAACTGATGGATAAGCCTCTTGAGGAGTATATTCAGAAAAAGCAGAAGATACGTATTACGGGTGGTGTTTTTCAAGGGAAGGAGGGGTGTATCATGCGTCTGCATCGGAATACAAAGCTGGTGTTTGCTTTTGGTAATATGACGGTGGCTATTAGTTATCTTCAGGCTTTTCCGTTTGAGAAGGTGGAGTTATGATGAATAAATTCTCCATACATCTTATGTATGATTGATAAGATTTTACAACGCAATTAAAACTACAATGTGAATCCTGTTTGGGAAGTAGGAAAGTGATAAAGTCAGGAATATTGATGAATATATGAAGTAATAAATAAGATAGTTGTTTCTTTAGGTGGAATAGGGATTATTTAATTGCTTTGTAGCAATAAAATGTAAATAAACTAGGGGGCCAGTTTGACATTCCAATTTTTCATTTAAAAAGCATTCGTACATTTTCTAAAGTACTGATAACCATATCGTATATGGCGCATACTAACAAAAAAATTACGATGTCTTTTTAAAAAGTTAAAACTGTAATCAAAAACAATATTATTCTAATTCATTATCAATAGATCAAATTGTTAAATCAATATCAAAAGCGAGAGCGTCGAACTACCCTAATTAATAATAAACAATAAAAAGGATATTAACTATCCAAACCATATACGAATAATAAAATGAAGGAATGTTGTCACATCCTTTTAAACAGTTCCCGTTTGTCCGTATGGATTTCTATGAAGTAAATAAACGATTGTATTTTGGTGAATTTACTTTTACTCTTGCAGGTCTTTCTTGTTGTAGTCAAGTCTTTTTTTTCCTGGAAGAATGAAGAAGTGGGGCAAATTAATGGATTTGACTATTTATCCTAATTATAAAATAATGAGAATGTGATAATGATGAAATTTGCACCTATAGTATTGTTTACTTACTGTCGGCCTTGGCATACCCAACAGACAGTGGAAGCTTTGCTTCGAAATGTCGAGGCAAAAGATTCTGAACTGATAATCTATTCAGATGCTCCAAAAAATGAAAAAGCTCAAAAAGGCGTTGAAGAAACTAGAAATTACATTCATTCAATCAAAGGCTTTAAATCAATTCAAATAATTGAGAGAAAAGAAAACTGGGGACTTGCCAAAAGTCTTATAGATGGTATAACTAAAGTTGTCAATGAATACGGCCGTGTAATAGTTGTTGAGGATGATATCGTGACATCCCCTTATTTCTTACAATATATGAATGATGGATTAAATCTATATGCCGATGATGAAAAGGTAGCAAGCATACATGGTTATCATTACCCAACAAAAAGAAAATTGCCGGATATGTTTTTTATGAGAGGATCAAATTGTTGGGGATGGGCTACATGGTCAAGAGCATGGAAACACTTTAATCCTGATGCGAAAGCTCTTTTAGTTGAAATTAAGAGAAGAAATTTGCAAAAGCAATTTAATCATGATGGCAGTTATGATTATGTACAAATGTTGAAAGATCAAATAAATGGAAAGATTAGCTCATGGGCGATAAGGTGGTATGCATCAACATTTCTGGATGATTTGTATACCCTTTACCCGGGAGAATCATTAGTATACCAAAATGGGATGGATGGAGTAGGGACTACCCATAGTGGCAAAACAATAAAATTTAATGTTTTACTTTCAAATAAGCCAGTACAGATGGAAAGAATTCCTATTGTTCATTCAAAAGAGGCAGATACCGCTTTTAAGGAATTCTATCTCTCATTATATTCATGGAGGCATCGTGTAAAATTAGCAATCAAAAAAAAACTCTTTATATTTTAAAAATAATTGTTTTTCAGTTATGCTAATCAAATCATTACTAACCACCACTAATCCTTTCAATTCCACTGCTGACCTCCTTGCTTGGATACAACAGCGTAACCGTGAAGTGGAAGTGAATGTGGAAGAGATACCATTCTCTGAAGTGGAAGGCTGGCATCAAGATAAAGACGGAAGTCTGCATCATGATTCCGGCAAATTCTTCTCTATCGAAGGCATTAAGGTGGAGACTGACTATGGGTGGGTTTCATCTTGGACACAGCCTATTATCAACCAGCCGGAGGTGGGGTATCTTGGCATTATAGCCAAGGAATTTAACGGAATACTCTACTTCCTAATGCAGGCTAAGATAGAACCGGGAAATGTGAACTGTGTGCAGATTTCGCCCACACTTCAGGCTACAAAGAGTAACTATAAACGGGTTCATTCAGGCAAAAGCCCCAATTATTTGGAGTATTTTGTCAATGTGAAGCCTGAGAATGTGATTATCGACCAATTGCAATCTGAACAGGGTGCACGTTTCCTGCGTAAGCGTAACCGAAATATCATTATCAAAGTAAATGAAGAGATTGAGGTAAAGGAGGATTTTCGATGGATGACGCTGGCGCAGATTAAACAGTTGTGCACTTATGACAATGTGGTTAATATGGATACTCGTACTGTCCTTTCCGGACTGAAATTTAGCGATTTTATCACACCGCTCGATGACTATAGCCTGTTTTCACCGCTTGGTGCAGATATGCTGGAGTCTTCTTCTTCAAACCATAGCTTTAACAAAATGGGCAATCTCTTGTCGTGGCTCTCGTCACTGAAAGCTCGATATGACTTGCATGTTTCTCCCTTTCCTTTGAATCAGATGACAGATTGGAATGTCAAGGACAGTGCTATTGAACGTTGTGATCATAAATATTTCCGTGTGATTGGCGTGAAGGTAAGTATCACCAATCGCGAAGTGGCATATTGGTGCCAACCTATCATCCAGCCTATGCAGCAGGGACTCTGCGGCTTCATCATTAAAAAGATTGATGGCATCATCCACTTCTTGGTGCAGGCCAAATTGGAGTGTGGGAACTTCGATGTGATGGAGATGGCACCCACAGTGCAATGCTTGACCGACAAATTCATTAAAGGTATGAATCCTTTCATCGACTATATTCTTGATGCTCCGAAAGAACAGATCATTTTTGATACTTTACAGTCAGAGGAAGGGGGCCGGTTCTATAAGGAGCAGAATCGTAATATCATGGTAATGGCAGACGATGATTTCCCTTTGGATGTGCCTGAACATTATATGTGGATGACACTCAACCAGATTCATTCTTTCCTGCAATATAACAACTTCTTGAATATCCAGGCTCGTAGCCTCATATCCATCATTAACTACATGAAATAGTAATATTCTAAATAAAGGCTTATATGAAGATTCCTTTTAATAAAACGTACCAGACCGGTGACGAAGAAAAGTATATGCTTGAGTCGGTTCGTTCCGGTGCTATTTGTGGAAATAATCAATTCTGCAAAAGGACAGTTGAGTTGATGAAACAAAAATATGGTTTCAATGAAGTATTTCTCGTCCCTTCAGGAACGGCAGCCCTTGAAATGGGTGCCATGCTGGCTGATATCGGTCCGGGAGATGAGGTGATTCTTCCTTCGTATACCTTCAGTTCTACTGTCAATGCAGTGGTGATATTTGGTGCGAAACCGATATTCTGCGAAGTAGATCCTACTACGATGAACATGGATCCTGAGAGAATTGAGGCGCTGATTACTCCTAAGACAAAGATGCTTCTTCCCATTGACTATGCAGGTCTTTCTTGCGAGATTGACAAAATCATGGAGATTGCCAACCGTTATAATCTGATTGTGATGCAGGATTGTGCCCAGTCATACGGTTCTGTCTACAAAGGTAAACCTTGTGGCACGGTTCCCCATATTGCAACATTCAGTTTTCATGAAACGAAGAACTATAGTGCGGGCGAAGGTGGCGCTTTGATTGTCAATGTGCCCGAATGGATACAGCGGGCTACTTTTCTGCAAGAGAAGGGCACAGACCGCAGCCTTGTAATCAATGGCATGAAGAACAAATACAGTTGGGTGGACAAAGGTTCCAGCTACTTGCTTTCTGACTGTCTGGCTGCCATGCTCTATGCACAGTTGCTTCACGAGGATGAAATTCGTACCAAGCGCGGTATGCTGACGGAAGCTTACTTCGATGTTTTCCGTGAATATTACTATCGTGGCGTAGTGAGCATCTTCCAACCCACTGCGGAGCAGGAAATCAACCATCATGCTTTTTGGGTGCTTTTTGATACTTCGGAACACAAGCAAGAATTTATGGCCAAGTGCAAGGCAAAAGATGTGTATGTCTATATCGGTTATATGCCTCTTCACTCAGCCCCATACGGTCAACAGCTTGGCTACAGGCCGGAAGATCTTCCCATCACCGAGAGCGTAGGTGATCGTATAGCCCGTTTGCCTTTCTATACAAGTCTGGCTGACGAAGGTCTGGAATACACGAAAGAGGTGATGAAACAAGCCATGAACGAAATTTATCCCTTATGATAAGAATTGGAATCATTTGTCCTTCTGAAATTGCAGCGCGACGTTTTCTGCCTGCGCTTCGGAAAGCTGGCAATATTTGTTTTGCAGGCGTCGCCATTGCCGATAAGACGGAGTTTAAGGGTGCTACGGATGTCGTGATTGAGGCTGAACGAGCCAAGGCTCAGGCTATGATTGACAATTATGGCGGACGTCTTTTTGAGAGCTATCACGCATTGATTACTTCCGATGAGGTGGATGCTGTCTATCTGCCTTTACCTCCCGGTCTTCACTACCAATGGGCAAAGCAAGCGCTGGAAGCCGATAAGCATATTCTTGTGGAAAAGCCTGCTACTACCTCTTTGACTGCCACGGCTGATTTAATAGAACTGGCCCGAGAAAAGAAGCTGGCTGTGCATGAGAATTATATGTTTGTCTTTCACAAGCAGATTCAAGAAGTCAATGACATAGTGGCGAGCGGGGAGATTGGCGATGTCCGTCTCTATCGCATCGACTTCGGCTTCCCTATGCGCGCAGCCAATGATTTCCGTTATAAGAAAGCCTTGGGTGGTGGTGCCTTGCTCGACTGTGGTGGCTATACGCTCAAATATACTTCCTTGCTCTTGGGTAATACATCCAAAATTGAATATGCTCGTTTGAACACTGTCGAAGGCTTTGAAGTAGATATGTACGGCTCTTGTGCTTTGTCCAACGACAAGGGGCAGGTAGTTCAGGTATCTTTCGGTATGGATAACGACTATCGTTGCAATCTCGAGGTGTGGGGCAGCAAAGGAACGCTCCGTTCCGGACGTATCCTTACAGCTCCCGAAGGTTTTGTACCTTCCTATACCATTAGTAGGAATGGTGAAATAACCGAAGGAAATTTCTCGGCTGATGATGCTTTCTTGAAATCAATACAGTGGTTTGAGGATTGTGTCGCTTCGGAGGAAGTAAGAGAAGAAAACTACCATATTCTGATGAAACAGGCTGAATTGGTGGAGGAATTTAAAGATAAGTTAAATCATTAGGTCATGCAACAACCATTAGTAATTGATGGCTACGGTGTTCGTTTGGTTCGTCTCACCGCAGACAAGATAGAGTTGCTATGCCGGGCGCAATGACTCTAAAACATGGACTATTGCGAGTATATTATAGCCGATATGCAAAAGGCGCGGTTTAAGAAGATTGATGAAAGGTATAATTATTTCTGTATCGCTGTGACCAGTGATAAGGAAATAGACTTAGTTGACATCAAAGAAATTGATTACAAGAATAGAGGTGAGAAAGTGGCACCTTTCTTGGGGATGATTCTTTCTTTGGTGAACAAATCTTCTTTTGCTCCTTACAGACGTTTCATGACTTTGTTTTCCCTCAACTACACTTGGAATCACTCCTTTTCTCATATCTGGTATGATAATATTCGCTCTTAAAAGAGCTATATGTCTTTGGAATTTGAGTTTAACCCGAATCAAGGGGTGTGGAACTTCACATGTGATACATTGATAGTGGAAAGACCTGCATTAGCTAAGAAAACTGTGATTACCAAATAAAGAGAACTGATTAATTTGACAATAACTAGTATTATGATGATTGAAATATTAACATATGTTATAGAGAGAGTGAAAAAGAACCTTTGTAACCAACCTACCATATCCTTTTCAAGATAATTATGAATGAATTTCAATTACCTTATGTAATTTGACGAAATATGAATACAGTAGATTGTACATGGGAATTAATAAATCTGGGAGTTAAAACTTGCGAGATTTCTTTTGATAAGGGAGAAAAAGATTTATCTGAATTATTGTTAAGACTTGAAAAAGACTATAAATATATAGTGGTAAAAGCACCTGTAGGTGACTATGCGAATTATTCTATACTTTCTAATAATTACTATTCATTTAATGAATCTGTGATTGGAGTGGAAAAACAATTTCAAACGTTTGTGGAAGAAGATAAATATATAAAGTATTATCTGAAACGCTCTACACTTCTTCGTATAGAATCTGTTGAGCGTATGCAAAGTGTATTAGATAAGATTGATACTTCTATGTTCAATACGGATCGAATAGCTTTGAATCCGTATTTTGGTTGTGAAGTGGCAAATCGGAGATACAGGAATTGGATTTGTCAAGAGTATAATGCTGAATCATATTTATTTGAGATAGAATTCAATAAACAAGTCGTAGGATTTTGTCTGATGAAAATAGATGGATCTTCAGTTGTTTATTTACTTGGCGGTATATATCCTTCTTATAAAGGTCTAGGAGTAGGATTGCTTATTCCATTGGCTCCTTACCTTTTTGCAAAAAACTATGAGGATATTGTACTCATGAAAGTAAAGACTCATATTTCTTCTAATAATATGGAAATAGTTCGTTGCTACACTAATTTAGGTTATAGCATCACAAGCATAGATTATGTATTTTCAAAACTTGTAAATCTATAAATGAAGGAAATTATGAAAGAAAAAGTATTATCAATCGTAAATGAAATAAGAGAAGCCAAGGATTTGGCTGCGGTATTCGAACTTCACGAATCGGACAATCTGCGCGATGACCTCAGTCTCACCTCATTCGACTTGGCTGAACTGACCGTCCGCATTGAGGATGAATTTGACATTGATATCTTCGAAGATGGTCTGGTAAACACTATTGGAGAAATTTACGCCAAACTGGAGAAATAAGGAGAAGATTATGGCACTGTTTTTATTGAGTGGCGACAAGGCCTACACATACGACGATTTGCTTCATCGCTTGTGTGAGGACAATTACATACCGTTGTTGAAGACCCATGATATCTTCCGTTTTTTTACCAATTTGGTAAAGGCTTTGGCTAATAATGCACCCCTCGTGCTGTTGGACTCTGATTTGAATCCGGCAGAACTGGATGGCGTAGATGAGAACCGGGTAAACGTGCCTGCCCTTTTGGAAGTGAAGAAATTTGCCTCCATGCAGGAAGTGATTGAGGCTCTCCAGCAGTCTATTTCGGACATTACCATTTTTACGTCGGGAACTACCGGACAGCCTAGGAAAGTGGTTCACGCCGTGCAGACCCTGACTCGCTTTGTGCGGTTGGGTAATAGATATGCAGGACAGATTTGGGCGTATGCCTACAATCCTGCCCACATGGCAGGTTTGCAGGTGTTTTTCCAAGCATTCGAGAATCTCAATACCTTGGTAAACGTCTTCAATCTGACGCGCAGCGAAGTCTATTTATTGATTGGAAAGTACGCTATCACGCACATTTCAGCCACTCCTACCTTTTATAGGCTATTGTTGCCTTTTGAAACGGAATATCCTGTCGTACAGCGTGTGACCCTTGGAGGTGAGAAAAGTGATCAGCATCTATATGATGCCATTCATAAAATATTTCCATCGGCTAAAATCAATAATGTGTATGCTTCAACCGAAGCAGGTTCGTTGTTTGCGGCTAAGGGAGATAGTTTCCAGATTCCAGTCCCTATCCGCGACAAGTTTCAAGTAGTTGATGACGAATTGCTCATTCATCGCTCGTTGTTAGGCCAGTCGGACAGCTTCAAGTTTGACGAAGATTATTATCACTCAGGCGATTTGATAGAATGGGTAAATCGTGAAGAGGGTATTTTCAAGTTTAAGAGTCGCAAGAACGAACTTATCAATGTTGGGGGATATAAGGTAAATCCGGGAGAAGTTGAAAACGTACTCAATGCTATTGAAGGGGTACGCCAATCGTTTGTATATGGAAAGGCCAATTCGGTTTTAGGCAACGTGTTGTGCGCAGAAGTGCAACTGGAAGAGGGCGTTTCCATGACGGAATTGGATATTCGTCGATACTTGAAAGACTATCTTCAAGATTTCAAAATCCCTCGCCGAATCAAATTTGTCTATTCATTTGCATTGACAAGAACAGGTAAACTAAAACGATCATGAACCATTTAGTAACAGGATGCTCACGTGGAGTGGGTGTAGAAATATGTAGAGTGCTTCTCAAACAAGGCCATACGGTGTATGGTGTTGCACGTTCTTATACAGACGAATTCAAAGCGCTCGAATCGGAGTATGCAGGACGCGTTTTCTTTAAAAGCATCGATTTGAGTGATAGTAAAAACGTGCGAAAATCTGTATTCAAAAATTTTATAAGTAACAATATTCAGCTTCATGGTTTTGTGAACAACGCTGCTATGGCTTATGATGACATTGTTACCAACCTCAATTTAGACAAATTGCAGGCCATGTATGCGGTCAATGTATTCACCCCGATGATGATTACTAAGTATGCGCTTCGCAACATGCTACTTCATCACACCAAGGGATGTATCGTTCACATTTCGTCTATCTCTGCTCATACCGGCTATAAAGGCTTAGCCATGTACGCCTCCAGCAAAGGTGCCTTAGAGGCATTCTCAAAGAATACAGCTCGTGAGTGGGGTGCTTTGGGCATCCGCAGCAATGTAGTGGTACCCGGATTTATGGATACAGCCATGAGCTCAACGCTTGCCGAGGAACAGAAAGACCGCATTTATAAGCGTACATCAATGAAGGCTGCCACTTCGGTGCATTCTGTTGCTGAAACCGTGGCTTTTCTGCTCTCTGATGCTGCGTGTAGCATTACGGGACAAAACATTCATGTGGATAATGGAACGATTTAAGATTCAAAAACTGATTTGAAATTTATATTTTTGTATATGATATCATTCAACGAGCTTTTCCTTACTGGTAAGAAGGCACATAATATGTATCAGGCAGTGTATACCAGCAAACTATCTGGAAATAGTGTTTTTAGAAAGACATGCTAAGAGTTTTTCGTTCTTTCGAAGAGCGTTCCGCTTTGATTCAGTATCTGAAGGAACATGAGATTTTGTCTGTCTTTCATTATCTGACTCTTCATAAAAGCGATTACTATACACAGTATTACGATGATTATTCCAAACTCCGAATGTGTGATCATTATGCCGATTGTTTGATTCGTCTGCTTATGTTCTATGAACTTACTAATGAAGAAGTAGGTAAGGTTATTGGCGTTATTCATGATTTTTATCAAAACACGTACTGTGGATTCTAATGAATTTAGATACTTCAAATACAAATAATTAATGATAGGTAAAAGGCTTAAAGTATTGATATTAGGACACTTTGATACTCCTCTTCATGGACATGCTCTTAGCTTTGTAGATCAATTTCCAAAGGAGAAATACGATGTGCGTCTTGTGGTTATGGATAAATACTATGATCAAGGAAACTATAAATATTTCTATGATGTAAGGAATAGATGGAAAAGAGGGCTGATTTATAAAAGTTTGGAGGTAATTAGAAAGATAAGGGTTTGGAGTTATTGTCGTACAAGATTGGTACTTTGTCCTAACGATGGTCGTGCCTTCTTTGTGGGGGATTTCAATGTTATCACGGGAGATCAGATTTTAGCTAAGAATCCTGATTTTACGCCCGATTTGATTGTAATGATGTGGACTCGCACTTTTATTTCCTCTATGGCCGTAAGAAGAATGTATGAATTGACGAAGGCTCGCTTCCTCTTTGTTTTTGTGGATGATGCGCATCTTTCGGGTGGCTGTCATTTCCCAGTTGATTGTGATGGGTATATGAATGGCTGTCATGATTGTCCTGCAATAATTAAGGGAAAGAAGATTGCAGAAAAAGTAATGGCAGATAAACTTCGTTTATACAAAGGAATACCTAAATATATTGTGGGAGTTCCGGCAGATTGTAGATTGGCTAGGAAATCTCCTTTGTTGGGTGATGCTTTGCAATTTTACAATTGGATTTCCGATCCTACTGTTGAGTTCACTTACAAATCTGTTGCACGCAAAGAATTTGGGATTCCTAATGGCACTTTCGTGGCAATGAGTGGTGCCGCCAGTATCACTGATGTACGAAAAGGGTTTAAATACGCTGTAGAAGCTGCTAATATATTGGCAGAAAAACATGATAATGTTTATCTTCTATTGTTAGGTAACTCGGCAGAAAAGACGGATTTTAACTTACACCCCAATGTGAAAGTAATCATGCCGGGGTTTTTAGATATCCATGGGCTTTTCCGTGCTTTCTGTGCTTCTGACTGTTTCCTCAATATGACCATTGCTGATAGTGGTCCGATGATGGTCAATTATTCTGTGGCCTGCGGTACACCAGTTGTATCTTTTTATATCGGCATTGCTCAGGATCTGGTGGAGCATAAGAAAACGGGATACATGGCTCAGTACAAGAATAGTGAGGATGTGGCTCGTGGCATGGAATTTATCATAGGTCTCTCGAAAGAAAAAAGAGAGCAGATGTCTAAGGATTGCATGCATCAAATTGCAAAAGTGAAGCCTAAGATCAATTGGGCAGATGATATCTATGAGAATTGGGATAATTACGACGAGGGATGGATGTAATTTTAATAATCTATGACATTCAAACAACTTTTCGCTAAATCCTTCCGCATCCCTCGCCGCCTGCGCATGATATTCTACATCCGTTACAACCGTTTGAAGTTCTGGCTGAATGATGTGTCTTTCGGACGAGGTATGAAGGTGCATAATGCAATGTATCTCATCAAGGCCCCAGGTAGCAGCATCTGCATCGGTGACGATTTTGTATTCACCAGTGGTGGGTCGTTTAATCCGCTTTGTCGTAATATCCGTGGTTGCATCTATACGGCCTACCCGAGTTCGCGCATTTCCATCGGTGATGACACAGGGCTTTCATCAGTTTGCCTATGGGCTAATACATCCATCACCATTGGAAACCACGTGAAGGTAGGGGGTGACTGCATCATCATGGATACCGACGCGCACAGCTTGGATTATCTTATTCGTCGCTCGCATGACCTGACACCCGATGGGTATAGCGTGGACGGAGTATCCGCTACCACTGTACCCATCGTCATTGAGGACGATGTGCTGATAGGCACTCGTTGCATCATTCTCAAGGGAGTAACCATTGGGGCGCGGTCAGTAATAGGCAGCGGGAGCGTGGTGACGAAGTCCATTCCTCCTGACAGTATCGCCGTGGGCAATCCATGTACAGTGATAAAATGTATGCAGACAACATAATTCGAAATGTAATGCTAATGTATTCTGTAGGTGTTTAAAAATAATATTTGTTGTATAATCAGATGTTTTTTAGTAAACATTAAAATTATTCATCATATATAGCCTATAATGATTTTGAACACCTTTTTGTCTTCTACATAGTGAAACTTGTTTCGATAGGAATCTCCATACAGAATTTTAGCAAAGCCTTTTATAACTTGTTTAAGGAGAGATACATGAATATCCATATGTCTTAGTGAGATAAAGTTGTAAATAATTTTACCTTTTATAAGAATTAGCTATATTTTAGGACTTTGTAGTACTAAAATGAGCGTTCACTTAACGAGTATATATACTTATTTTATACGATTATGTAATTTGTATTTATGAGTTCAGTAATATTAAAAAATGCAGCTTTGAATAGTGCAAAATGGACAACTGTTGAAAAGTTTTTTGTTCAAGTTCTTCAATTCGTGATACAAACTATATTAGCTAGACTTTTAGCTCCGGCTGACTTTGGAATAATAGGTATGATTTCTGTATTTCTTATTGTTTCTCAGCAATTTCTAGATTCAGGGTTTTCTATAGCATTAATAAGAAAACAAGACTGTGAAAAGAAGGATTATTCAACAGCTTTTTACTTTAATATTTTTGTTGGACTTATCTTTTCTGTATTTTTTTTCTTTATTTCTGATTCTATTGCGGTTTTTTATAAAATGCCAGATCTAAGTCTTTTTACAAAGGTTTTAGGGCTGAATTTATTTTTGTTGTCTCTATCAATAGTCCAAAAAACAATATATGTGAAGAAATTCGACTTTAAGTCGATAGCTATAAACTCAATATTGTCTATAAGCATTTCAGGATTTGTAGGAATTCTTTTAGCATATAATGGTTATGGTGTTTGGGCACTAATTACACAAATGTTGTTAAATAGTTTTATTGCTTCTCTTATTTTCTGGATCCATTCTTCATGGAGACCACAATGGGTTTTCTCTATCCCTTCTTTTAAGTATATGTTTTCTTACGGAAGTAAGTTGTTGTTGACTGGAATTATAAGTTCTGTCATGTCGAATGTAACGTCTTTGATCATAGGTAAACGATATACGTCCTCAGATTTGGGATATTATACTCGTGCTGAGAAATTTGCAACGGTTCCTTCTATGGCTTTGTTTGGTATATTTCAAAGTGTATTATATCCTTTATTTAGTAGTGTTCAAGATAATAATGAAGAATTAATAAAGGTGCAAAAAAGAGTATTACAATGTTCTTCTTGTTTACTTTTTTTTCTAATGTTGCTTTTATGCGTACTTGCTCGTCCATTAATATTGTTTCTTTTAACGGAAAAATGGAGTGCTGCGATCGTTATTTTACAGTTGTTATGTATCTCTAGTATGTTCTCCCATATTGGACTGATTAACATAATTTTGATTCAGGTAGTAGGAAGGTCTGATTTAGTTCTAAAATATTCAATCATGGGAATACCGATAACTTTATTGATATTGTTTGCTGCAATGTCGCATGGTATTATTGCAATTTGCATTGGATATATTGTGGGATGTCAATTAAAGCTGTTGTTTCCTACTTATTATGTTGGCAAACTTTTTCATTATGGCTATATTAAACAATTCAAAGATTTTATTTCATATCTTATACTTTCGATAATCTGCATAGTTCCTACTTATTATTTCTTTTCTTGTATAATATCGGATTACTTAGTACAGATCGTTATTGTGTCGATACTGTCTTTCTCTATGTATTTGATATGTTTGTTTTTTAAAAAGGATATTGTATGCACCATGCTACTGTCAATAATAAATAAAAAAATAAAGATTTTTAAATAACATTGATTTATATGGAAACGATAAGAGTTTTATATGACTATCAGGCTTTTGAATTGCAAACTCATGGGGGCATTTCGAGATCTTTTGTAGAGTTAATAACTCATATGCCTAATTATATAGAGGCATCTCTGAAAATAAAAGAGAGTAATAATATTTATTTGTCTGAGTATGGACTGGTATCGGTTTCTCCCTTGTATAGAACTTATAATTCATTCCTTAATGGCATTAGCTTTAAAGGGAAAGGACGTCTGTTTAATGCCCTTAGTTTAATACCCTTTTTCCATAATTCGACTAAGATAAACCAAAATGTAGTATTAGACTCATTAAAAAATGATAAATTTGATGTATTCCATCCGACATTTTTAGATTCATATTTTCTTCCTTATATAAAGAAGAAACCTGTAGTTGTTACTATTCATGATCTTATAACAGCAAAATATCCTCAATATTTTAAGCATACTCAAACAAAGGCTCAGAAAATCCAAGCTGATGCTGCAACTCATATTATTGCGGTAAGTGAAAATACAAAAAAGGATATTATAGAGATATTAGATGTTTCTCCATCGAAAGTGTCTGTCGTTCATCATGGAGCACCTAATATTGACTGGAAGATGCTCGAACTTTTACCAAGAATATTTAGTTTTGATTATTTTTTGTATGTAGGTAATAGAATGATTTATAAAAATTTCTTTTATTTATTAGATCAGAGTTGTGAAATATTAAAAGAAACAGGATTTAAAATTGTGTGTACTGGATATCCTTTTTCATGCGTAGAAAAAGAAAAAATTAAATCCATGGGTTTGGAGCAAAGTGTTATACATTGTTTTGTTAGTTCTGAAGAGTTGTATTCTTTGTATAAATATGCTAAGGCTTTTGTTTATCCATCATGTTATGAGGGTTTTGGCATTCCTATATTAGAAAGTTTTCTTTGTAAATGTCCTGTAATATTAAATAATGCCAGTTGTTTCCCAGAAATAGCAGGGGATGCTGCTATATATTTTAATGAAAATGGTCCTTATGCTTCTTTACGAGAGGTCTTGAAACAATTTATGGAATTGTCACCACTTGAAGTTGATGAATATAAACAGAAAGGTCTAGAACGAGTTAAATTATTTTCATGGGAAGAATCTGCAAAAAAAATGGCTTCTATATATAAAAATATACTATGAGTAAAGTCGTTATATCTTATGATGGATGTGGACAAACATGTAATCGCTTTTGGTCATGGATTCCTCTGTTTTTATTGAAGAAAAGGGAAAATGTTAGGGTATATATATTGCTGCCAGATTACCACTTAAAGTATTTCCCAAAATTGATTCAATATTTTGCTTTTCCTTGTTGTTCAATTAATCAGTTTTTTTTTCGTTTTTTAGGTTATAATAAAGTGAAAGGGATTTATTGGAGAATGTTTAATAATAGAGTTGCAATTTCTATCTATAAATATATCAATAAATTCTTTTCAAGAAAAATTTTTATTAACGCATGGGATATGGTGATGAATATGGAGTCCTTAAAGTTGGATACTTCGGAAAAAGAGATAGTGAGGGAGTTGTTTTCACCATCAGATAAAGTTAAGAAAGATGTGGATGAACAATTTACGAATATTCGTTCTGATTTTGATATAATAGTAGGTGTGCATATTAGGCGTGGGGACTATTTGCAATATCATAAAGGTATGTTCTATTATACTAATGATAAATATTGGGAAGTGATGACTCAAATGAAAAAAATATATGCTCCTAAAAAAATTTGCTTCATCATATGTAGCAATGAGGTAATTGATTTAAATGCCTTTAAGGAGATCGATTGTCAGTGTATAAAAATAGCTTCTGCTGTTCACGATTTATATGCATTATCTAAGGTTGATTATATCATAGGTCCTCCCTCAACTTTTTCGAAATGGGCTTCTTTTATCGGAGATGTTCCCTTGGCAGAATTATTGCCAGGAGAGTTCTTTATAACAAAGGAACATTTTTTTGTATGTGATAGTTTCAAATTTAGGATGGAATCTCTTTTGTTAATTAAAAAAGGTGAAATTATATGCTAGTACTTGCTAGACTAATATTGTTAGGATTGTGTATTGGCATGTTTTATGTTAAACGGGAAAATAAGCTGATTATATTTATAGTTTCTTTGCTCTTGTTGAGATGTATTAATTTATTCTCTGGATCATTTTTTTTCTCTATATCAGACCATTGTCTTTGTACTTGTTTGCTCTTATCGGAATTCTATTTTTTAAAATCTTCATGGAAGAAGTTAGGGGAGACTCATATAACTGTTGCATTTATATTTATAATAGTGGCGGATGTTTTAACAGTAGTAAATAGTAGTGATGGCTTGGTCTTACAAATATCTAATCTATTTAAAGATCTAGTATTTAAATATTTGATAATATTGTATGGATTTCACTGTTATGAACATAATTTGGTTTGGCCTAAAATTTCTAAAGTAATTTTTTATTGCTTAATACCGATGACTATTATTGGAATGATAAATCTTTATACGAAATCTAATTTTTATATAGAATCGGTTTCTCAAAAAGAACCTTCTGTTGATTATGCTTTATTGGATGAACGATTTCGTGTAACTTCTATGTTTGTGGACCCTTTTCATTATGGCTTTGCGTGTGTTATTTGTTTTTTGCTTTTGTTCTTTTTATATGTAAATAAACAATGTTCAAAGAATACAGCATTATTAGGATGTAGTATGGCTTCTTTTGGTATTGTTTTCAATGGTAGTCGTACTTCTATTGTGGTCATCATTCTTTCTATTATGATATATTTTTTAAGAGTAATGACTATAAAATCATTCATAAAAAAGTATATGCCTTATATGATTGCTGGAGTTTTGTTAATAATGTTTTTACCAATATTAAAAGGAAAAATTATCGAATCTATTTCTATTTTTCAAATGGATGCAGAGGTTCAAGGAAGTTCTTTAGAAATGAGATTTACACAGTTAGAACTGGCAATAGAATATATGGCTAATCATTTTTGGTGGGGACATGGACTTGATTTTGTAAATTATCATTTCTTTAGTGAAAATAGTGATTACTTGGTTGATGCTGGTGGGTTTGGTTTTGAAAGTGAAATTTTTCATTTAATGATTAATAAGGGAATCTTTGGTATGCTGACATATCTAGTCTTTTATCTGTCTGTTTTTCGTTTCTTCTATAAAAATAAGTGTGTAAATCACAGCGATGCTATTGGTTTAGCTATAACATTTTCTTTTCTGTTTTTTTCAGTTGCTACAGGAGAGTCCGCTTCTGCTCCTATTTCATTTTTGATTATAGGATGTTTTATTAAAGATGTGTACATTCAATGTAAAAAGTATAGATGTGTCAATCTTGATACTATGCAAAGTAATTTGTTGTAAATTATCCTTATATGGTAAGGGCTTTAATGAAATAATGATGGTATGAATTATTTAAGAATTACAGTTGTAACCCCTTCTTATAATCAAGGGCAATTTATCGAATCTACAATCCTGTCTGTTATTGAACAAAATTATCCTAATCTTGAATATTTTATTTGTGATGGTGGATCAAACGATCAGACTGTAGATATCATAAAGAAATATGAAAATAAGATTGATTGGTGGTGCAGTGAAAAAGATAAAGGGCAAACTGATGCTATAAATAAAGGAATGAGAAGGGCAACAGGTGATATTGTTTGTTGGATAAATAGCGACGATGTCCTTTTACCAGGAGCTCTTTTTCAGGTTGCTGAGTTTTATAAAAATCATCCAGAATGCGAATTTGCTAATGGAATTACTTTAGAAATAGATAAGAAAGGTGTGATTCAGAAGTTTACATATATCTTAATGAGCAAATTCTTTATGCGGCATGGGTGTTATAATATATCTCAGCAAGGAATGTTTTGGAAACGATCTCTTTTTGACAAAATAGGTTATCTTGATGAAACATTTCATGCTATGATGGATGCGGAATTTTTAATTAGAGTTTATGAGGCTAATTTGAAAGTAATGTTAATAAATAAACCGTTAGGGGCAATTCGGGTATATGCAGAAACTAAAACTTCCATGGGAGGGGAAATATGGACAAACGATGAGGAAACGATAAGGAAGCGATATAATGGTGCTTATAGCTGTAATAGACATTCATTCTTTTTTCTTTTGTTCGTATTGGATAAGCTCATACGCGGCTGTTATTTTAGGAATATTATAGGGCAAATGAGATATAATGGCCTGCATTTTAATATGTATAGATATAGGTAGAACAGGTAGCTTGTTATTGGCTAATATAAAAGAGTTTTATTTGTAGCTGTTTGCTTAACTTAGAAATAGGTGTTGCAGTATAAATAATTTTATTACTTAATGATATTATTTTCTGAATGATTTGGAAATATATTTATTATAAAACTGTAAGTGTTGGAAACATATAAATAAAATCAGGTGGGATTGATCTCTTTATATTTTAAACGTAGGTTGCGCTTAGAAATTTCCTATAAAGCGATATACTAAAACTAGACGCTTGTTGATAAAATCAATAACATAAAAAAATGATAGAAAAAAGAATACCTTTTATGGGTATAACCATTGATGATCTTACTTTAGATGAAATTGTTGTTAATGTTTTCGAAATGGTAGATCATCGTAAACCAGTGCAAATAGTGGGTGTGAATGTAGATCAGTATTTATTAGTGAAACGCCATGAATATTCAAGGAAAATATTTGCAGAAGCGTCTCTTGTCTTTGTTGATGGTAAACCTATTATGTATATGTCTAAACTATTGGGTCATCCCCTTAAACAGCGTACTACTGGACCTGACTTAATGGAAAATATTTGTAAGCGAGGTGCTGAACGGAAATATAAAATTTTTCTTTTAGGAGCTGGTCCTGGGGTGGCGGAGAAGTGTGGAAATGTGCTAATGGAGAGATATCCAGGTATACAATCAGTAGGAAGTTATTCTCCACCTTTTGGTTTTCAAAATGATAAAAAGGAAATAGAAAAGATTAATTTTATGTTGAAAGAGTCAAAAGCAGATCTGCTTTTTGTAGGAATGGGGTCACCTAAGCAAGATTATTTTATTTATGAGAATATGGCAAAATATCAGATACCAGTATCATTTTCAATGGGGGCTGCTTTAGATTTTATTGCTGGTAATGTGAAACGCGCACCGAGGTGGATGATAGAATGTGGGTTAGAATGGCTTTATCGTGTATGGCAGGATCCTAAAAGATTATGGAAACGTTATTTTGTGCATGATATGAAAATTGTACCTATATTTTTGAGAGAATTATTAAAGACAAGAAAGAAGATATGATAAAGGTGTTAGTTATTGTGACTTCTCATTTTGGATTTGACGGTATTAGTAATGTGGCTACTAATTATTATATATATCAAGATCATACTCGGATTAAAATGGATCTGTTGACTATAAATGATATTCCTATAAGATTAAAGGTTGAAATAGAGAAGAATGGTGATTCTCATTTTATTATGAATCAACGAAATAAGAATCCTATAGGATATGTGAAATCGGTGGCTGTATTATGTCGGCAGAATAAATATGATCTCGTACATATTCATGGAAATAGTAATACTATGTTTGTGGATTTGGTAGCTGCACGATTGGGAGGGGTAAAGGTGAGAGTGGCGCATAGCCATAATACCAAATGTAATCATACTGTGATAAACAGGATGTTAAAACCTTTTTTTCGTATGAATGTGACAGATGGATTTGCATGCGCTGAAGAGGCTGGAATGTGGCTTTTTAAAAAAGGGGAATTTAGAGTAATAAATAATGGCATAGATCTAAATCGGTTTAAATTTAATGCTTCGTTACGTTTGCATTTGCGCAAAGAACTGGGAGTGGAAAACAAATTAGTAGTGGGGCATGTGGGTAGATTCAGTAAACAAAAAAATCATCAGAAATTAATTCACATTTTTAAGATGTTACATGAGAGGAGGAAAAATACAGCTCTTTTAATGTGGGGTGAAGGTGAATTAAAGGATGATATACAGCAAATGATATTAGATATAAATGCAGATATTCGATTGATGGGAACTACTACAGAAGTAGAAAAGTGGTTACATGTAATGGATGTTATTGTTTTTCCATCTTTGTTTGAAGGATTGCCTTTATTTCTCATAGAGGCACAGGCTTTGGGGGTAAAATGCATTGTGTCTGATACAGTGTCTCCAATGGCAAAAATAGTTGATAATTTTACATACCATTCTTTAAATGATACAGATGAAGGATGGGCAAAATTTATCATTAAAGAAACCATTTCTTTAGGACATATTGAAACTCATAATATGATAACTGAGGCAGGATATGATATTCGGAATAATTGTGAACAACTATTGGAAATTTATAATGATTTAATATATAGATAAAGATGAGTAGAATAGCAATTATTGGAGCAGGTATTTCAGGACTTACGGTTGCACAATTGTTAAAAAAACGCCATGAAGTAGTTGTCTTTGAAAAAGAAGCAACTCCTGGGGGGCTTATTCGTTGCCGTAGAGTTAATGGAAATTTGTTCCATATCTGTGGTGGACATGTGTTTAATAGTAAACGTGAGGATGTACTTGATTGGTTTTGGAGTAAATTTGAGCGCAGTGAAGAATTTACTAGAGCTGATAGAAATTCTGTCGTATTTATGGAAAATGGGAAAAAGATTCCTTATCCAATAGAAAATCACATGTATCTTTTTGATTCAGATATTCAGAAAGCCTTTATTGATAATCTAATATACATGGCAGAGAATAAAGGATATGAAGCTCAAAATTTTGAAGAATTTCTGCGTGGGCAATTTGGAGAGACACTTTATCAATTATATTTCCAACCATATAATAAAAAAGTTTGGCGTAGGGATTTGTCACAAGTTCCTTTGTCTTGGCTTGAGGGTAAATTGCCTATGCCTACGGTTGCAGAGATGATATACAATAATATGAATCATGTTGAAGAGAAGTCATTTGTTCATGCTACCTTTTGGTATGAAAAAATGGACGGCTCACAATATATTGCTGATAGATTTTCGGAGGGGTTGGATATCCGTTATAATTCGAATATAAATGTAGGAAGTAAAGCTGGTGGTGTATGGCATGTTGAGGGAGAGGACTTTGACAAGATAATTTTTTGTGGAAATATAAAACAGATGCCTGTATTCATTCAAGGAATTGATATGTCACCCTATATACGTCAGATCGAAAGTTTGGAATATCATGGTACAACTTCTGTGTTCTGTGAAATAGACAAGAATCCTTATAGCTGGATTTATTTGCCGAGCCGTCAACATGAAAGCCATCGAATAATATGTACCGGTAATTTTGCTCCATCTAATAATGTTGATAATAAAATGACAGCTACAATAGAATTTACAGATGAGATGTCAAAAGAAAATATTCTTGATAATTTGACTCGTATTCCACTTCATCCTAAATATTTGGATCATGAGTATCATCAATATACTTATCCGATACAGGATACTCATACTCGTGAAATGATTCAGTCATTAAAAGAATATCTTGCTCATTATGATTTCTATTTTACCGGTCGTTTTGCCGATTGGGAATATTATAATATGGATATTGCAATGGGAGCCGCTATGGATATGGTGAGTAAGTATAAATTGTAGATTCATATTTCAATATGCAGAAAAATGATATAGGGTATAGAAGTAAAAACTCCGTAAACTTCTTTCAGAAAAGGTATATTCAGTGGTTTAGAATCGCTTTCTTTTTGTTTGGTATTTGCTGGTCTTTGGCTATTAATGCTCAAATATGGGGAACAACAGGTCTATTACACATGCCAACGGCAGATATGGAAAGAGATAAAACATTTAAGATAGGAGGTAATTATTTGAAAAAAGGTACATGGGGAGGTAATTGGCCTTATGATACGTGGAATTATTATCTGAATATAACTATTTTCCCATGGTTAGAAGTTGGTTATCTTTGTACTTTGGATGCTTTTTCTGTAGGAGATTATCCTTGGAATAAGGATGGGCGTCATAATTACTTTAATAATCAGGATCGCTCTTTTCATTTTCGGTTACGCTTATGGAAGGAAGGATGGTGGAAAGATTGGACACCACAAGTTGTAATAGGTACTAATGATCCGGGTAGTCATGATAGTTATGGTGGTGGAAGTATTTCGACAGGTGGTGAACAGGGAAATAATAATTTTTTGACCCGTTATTGGTTGGCTGCTACTAAGCATTTTGAATTTAGGAAAATTGGTACATTGGGAGTACATGCTGCTTTTGTCATTGGTAATGCTATGTTGTTTGAACATTACAAGAAACCTGCGGTAGGTGTGAATTTTAAATTTGAATTGTCTAGTCACGAATTTCTGATAAATGCTTTGAATGGATTAAATCTTATGGCCGAATATGATGCGAGAACTTGTAATGTTGGCTTTGAGTACAGCTTCTGGAAAGACTACATCAACGCCGTAGTAGAACTGAACCGTTGCAAGTACTTTTCCGGTGGCTTAGTCTTCAAAAT
>CEAB01054443.1_pt1 | contig 22070 bp, 16 predicted proteins | sample 557651 | NCBI WGS metagenome assembly CEAB01 (sample SAMEA3182046, study PRJEB8094) | gut metagenome | biome: human; feature: gut; material: Stool; isolation source: human stools | place: Canada | collected 2011-11-15
ACCAAAGCAGTACCTCAGGTAGTTCTAACCGATATCCGCCAACTTAAAGAATTTGATGTGGATATAGTCACTATCGGTGACGATTGGAAAAATAAATACTTAGAAGGTCTGGAATGGATGAAGTCACAACCGGGCAAGCAAGTTATTTATCTTCCGTATACCGGAGGTATCAGTACAACTTTTATTAAAAAAATCATTATAGATAATACTAACGAAATCATCCAAGCCAGTCTGGCTCGTGAGCAAAAAAACTGGACGGGGAAAGATAATACGAATTCAATATCAGAAGAATGAAAATTGTACTCTTTTGTGAACAAAAGTATGCCATAAATATTTTATACCCCCTTCAAGAAGAAGCTTCTGCCCAGTCAGGAAATGAGGTGCTATGGTATATTCACAAAAAAAATATCGCAGATTTTCCACTAAAAGATCAAATACAGTGGACAAATTCAATTCAAAAGGTCTATGACTTCAATCCGGAAGTAATTTTTGTTCCCTGTAATATTGTCCCCTACTATCTTCCTGGAGTAAAAATCCAAATTTTTCATGGTTATGCGGCAGAAAAAAAAGACCATTGGGTCATTCGTCGTTATTTTGACTTATATCTAACTCAAGGTCCTTATTTCACAAAAAGATTCTCAACCTTAGCCCAAAAGTACAAAGATTTTGAAGTCGTAGAAACAGGTTGGCCAAAACAAGATTGGATTGCAACACATCTGCATGATTTCGACGAAGAGAAAAAATGTTTGCTCCGAAAATATAAAAAAGAAAAGCTTGTACTATATGCACCTACTTTCTCTCCCTCGATGACCTCTTTGCCGCATATAAAAGAAGGCTTGGTAAAATTAACAAAAGAAAAAGATATTCTGTTATTATTAAAATTTCACCCACTCACTCGTCCCGAATGGATCGAAGAATATAAAACTCTGGCTCAGCAAGAAGAAAATATTCTTTGGATCGACGATCATGACATAACAAAATATGAACTAATGGCAGATGTCATGATTAGCGATACTTCCTCTACTGTCTACGAAGTACTGTTACTTAACAAGCCTGTTATAACCTATAATACCATAGCCAAAGCTATTTATTGGTTGAATATAACCGATATCAATCAGTTATCCCAAGCATTTGAAGCTGTCCAAAAAGATGAGGAATGGTTATTAAAACGCCAATGGATCATAGACAACTACGATCCTTATCTCGACGGGAAGGTCGGCCAACGGATGCTAGCCGCTGCCGAAGATTATATCTCCCGGCATGGAGTACCTGCCAAACGAAAACTGAACCTTTGGCGTAAATATACCAGTATCAAAAAATTCGGAAAAATCAAAAAACACTGAACATCCAAACAAAAAATGGAACATAAAGTTTAGGCATATAACTGCAAACTGCCTAAAATTTGTACATCCTAAAAGATTCTTTATCTTTGCCCGACAAATAAACGAAGGTTTTATTGCCTGAAGTCATCTACGTATTATCAGATAAAAAGGAATAAATGAGGAAAATTATACTCAATCCCCAATATAAATCTCTCTATACCTTCATCGAAACCCTCCCCCAAAATTTCAACGCAGGTGGAGAAATCGTCCAGGACAGACGGAATACAATCAAGAAATTCAAGGTGAATGGTCTGGAAATAAACGTTAAACGTTACCGGGTTCCGATTTTCATTAACCGGATCGCTTATACTTTTTTCCGGAAATCCAAAGCTTGCCGGGCTTACAACAATGCTTTCGAAGTCATCAAACGGGGATTCGAAACCCCTGAATCGATCGCTTATATCGAAGAATTTAAGGGAGGATTACTACATTATAGCTATTATATCAGCCTGCAATGCCCTTACCGACGGGAAATCCGGGAATACTACCAGGGACCGTTACAGGGCAATGAAGCTTTGATGACTGCATTTGCACAGTTTACAGCTGCTTTACACGAAAAAGGAGTTTGCCATGAAGACTATTCGCCGGGGAATGTACTTATCGCACAAATAGACGGACAATACCATTTTTCCCTGGTGGATATCAACCGGATGACTTTTAAACCGATGAACCTCGAAGAAGGTTGTAAAAATTTCAGACGCATGTTCATCAGCGACGAACTCTATATTTTTCTGGCTAAAAAATATGCGCAATGCCGGAATTTCGATCAGGAAGCATGTATCCGGCTGATGTTGAAATACAATCATTATTCCATACGAAGAGATCAGCGGAAAGAACGGTCGAAGGCTATCCGAAAAAAGATTTTCGGATAATTCAACCCTATTCAGCCTTTAAGCGATAATCGAGAAATGAATAATCGAATTCATTTTTCTCATCGGCATGATGATCTTCACGGCCGATCAATTCCCATTTATCCGGATCTATGGCAGGAATGAAAGTATCTCCCTCGGGAGAGGTATGTACTTCTGTCAGATACAACTGCGAAGCCTTATCCCAAAATTCGCGGTAGATCGAGCCTCCTCCGATCACAAATACCCGTTCTTCCCCTTTTAGCAGTTCCAAAGCTTTCGGGATATCCGGCACCACTTCGGCACCAGGGGCGACAAAACCGGGATTACCGGAAATCACTACATTTCTTCGATTGGGCAGCGCTCTTCCCATCGATTCGAAAGTCTTCCGTCCCATCAATATCGCATGACCGGTCGTCAGCGCTTTAAATCGCTTCAAATCTGCCGATAAATGCCAGATCAATCCATTATCCTTTCCGATCACATGATTTTCAGCAGCAGCAACTATAATCGCTAATTCCATATTTTTTCAAATTTAAATACTTAAATATTCAACAAAAATAGGATATAAAACGACAATCCCCAAAAAAACGGAATATTCAGGCTGTCATGTCCAGAATTTTACTATCAATTTTTCTGTTTATTTGAATTTTTAAATCATTTTCTGCAATCTTTGTATTTTTCTTCCTCTCTGTCTTTTTTTATCTTTGTGGTCTAAAATAGCACATTATGATACTAAGAGCAGGACATTTGATAAAGAAACATTAAGAGTCGTACCGTTGTCAAAGATGTATCGGTACAAGTGGAGCAAAGAGAGATTGTGGGGTTGTTGGGTCTGTCTTAATGGTGCTAGGGAAACGACTTCTTTTTATATGATTGTCGGATTGATCACTCCGAACGGCAAGTGGATCTCTCTGGATGATCAGGAAATAACCCAAAAGAAGCAGAAAGACCGATTTGAAGAAATGTTCGATGAATTTGAGTTGCAACATATCTGTAAAACATAGGTATTCAGTTGTTAAGAGGAGACAAGACCGTACGAAAATTGCCGGGTACTTTCGATCACCGGGCGTACCAATCTGTTTTACGATGGCCGAATCCTGCAAGCTGGGGCAGCAGAACATCTGACTGCCAATCCGGAGGTTCAGAGGGTATATTGGGGAAAGAATTTTGAATTGCACCGCCAAAAATAACGTCCGTTTCTTTTGGTGGATTTCCGCCCCAAAAAATGGTCAGGCGTTAATGGATAAATGATAACTATTCGGAAGCTTCACTTCCAGAAAAAGATAAAAAAATAAGAAGAGAAATAAATGAATAAAATTCTTATTATAAATCACATAGAATGAATTTGCAAGGTATGGTATTTTATTATGAATTAACAAAGCACCCGTAGGGGCCACGAACTTTATGAACTTAATAAACTTTCAGCTAAATTAATCGACTTTTATTTGGATAAAAATGAACACTTTACAAAACCGCCTCAAACTGGGATTTGCAATCTATATTGCAGGATCTTTTACCCTGTTCTTACAATTCTTTCTCTATCTGTTGCAAAGCAATATCGCTTCGACCACCGATTTCGCCGGATACGGTTACTACCTCGTTGCGGCTTTTGCACATGCCGGTCTGTTTGCCTTAATTCCCTATCTGCTATATATCCTGATGTCGCTGGCGTGCCCTTTCCCCCGTTTCAACCAAGGTCTACTGATTACCTTTTATTTCCTGTTGAATATCATAGCCTACCTGAACGGCCTGGTCTTTCAGCTATACAAATTCCATATCAACGGTTTGGTACTGGACATGGTTTTCGGGCAAGATGCCGGACAAGTGTTCAATTTCGAAACGTCTTTGATTCTCAGATTTGCATTGACTATCCTGGCTGTGGGATTCCTGTTTTCCGGCATAATATGGATAGCCTACCGCTTTTATCAGCGTTTGAGAAGACGGCAAATTATCTTATATCTCGTTCTCTTTGTATGCAGCACTTTAAGTGCACATTTAGTGCATGCCTATGCCGCTGCTTCAAACCAATTTTCGATACAAAATGTCGCAACCTGCCTGCCACAATTTTATCCATTGACTGCAAACAAGTTAATGGCAAAATTAGGAATTATCCATCACCCGGTTTCCCATCCGCAACTGAACGACAACACCACTCTCAATACCGGTATCACCTATCCGTTACATCCGTTGATTTCAAATGATACCGTTTCACGGAAAAATATTATTTTTATCCTTCTGGATTCCTGGAATCCACGGATATTCGATACAGAGACCATGCCGAACCTCTCCGGTTTCGCAACCCGTAGTTCGGTTTTCACCCATCATCTGAGTTCCAGCAGCGGTACACGAGGAAGTATTTTCGGCTTGTTCTTCGGAATTTCTCCTACCTATTGGAAAGCTTTCGAACTATCGGGGACCTCTCCTTTATTCATCCAAACCCTGCTCGAACAGGGGTATGACGTTCAGACCTTTCCGAGTGCAACTCTTCAAAATCCGCCTTTCGACCGGATTATTTTCGGGGAAGTTCCGCACCTTCGGACAGAAACCCAAGGGGCAACTCCTTTCGACCGCGATACCCGGCTGACGGCCGACTTTCTTCAATATCTGGACCAAAAACCCGACAAACCGTTTTTTGCTTTTTTATTCTATGATTTGTTGCATGCCATCTCCATTCCGGCTCCTCACCGTCATAAATTCGAACCTTCCTGGGAGTATGCCAATTATATGGCGCTGAATAATGAAATGGATGCCACGCCATTTTTCAACCTCTACAGAAATTGCGGTTGGTATGTAGATTCCCTGGTTGGAAGTATCGTCGGAGAACTCGAACACAAGGGACTCTTAGACAATTCGATCCTGGTCATTACCGGAGACCACAGTCAGGAATTCAATGAGAATAAAAAAAATTACTGGGGTCACGGCAGTAATTATTCCGATGCACAGATTCATGTGCCTTTCATTTATTACGAACCCGGACAAGCTCCGCGGAACTATCACCATACAACCACTCATTACGACATTGTGCCGACTTTGATGCATACCCTCTTCGGTGTTTCGAATCCTCCCGGAGATTACAGCATGGGCCATTTTCTCACCGACAGCCTGCGCCCGCTTTTTCACCTGACAGGTACCGAAGAAAATTACGCCTTTGTCACCCCCGAAGCGATATACGAAAAGAAACATTCAGGCCGAATCGTCGTAACGGACAGTCTGCTGAATCCGATCGATCATCCGATGTCTCCTCAACTACTCAAAGAAGTTTTGGAATATAAAAACCGATTCAGGAAAAAAGACTGAACCACGATTTATACCGAAATCGCTCCTTTGATATGCGGATGGGGATCGTAGCCGGTCAATTCGAAATCTTCATAGCGGAAACCGAAAATATCCTTCACAGCCGGATTGATATGCATCTGCGGTAAAGCGCGGGGCTCGCGGGACAATTGCAGACGGACCTGTTCGATATGATTCAGGTAAATGTGGGCATCCCCCAGGGTATGTACGAACTCACCCGGCTGCAAACCACAAACCTGGGCCATCATCAGGGTCAGCAAGGCATAAGAAGCGATATTGAAGGGAACTCCCAAAAAAGTATCGGCACTACGTTGGTAGAGCTGGCAGGATAATTTGCCACCGACCACATAAAACTGGAATAAAGCATGGCAGGGAGCTAAAGCCATATTTTCAATGTCTCCGGCATTCCAGGCACTCACAATCAAACGCCGGGAGTCGGGGTTGTTTTTTATATCGTGGACCACCTGTGCGATCTGATCCAGATGGGTCCCGTCGGGCCGGGGCCATGAACGCCATTGATAACCGTAGATATGTCCCAAATCCCCGTCGGCATCCGCCCATTCGTTCCAAATCTTCACCCCATGATCCTGTAAATATTTGACGTTGGTGTCTCCTTTCAGGAACCAAAGCAATTCGTAGATAATCGATTTGAGATGCAATTTTTTGGTGGTCAGCAAAGGAAAACCAGCCTGTAAATCAAAACGCATCTGATGACCGAAAACACTGATCGTCCCTGTTCCGGTACGGTCTGTTTTCTCCGCTCCTTCACTCAAAATCCGGTCCAGCAAATCCAAATATTGTCTCATAATTATGCTCTGTTTATATCCTTACAAAGATAAAATTAATTCACTCAATTTCTATCTCCGATTCCTAATCTTTCTTCCGGATCAGCATCAATCCATGCCGCACAGGCAACAACAGATTTTCTACCCGGGTATCGGCCTGCACCAACTCATTAAATTCCAGTATCCCGCGTGTTTGCGCATCGCGGGTATCTTTTTCCGTGACCTTACCGTCCCACAGCACATCGTCAGCCACAATGATTCCTCCTGGCCGGACCTTATCGAATACTAACCGGTAATACGCTGCATATTGCCTTTTATCGGCATCGATGAATACCAGATCGAAGCATTCATCCAGCCCGGGTATTATCTCACAGGCATCTCCGATATGAAAAACGATCTGTCCGGCCAGTCCGCTACGTTCGATATAATTACGCGTAAAATCTTCTATCTCGTCATTGATGTCGATGGTATGGAGCACGCCTTTCTCTCCCATGCCCATTGCCATCGAGATGGCTGCATAACCGGTAAATGTCCCGATTTCCAACACCCGTTGGACCCGGTTCATCCGGCACAGCATCTTCAGGAATTGCCCCTGCAGATTCCCCGACAACATCCGGGGCCTTAAAATCTTCTGATGAGTAGCCCTCGACAACTGTTGCAATATTTCCGGTTCCGGTTCGGAGTGCAATCCGATATATTCTTCCAGTTCAGCATCCAAGTCCAACATACTTTCTTTATTTATAGATCAAAACCGATTGTTTATCCTGAGCAAAAATCTCCCGGGCCACCTGCCGGAGCAACTCAGGGGTAATACCTCCTACCTCTTCACAGACCGCCTCCAGTTCATCCACTTTATCATAAATAAGAAAGCTCTTGCCACTGGACAGCATCATATTTTCATAATTTTCCGACGCCAGGGTGATCTGCCCGATCATCTGATTTTTGGCTTTACGCAATTGGTTATATCCCAAAAGTTCCTCCCCCAAAGCCGCCATCTCTTTCCGGCAAAGTCGCAGACACTTGTCCAGATCGCCGGCATCACAGCCGAAGTATATCGTGAAAACCCCCGTATCCGAATAGGGAGTATAGGAAGCTTCGATGTTATAAGCCAGTCCGTATTTCTCCCGGATATTCAGGTTCAAACGGGAATTCATCCCCGTCCCCCCCAGGATATTGACCAAAAGAGAAAAAGCCAGACGTTTATCTTCGGTATAATCGTAAGCGACGTTTCCTATAATACAATGATTCTGATAAGTATCCATATCGATCACTTTCTGCCGGGGCAAGTATATCCCGGGACGTTCACGAACCAATACAGCCGGATCCCCGGGAATATCTCCGAAATATCTTTCAATCAGGCGGACCAGTTTATCGAAAGGAATATCCCCGACCGAACTGATCACCATTCTTCCCGGCCGGTAATTCCGTTTGACGAAATCGATAATATCGTCCCGCCGGAGGCCTTTTACCGCCTTCTCGCTTCCCAGGATATTTCTACCGATCGGATAATCCGGATAAATCAGTTCCTCGAAATCGTCGAAAATCAATTCGCCCGGACTATCTTTGTAAGAATTGATCTCATCGATCACCACCTCTTTTTCTTTCTCTATCTCTTTTTCGGGAAATACCGAATGAAACACGATATCGGCGAACAATTCCAAAGCCCGTTCATAATCCCTGGCCAGGAAGGAAGCATAAATACAAGTATCTTCTTTCGTCGTATAAGCATTCAGTTCTCCTCCCACATCTTCTATGCGGCTCAGGATATGAAAGGCTTTTCTTTTCTCCGTCCCTTTAAAAATCACATGCTCGATAAAATGAGCGATCCCCTCTTCTTCCGGGCGCTCGTCCCGGCTACCGACACCGATAATCAATCCACACCAGGCAGCTTTACCGTCCACCTGCTGATGAATGACCTTCAATCCATTTTTCAATATATGAGTCTGATACATGCTCACGCGCAAACCTCCTTCATATCCCGTTCCCCTCCGGGTGTTTAAAGAAAAAAGCCCTGCATAGCAAGGCTTTTCCCATATTATTTCCTAAAATCTTATTTCTGGAATAATTTTTCGAAATCAGCCATAGAAATCTCTTGTTCTTCGAGCTTCACGTTTTCCCGGATCACGTCGAAGACTTTGTTATCTAAAGCTCTTTCATACAGATGCTGACGCTGTTTTTCATCTTCCAGCAATTTAGCTGCAAATCCGTCCAGCTGTTCGTCGGTCAATCCGTATAACCCGTATTGTTGCAGCTGGGCAGCAGCGATCTGGCGTCCTTCCCGTTTCATATCATCGGCTTCCACCTTCACATCATAATCTTTCACAATAGCCGATTTCACCAGCTGCCATTTAAATTCATCCCGGTAGCCTTCGAAATCTTTCTCCACTTCTTCAGGAGTCATCTTTTCATTGACAGCCACAATCCATCTTTTCAGGAAAGTTTCGGGCAGAACGACATCTTCATTTTTCTTTATCAGTTTTTCTTTAGCATCGATGGTAAAGCGGTATTCAGAATGTCCTTTCAGCTGATTTTCGATATCTGCCTTCACGCGATTACGGAAATCCGCTGCATCTTTGACCACTCCTTCCCCATACAATTTAGTAAACAATTCTTCGTTTACTTCCGCATCGATATAACGTTTGATTTCTTTGACGATAAAACAATAGTTTTCACCGGCATGTTCGGCTTCTTCTTTCGTTACACCCAACATAGCAGCAAAATCGGTCTTGTTCGGGTATGCTTTCACTGCATTGAACTTCACTTCCTCACCTGCTTTTTTACCCTTGAAAGCATTTACAGCTTCTTCATCTTTCATGTGGAATACCGACATTGAAGCATCTTCGTTTTTGATACCTCCTTCTTTCACATTTCCGTCAGCGTCCAATTCGATCAATTCCCCTTTCAGGTATTCGGTACCTTCGATCTCATCTACAGCGATCATGTTACCGTTGTTTTTACAGATGCTTTCGATCTGTTTGTCGATCATTTCATCGTCAACTTTGATGGTATAGAAAGGTATTTTTTCACGTTTGCTCATTTTAGCATTCACCTCAGGAGACAAAGCGATATCATACAGGAATTCAAAATTTTCATCCTCCAGGTTCAGTTCCTTCTGTTCGGTTTCATTCGGAAGCGGTTCGCCCAGAATCTGAAGGTTATTCTCTTTGATGTAGTTATTCAACGACTCTCCCAAAACTTTATTGATTTCATCTACCAATAAAGATTTTCCGTACATTTTTTTCACAATTCCCATCGGAGTTTTTCCTGGACGGAAGCCGTTTACTACTACTTTCTTCTGATAATCTTTCAATGCTTTCTCTACGCGGCCGGCGTAATCTTCTTTACCTAGTTCGATCTTAATGGTTGCATTCAGATCGTCGATCTGGTTTTTCGTTATATTCATGCCATTCTTGAATTATAGCAATTGTTATTATATATGACTAACTCTCTTCTCAATCAGAAAAAAGCCACCTCACATAAGGTGGCTTCCCTACTTTTGTACGGGCGAAGGGACTCGAACCCCCAAGTCTTGCGACACTAGATCCTAAGTCTAGCGTGTCTACCAATTCCACCACGCCCGCGTGCCGGTTTTTGACGCTGCAAAAGTAATATTAAATTTCATATAGTCAAACTTTTTTTGAAAAATTCAGTTTTACAAACATAAGTTACAGAGGAGGTAAACGTTACGGAGGATAACCTGTCTCATGCTCCCTCTGTAACGTTTACTAATACACCTTTCCCCCTAATAACTCACCCCAAATTTACAAAAACACTTCCTGCAATTTCTGTTCCAATTTTTCACGGCGCAGGTTGATGCCGACAAGTTTTCCCGCCGGATCTATCAGCACAATGTGGGGGATACCCTGGATATTATAGCGACGGGAAAGGTCGGTGCCGTTGGCGGTGAGTTGTGTCCATGGCATCTGTTCATCGGCAAGAGCGCGGCGCCAATCAGCGTCCTTGCGGTCAGTGGTGATACTGATGATTTCCAAACCTTTGGGATGGTAGGTATCCCAAGCTTTTTTCAGATGGGGAATCTCCGCACGACAAGGTCCGCACCAGGATGCCCAAAAGTCCAATAGGACATATTTGCCACGATAGTCCGCCAAAGAAACTTTTTTGCCTTTGTCGGAGGGTAGGGTGAAATCCGGAGCCAACGCACCGACGGCGAGTTCACGATGTTTGGCGATTTGTCGCTGTGCTTCCCGATAGGCTGGGGTGAAGGCAAGGTCTTTGGACATCATGCCGAGCCATTTTTCAAGAAGGTCAGGGGAATGGTGCTGTGACCAAGTGGTAGCCAACTGTACCAATGTGGGCATACCGGAAGGGTGGGCAGCGACCCATTCTCCGATAGCTTCTTCGCTATTGAGGGCAGCAACGAGATGTGCCTCCTGTTCAGAACGACTGCCATACACCTGCCCGCTAAGGGAGGTTGAGGTCTCTCGCTTCCCTTTACGCAGGTATCTGTTGACGTTGACCGTTATGTTCACCTCCAAGGGAGAGTTTTCGATGTAAAACCCGTAGGGATAGGAGATGCCACGGATACCGATATTACAGTATTGAGGGTAGTCCACTTTGCCGCAGAAAGTGAAGTAGCCGTTTTCAATGACGGCGGTATCTACGATTTCCGGCACGGAAAGTGTACCTTTCTTAGGCAGTACGAGTTCCGCCACGCCATTGAGCAATCCCGCCACGTAGCCTTGTATTACATACCCATCCGTTGTAATGGTGTCTTGCGTTGCAGCGTGTTCTGCACAAGCAGTCACGACCAGACGATAGTAGGGTAAGGAGTGGTGGGTTACAGGTACAGACGTAAGTATTTCCCGAACATCTGCATCGGTCAGAACCTTTTTCTGCATGTAAAAGTAAGCAGTGGCGAAAAGACTAATGTCTTCGGCAGCATGTCGTTTGAGCCATGCGACGCCTTTTTTGCGCTCAATGGGGGTAAGGCTTTCAACATCCAGGAGGGTGAAAATGTCTTCCAACAAGACCCTTTCGCTTCCCCCGATGATTTTTCCACCGGAAAGCCCGAAAAGTTGAGCACGTCCCTCGAAGGAGATGTCCTCATTTTTATTGAAGTAATATGCCAAACAACAGTTACGGGTACGCAAAAGCCACAAGCGTCCACAGGAGGCATCGGGAACTTCGAGACTAAAAGCACCATCTTTCACTATGGCACGTCCGACTTCTTCCCGCAATGACCATTTATGTTCCAAACGGTTGTCGGGATGAGTCAAGAGATAAACCGTATCCCCCTCCTGTAAGCCTGTTACTTTTCCCTTTATCGTGTGCCTGTTCGATGAACAGGCAAAAGCCGTGAGACAAAAGAGATAAATGATAAATTTCATATATCGGTTCATTATTTTCGAGGAGCTATTTTAGTGATACGTTTAAAGTTGTCATAGCAATTGACAAAAGCCTTGTCCGCAATGCCTCCCACACCGGTGTATTGGATAGGAAGTGTATAAACACGCCCTTCCTTACCGTCCCAGGTAGCTGCGCAAATTACTCTGTCTTTTGCATTTTGCCAGGTATAATCCACTTCTCCGGTTTCAGTATTCATTGTTCCGTTCCAAGAAGTGTAACCCGTTCCTCTGTATGTGAGCAAATGGGTGATGTTTCCTTGCATCTCAGTATACACCGGAGTTGCGGAGGGCTTGCTGCCCGACAAAGGAACGGCATACAATATATTGCCTACACCATAAAAAAGTTCCTTGTTTTTGGAGAATGTGAAACAAGAAGCGTCGGCAATATCCGGACAATTTTCCAAACTATACATCTCCAGACCTTTAGCATAGTTCTCTTCAGTGTCCCAATTGGTGTTATATTCCAACAAATAGGCATAATATTGTCCATCCTTCTTCATGAGCCACCAAGTCCGGGTTGTCGTCACAGCCTCTGCATGAATCGCTTCGTGTCCCTGCATTTCCAGGGGATTAAATCCCTCGGCAATGACAATGTCCAAAGGCCAAACACTGGTGGACTTAGGCGGGTTATACACAAATTGTTCGCCATTTCTATCCCAGAAGATTCCTCCTGCCCAATCCAAACCGACAGCCCCTATAGGTGCCAAATTATAGTCGGTCTGGGGATAATATGAATATTTGGTTCCATATAGTGGATAATAATATTGCAACTGCCCATTGTTAATCAAGAGACTGGTTGTGTAACTCTCAAATTCTACCTGCGGATTAAATACATCGGGTGTGTAATAGAAGCACTCCTTGTTTTTGTCCATGAATTCCATAGTTACGGGATCTATTCTGACAATGGATTTCCCCGGAGCCACAGCCGTAATGGCAGCATATCCAGAGGAGCGATCGGCGATATAAGACAATGAAGTAACTGAACCCGGAATCAATGCGTTATTGTGTTTGCTGTAAATATTGTGGTAAACAGTGTCGTCTTCATAACTTCCGAGAAGGGTATTGAATGTGCGAGACATTATTAAGGAGAGGTCGGAGTTTTCACCGTCCTCAGTTTCTGCGACCAACAGACCGGCTCCATAGACACCTAACACTTTCATTTCCCAAATCAGGTTTTTCCTGAACCCGGAAACTTTGTGCGTCAAGGTGAGTGTCAAAGTGTAGAAAGAGTAGGCATCGTTGGTCGGAGCAATGTTAATCAGGGTCTCCAACACACGCTCATTGGAAATGACCTCACGTGCCGTGTCGCTTGGATTGGCAACCAACGACATGGTCCATTCGTAATTATAGTCATCCAACTCACTTTCTGTCAAAGGTACGGAGTCTCTTCCTTCCAATCGGTATAAGCGAGGTTCATACGTAAATTCTTCTCCTATCGAAGTCATCAGGTACTGGGATTCGCCGGTTTTATCGGCAACAATCGTAGGATAGTCGATTGTCGGCAACTTGCTTTCATCATCATAACACGCCCACAGCAGGCATATTGCTATTATGGCAAATAATATATTCTTCATCATTTTCATGCTTAATTTTGGTAATACATTCCGATAATCACCTCTTTACCCTTGGCAGTCCCGTCATCGTGTATCAAAGTGCCTTTTTCTTTGTTCCAAATCTTCAGTTCTTTTTTTAGGTTGTCAAGAAAAGCAGTGGCATAGCCTGAGCTCCATTGCTCATCATTGTTGTACCCCGGAACGACAGCCCTGAAAGGGAACTCTGTTTCACCCGTCACTTGTATGATAAACTGATAATAGGCAGTGCTGTAGGTTCCTAAATTATACCGTTCGACAGCAGTTGTCCAACTACCCGGACGAACCAATTTATTGGTCAGGTAGAGGGAGCAATTTTTACGGGTATCCACCCCCGCAATGAAATCTTTGCCACTTGCAATTTCGAAATAGATGCGCACATCTTCGAATGCTTCCCCCACTTCGTTTTTCACTTCAACACGTAACATGCCGTCGTAGGCATCAGGCTGCATCACGGCATCCAGGATATGGAATTGGGCAGCAGTTGCCGTCGTACTGTCCGCCACAATGCGGAACTCGGCATTTCGCGTCACATTTTCCGGATAGCCCACCAAATTAAAAGGGATATTTACTGTATCAATCGTCTGGGAAGATTGCTTAAAGGAATAGGTGTAGGAAGTACCGGCAAACTCAATGGCAGCCCTTTCCGTATCATATTTCATGACATCCTCTTTGTCGCAGGAGAACAACGACACGGTAGCCAAACCACATAATAAGAAATAATATAACTTTTTCATAGATTTCCATTTTTAATTTATTTTACTCTCTTTGTCCGAGTTCATTTTCAATGTCCGGATATGGCAATTGGTACTGGGCATCTGTCATCTCGTCGTTCAAACCACCCATGAAAGCCGATATACCCAAACGTTTATAGCAGAAAAATAGTTGTCCCTCCTGCACAAATTCTTTTCGGTAGTCCCTGAGTATCTCCAATTGCAAATCTTCGGGCGAAATGGTTTCCGGCAGAAAGAAGGCAGCTTGCAAGTTGCGCTGTTCTTTCAAAAAATTCATATATTCTACCGCTCGCTTGATGTCGCTGTCTTTCAAACATTCCGCAGCAATCAGGTAAGCCTCCGACATACGCATCAAAGGCAGGTAATTGCCATAACTATTATCCTCTGTTTCTCTGATTTTCACCACCAAATAGTTCTGTTGTTGGTCTTCCCCGGAAACAGACTGTAACCAAATTTGATTTCTTGAATCCGAAGTAGGCAATGTAACATATAGTTCTTCTACGAATGCTCCCGATTGTACCAACTGGTCGTTGTTTATCTGTCCGTTTACCCGGTCAGAATAAGCGGTTTCGATATAGTCCTCCAATTTCTGTGCATCCAAAGCAAAAAGAAGTTCCTTTTTAAATACCTTGTCTATCTCATTTGTTCCGGAAGCCCAGGATTTATCGCTGTCTGCCACATATTGCTCAATAGCTGTAATCAAATCCTCCGCATAGGTCAGAGCATCTTTCCGGTTGCCTTCCCAAAGATATACCCGTGCTTTCAGCAGCATGACTGCCGGCCATGACAGCCTGGTTTCACGGCCTTTATAATAAGTTCCGGTAAAGAAGATATCGTCCGTCACGTCAAGATAATCGTCGGGACGCTCTTCGGTTCCCACATACAGCGGATCGCTTTTCAGGCAAACCAAGGCCTCGTCCAAATCCCTGTGCAGGAGTTCCAAGGTACGCTCATAGCTTTCCTGGGAGGTGATGTGTTTGGAGTATGTCGTGACATAGGGGATACATGGTTCTGAGAGTACTGCCCGATTGTTTGCAAGATTACCTTTGGCAAACAGACGTATAAGGTCGAAATGGCACATGGCCCGAATCGCCAATGCCTCGCCTTTGATGACATTGTAAAGGGTGGGATTTAACATCGCTCCGTTCTTCTCCAAAGATTCCAGCAAAAGATTAGCTTCTGCAATGATATTATATTCTTTTGCCCATACCTTGTTGATAAAACTTTTTGATGAAGCATGTTCGAAATTGTATTTTTGTAATTCCAGGAAAGAGCTGTTGCCTCCCATATATTGTCCCGCCATAAACTCAATCGCTTGCCAAGAGAGATTTGCACCATAGGCATCCTCGGAGGTCATTCCGATGTATAGGCCCGTTAAGGCATCCTTGAAGCCCGCTTCCGTTTCAAATAATTTATCCGCTTTGATTTCCGATTTCGGGCTAACGTCCAACCACGATTCACACGAAGCGAGTGAAAGCAGCGCAACTATCAATATATTATATAATATAGTCCTTTTCATAATTCATTTATTTAAAATTCCATAGACAATGAGAACGACATCGTTCGCGCAAAAGGATAGGAAGTTCCCCGTTCCATTCGAATGGTTGAGAAAGTATGGATGTCATTCATATTGAAAGCCAATTTTATGCGGTCGATACCCGCTTTTTCCAACCATGCCTTGTTTCTCCAATCATACCAAGCACTTATCGATGCCAATGTCAATTCGTTTTTACGCTGTACAAAACGCGAAGTCGGTTCTGTTTTGGGGGCAGAAACCCAATTTCCTTCCTCGTCCGTATAAGGTGCCAAGGTTTTGAAAGGAGCGTTTTTGTTATCCTCTGACCAACGTCCATAAAGGATGCGGCGGTCCACGTTTTTACTCAAATCAGCGTTTTCTACTTTGTCGACCAAGGTTTGGTTGTAATAGTCTGCTCCTGCCGTAAATCGACAGATGACACTCAAGCCAAAACCTTTGTACTCACCGTTCACTCCAAAATTGCCCCGATATTTTTCCAAGCTGTTACCTACGATCTGCTGGTCTGTGGATGACCAAGTGTAGGTTGTTGTACCGTCTTGAGTCACATAAATTTCCCGACCATTGGCAGGATTTATGCCTAAAGATGGAACTGCCCAAATAGAGTTCAAAGAACCGCCCTCAACGTAACGCAATACGGGTTTGGAACGTCCTCCGTCTACCCGGCTGCTTACCAATTCATCCTGGCGTTCGTTGAATGTCCGCATGGCATCCGAAAGTTTCAGAATGCGATTTTTGTTGGTTGTCAATGAGCCGGTCAGGTTCAAAAAACCCTCAGTATTAGAAAAGACATTATAGGTCAATGCCACATCGAAGCCTGTGTTTTTAATCTTACCTACATTTTCCTTTACCGAACTGTACCCGGAAGAGGTCGGCAGGGAGAGATCTACAATCAGATTGTCGGTTATGGATGCGTAACAATCAAACGTCAAAGTAAATTTCCACAAACGAGCATCAAACCCCACATTGTAATCCATTTTTTCCTGCCATTTCAAATCGTCATTTGCCAGACGCATCACATAAGCACCCAGCATGCCGGCATAGGAAACGTCGGTGTAATATTTATAGGTGGCAATTGCCTGGTAGCTTTGGAAAGCCTGGCTACCGGAAGTGCCGATTGACCCCCTGATTTTCAGTTGTTTTATCCAGTCTATATTCTTCATAAAATGTTCGTTATGCAGATTCCAACCGATACCTGTACTCCAAAACAATCCCCAACGATTATTTGTTCCGAATTGCGAAGAAGCATTTTCTCTCACGGTCACATCTGCTAAAAAACGGTCATCGTAGGAATACCCCAATACACCTGTGAAACCGACATCCCGTGTGATGCTCTCGTTTCCGTAAGGTGTTTTGTTTTCAGCATATTGCAAGGCAAAGGTGATGTCATCCATACGGTCAGAAGGGAATCCCTCAGCGTAATGTACAACTTCGCTGTATTTTTCCGTACCGATAGAGAAGGCAAAGTTTGCCATGAAGAGATGTTTGTCGAATGCTTTGTTATACTGTAAAGTTATATCGCCGTTCAAGCTGTTATATTTTCCGATATTTTGCTGATAGGAACCTCGTTTCATAAAACGATCATCCGTCCAATCGGCAAACATCGTATGGTTGGCAGGATAGAAGATGTCACCACTGCTCCGTTGGGTGGTAATTCCGATACGCCCTACTGCTTTCAATCCCTCCAGAATGTTGTATTCCGTATAAAAGTTATTGGTAAATTCCAAGTAACCGGAGGTTCGCTTCGTGTTCAAAGTGGCGTTGTACATCGGGTTGTTGTTATCTTTCGTAATCTCTCCATTCTCATCGTAAGGGGAGAAGTAAGGATTCATTGCTGCATAGTCACTAAAATCTCCATAAGGCGAATCATCCGAACGATTGGAGGTGATACTCATGATGTTACGGAAAAGGAACTTTGAGTTCAAACGGTAAGAGAGATTTACATCGCCGGCAATAACCTCGCGTGACGAACCTTTCATGACACCATTTATCCGATTGTAGGAGAAATCGACGATACCTGTCAGGTTTTCCGTTCCCATTTCAAAGGAGATGGCATGCTTTGTTCCAACTCCTGTACGCAACGGTTTTGCCAACCAATCCGTATCCAATCCCTCAAGGGCAGCTTTCCTTCGTTCGTTGTATTGGTCCTGTAACTTTTGGTGGGTTGGCATATAATCTGACTCATATAATCCCGCAATCCGTTCAACCTCCAGTTTTTCTAAGGCATTGGTCAAGTTATAGCTGCTCAAATCGGGTACAGTCACATCTACGCTCCCCTTGTAACTCACCCGAAATTCACCACCCAATGGCCGCTTGGTTTCAATTACTACTACTCCATTGGCAGCCTTAGAACCATAGATAGCCTTGGCTGCCGCATCTTTCAGAATGGTTACGCTCTGTACACGATTCATATCCAAATCAAAAATCTTGGTTGCACTTGCCTCGAAACCATCCAAGATAAACAACGGCTGGTTGGGGTCGTCCTGATAGTTACTCCGCAAGTCAGAAGTACCTTCTATCGGGAATGTAGAGGTACCGCGCAACTGCATGGAGGGTAAACGGTTGGGATCAGAACCAAATTCCAGGTTATCCATGATATTCAGCGAAGGGTCTAAATTTCGTAAACTCTGAAATACGTTACCGTTACCTACCCGTTCCAACTCCTTTGCCGTAATGGTCTTAGCAGCCCCCGTAAAGCTTTCTGCTTTACGGATAAACATACCGGTAACGACTACTTCCTCTATTTCCGTTGCGTCCTCTTCCATAATTACCTGCAATTCGTGTTGTCCCGTATAAGCAATTTCCTGCGGTTTCATACCGATGAAAGTGAATATCAAATGGATGTTTTGCATGTTCGGTAATGTAATGACAAAGGAACCTTTATCATCCGTAGTCACGCCTACCGTAGTACCTTTGATAAGCACAGTTACACCGGGGAGGGGAACTTTTTGGGTATCCGTCACTACGCCACGAATCCGGATCGTTTCGACGGAACCAGTTTCGGTTTTCGGGCGTATCCGAATGGCACGTCCCTCCAGGCTATACTCGAAACGGTCACCCAATACATAGTCCAACACATCCTGCAAGCTCATCCGCGACGCGGGCAATTGTACCATCCGCCGGGCATCCAAGGTGCTTTCGCTGTAGAAGACATCGTATTTCAATTGCTTCATAATTACGTCGGAAATCTGCTCGACGGTCATCTGACGTTGTCGGAAGATCACGCTATCCGAGACTTGTAACGCCGCAGCCCGGGCACTACCCAAATTTGTGAATAGTCCCATAGTGACAAGGAATAGGCATAGGATACCTATTTTTAACCTTTCTTGTAGGTCAAAAACCTTAAATGGATTCTTTTTTTTCATACTTTTGTTTTTGAGAATTAATAAAGACCTCTTATTTTACTGACTGTCATTGGAAAATAAAAGGCAAATTATCATCGTAAAGGAATGGGTTGTTGCAGACTCATTCCTTTTTCTTTACAGTAATTACTTTTCCTTGTATATCAAAGACTATATCGAAGGTAACCTCCAAATTGCGGAGAGTTTCTTCCAACGGACGATTTTTATAAGCCACACCACGGAACAGGATATCGCGAATTTCCTCATCTGCGTAAACTATTTCAAAGTCGTACCAGCGTTGCAGACGATGTACGATATCTTCGAAACGCATACTCTTGAAGTTGAATTTTCCGTCGCGCCAAGAGGTGTAAAGGTCCGTATCCACCTTTTTAACAACGTGTTCGCCCGTACGTACGTCGATAGAGTATTGTTCTGAGGGATACAGGATGCGTTCGCCCTTGCCCGCATCGACCGTCACTTTACCTTCTACCAGAGTGACAGCCCAGACTTCATCTACTTGGTAGGAGGAGACATTGAAGGAGGTTCCCAAGACGGTGACCGTCCGTCCGCCCGTGTGCACCCGGAAAGGAGCGTTGACATTTTTCGCCACCTGGAAATATGCTTCACCCTCCAAATAGACCTCCCGCACACCTTTGGCAAAGCGCACGGGGAAACGCAGAGAGGATTCGGAATTCAACCATACCTCCGAGCCGTCTTCCATGCGCAGGGAGTACCCTCCGCCACGCGGAACGATCAGGAAGTTGTAGCCTGTTTCCTCCGAGCTGTTATCGGTTGTTACCTCATATTGCAAAGCTTCCTCCCCAATCCCGCGCCGCAGTTTGATGCCCAGGTCTTCCAAAGCCACCTCTTTTTCCTGCTGTCCGTTGCCTTCCAAGGCATCCAAGGAGACGTGCTGCCCGTTGGCAAGCACTAGTTTCACGCCGGATGTGCCTTTCACTTCAAAGATGTCTCCCGCAGCCAGGGGCTGTCCGTGATTATCCAACCATTGGCGTCCCAGAAAGTAGCCCCCCAATGCCAGGACTATCATGACAGCCACCGCATAGCGCCATATATGGCGGCGTAATACGGCTTTGCGTCCCTCACCGCAACGAGCCTTGACCCGCTGCCATGCCGCATCGGTATCGTGCCCCCTATCTTCCATGGACAAGAAAGTCCGCCGCGCCAAAAAATCGTATCGTTTTTCCATAGGTATTCTCTTTCATTTTATGATAAAGGGAAGCTCACTATTAAAATGGGTGACTCTAAAAACGATTTTTTTTATTTTTTCCGAAAAGTAAAATTACCAGTAAAATTCTCCCTCGTTTTCCGATGCGTTCTCTGAAAAGGCGATATGCTTTGGCCAGATGCGTTTTTACGGTGTTGACGGATATACCCAGTTCTTCCGCCACCTCCTTGTACCGTTTGTTCTCTACACAGTTCATCCAGAATACTTTACGACACTGCTCCGGAAGTGATGAAAGGATACCTTCCGCCTCCTCCAGTTGGAGCGTCTCTTCCTCGGAGTATTCCGTCTCCTGCAGGTAGGTGATAAATTCCGACAAACGAGGGGCGTGTGTTTCCTGCACCAATTGCCGTTTCAAATAGCGCAATGCCGAATGACGCACAGTTGCATACAGATAGTTTTTCACGGAGGTATTCACCACCAATGTCTCCCGGTTGTCCCACAGATAGACAAAAGCATCCTCCACAATGTCTTCACACACAGTATCATCTTCCACTATACCCCTGCCATACCGACACAAAGGTTCATAAAGCTCCCGAAATAACATTTCAAAACTTCCTGCCTCCAGGTCCTTCACTTCATCACACGCCATGGCTTTGATATTCTTATACATTTATCTAGATTGGGCATGTAAAGATAGGAAATTATTCTTTAATTAGGGAAACATTGAAAAAAGCTGTTACTCTATAGGGAATAAGAAAAATTGGCTATTATATCCTATTTTACAGTATGACCACGTTGATGGAGTTCATAAACTTTCAATTAAATAAATTCAGTTACTGTAAAACAGAATATAGCCCTTGAAAAATTTATGGTTATCAGCCCCTGTCTCGTTTGCCATGAAGTGATAACGTCAGTCGGAGGCGACCGGGTCCCCAAACCTGAACGCCGGAGACGAACAAGCAAACTATCGGAATCGCTGACTGCCTAGGGCAAAACAGCACATGCATATTATTAAATCCACATTAAATCCAGTATATAGCCAGTTTATTATCTGATTAATAATTAACTAAACAGGTTTTGATCCGGTTTTAATTTGAGTTTAATATGATTTTTATCCAGTCTTATTCTGGCGAATTTAGAGAGAGAACTTTCGGCTCTGTTTAAGAAACATAAAGTCCATAAAGCCTTTGATCCCGATCGGCCGTATCAGCAGCCGTAAAAAAGTACCCAACAGGTTTCAGGGACTTTATACACTTTATGGACTTTTTAGACTTTACGTCCGAAGTTTGTTTCCCGGTCCAGATCGTCTGTGTCATCGAGATCACTTTACCGAAACCGGGGAAGATACTCGGACTAGTAGGACTCACTTCAAATTCTACGATCTTTCCTTTCTGAGTTTTTTCATTCCATACGGCAGCCCACAAGACACGTCCGCGCGTCGGGAATCCCTCCGTTCCAATCAATATACAGACAAGTAATGACTTCGTCGTCGTCATCTGAGTTCCACACTTTTACAGCTTTCGTTTGCCCGGTAGTATAACTATAAGAATACAAAGTATTACCGACCGAATAAAACAAAACAGAACCTGCATTGGTCGAAGTAAAACAAGTGGCCCGGTCTAAATTCTCACATCCGGCCAGGGAACGGGAGTAACGAGCCAGCTTTCCATTATCCACGACATTATAGAAACAAGCCACATCCATCCAATACCCACCGTCACGTTTCATCACCGCCATCGTCTCACCTCCCATTCTTTTGGTGGAAATCCGCCAAAAGAATAATTGACAGACGACAATTGCCCATTGACAATTATTTGGAAGCTTCGCTTCCATCGAAAAAGGAATAAAGAATAAGGTATTGGTTTTTAGTTGGTTCGATGGATCTTTCCAGTGTGCTGTTTCATTGTCAACTGGTCTCTGGCAATTGTCAATCCCCCACAGGTGCGGGAACTTAGAATTTTTTGTAGACTTTATAAACTTTCGACTAATTTAATGGGACGTTTTCCAC
>CEAB01042491.1_pt1 | contig 21644 bp, 20 predicted proteins | sample 557651 | NCBI WGS metagenome assembly CEAB01 (sample SAMEA3182046, study PRJEB8094) | gut metagenome | biome: human; feature: gut; material: Stool; isolation source: human stools | place: Canada | collected 2011-11-15
CCTCGTAGAGTTTCGCCATCCGCAGATGGCGAAATATAATGGAAATTCATGTTATCCGGCGGCTTCGCCGACCGGACAGGACAGCCGTTAGCGGTTTTACCGCTTACGGATGTCGCGTACCCCTTGCGGGTAAACATACCTATCACCTCGCAAGTGTAAGTTTTTTGTGCGGAGCGCAAAAAACTTGCGCGCAGTCGAGGTGCAGCTTCTTAATCAAAAAAGCGTCAGCTTTTTTGATTACCGTGTCAGGAAGAACATCAGGGCGAAGAGGATCGTGATGACCCAGGTGCCTGCGTTGACTTCCTTGATCTTGCCGGTGAAGATCTTGATGAAGACGTAGGAGATGAGACCGAATGCGATGCCGTAGGAGATGTTGTAGGTCAGCGGCATGAACGCAACGGTCATAAAGCCGGGAACGGCAGCTGCGGGGTCGTCCCAGTCGATCGAGCGGACGTTCGACATCATCAGAACGCCGACGTAAATAAGCGCTGCGGCGCAGGCGTAGGTCGGAATGAGCTGCGCGACAGGTGCGAGGAACATCGCGATGAAGAACAGCGCGGCGGTTGCCATCGAGGCAAGACCCGTACGACCGCCTTCAGCCACACCGGCGGAGGATTCGACGAACGTGGTGACGGTGGACGTGCCGCAGACAGCGCCGCAGCAGGTGGCAACGGCGTCAGCCAGCATGGCCTTGTCCATGTTGGGGACATTGCCGTCTTCGGTGAGCATGTTGCCCGCGGCGCAGGCGCCGTAGAGCGTGCCCAGGGTGTCGAACATGTCGACCATGCAGAAGGCGAGCATCGTGGTCAGGAACATGACGATGAAATTGCTCATGCCGTGTTCTGCAATGTATGCGGAGAAATCAAAGCCCTCGGTGAAGACCTTGCCGAATGCCTGCGCGCCGAACTCCTTGAACGCGCCGAAGAAATCGGAGGTCAGGTTGGGAGCCACAGCGGTGTTGTAGAAATCGGGAACGGTGATCAGACCGATCGCGTAGTACGCAACCGCGCCGCCGAGCATGCCCCACAGGACCGCGCCCTTGACCTTCTTCTTGGACATGGCGCCGATGGCAAAGACGGCAATGATCGTCAGCAGCATCGGGAAGATGGTTGCCCAGGTTGCCGAGCCGGAGAAAACGTTGAAGGAGGAGAGGTTGACAAGCGTTGCGCCGTCGTCCACGACGATGCCGGCGTTCTGCAGACCGATGAACGCGATGAAAAGACCGATACCGGCGGAGATTGCCGTCTTGACGGCTGCCGGAATGGCGTCAAAAATCATCTTGCGAAGACCCGTGACGGTCAGCAGGACGAACACGATGCCGTCGACCAGAACGAGCACGAGGGCGTTGGCGTAGCTCAGGCCGAAGGTGAAGCAGACGGTGTAGACAAAAAATGCGTTCAGACCCATGCCGGATGCCTGCGCCAGCGGCAGGTTTGCCAGCAGACCGATCAGAACGGTGCCGATGACGGCGGAAATGGCGGTTGCGATGTAGACCGCGCCGTAGCTCACGGTGCCGAGGCTTGCGAACATGCCGGCGTTGACCATCAGAATGTACGCCATTGCCATGAAGGTGGTCACACCTGCCATGATTTCGGTGCGCACGGTCGAGCCGTGTTCCCTCACTTTGAAGTAGTTGCTCATGGGGAAAAATCCTTCCTTTCTTTCACGCGGCAGGGACCCCGCGTCCCCGCCAGTTCTGCCCTTATTATAGGAAAGAAGGCGGCAAAAGGCAAGGCTGGGAAGGGGTACGAAATCCACAAAAAACTAACAAACTTTTTTGCTACCTAAACAATTTTTTGCGATTTGTTCGATATTGTAGATTGACATCCGAAAACAGCAAAAAGCAGACGGATTTTGTCCGCCGGACAAGGGCAGCCGGTTCGCTATGGCGGAAAGCAATTGACTTTCCGCTTTCCGGCAGATATAATAATCAGGTGAGACAAAATTAAGTGCGAGGAGAGATACGCATGACATATCCGATGACCATCGCGGGCATCAAACGCGAGCTGCCGCTTTGCAAGGTGGCTGACGATTTCTACATCGGCGCATTTATCATGTTCGGCGACGCGGAGATTACCGTTGCCTGCGCCAAAGAGCTGCTGGCGCGCGCGCCGAAGGAGTACGACTACCTGCTCACGGCAGAGGCAAAGAGCATTCCGCTGATTCACGAGATGGCGCGTCAGTCCGGTGCGAGCGAATATTTTGTTGCGCGCAAGGGGATGAAGGTCTATCTGACAAATCCGCTGCACGTGCAGGTTCATTCGATCACAACGCAGCACGATCAGGACCTGTATCTGTCTGGCGAAGAAGCAGCGAAGATGAAGGGTAAGAAAATCCTCATCGTTGACGACGTGATTTCTACCGGCGAGAGTCTGCATGCGCTCGAAGAGCTGGTGCATCAGGCAGGCGGCGAGGTCGCAGGTCGGATGGCGGTGCTTGCCGAGGGCGACGCACAGAAGCGCGAGGATATTGTCTACCTCGAAAAGCTGCCGGTTTTCAACGCAGACGGCACGGTCAAGGGATAATCGCATACATATATAAAGACTGCCATGCAAGCCATGGCAGTCTTTTTTTCTTGCCTTTTCCGGGAATTTCTGGTATGATACTGTAAATATCATTTACGGGAGGGCGTTTCCATGACGCTGGGACAGAAGCTTCGACAGACCCGGCTTTCCAAGGGACTCAGCCAGAGTCAGGTAGCGGGCGGCTGTGTGACGAGAAACATGCTCTCACAGATTGAAAACGATCAGGCTTCGCCGTCGATGCGCACACTGGAGCATCTGGCGCGGGCGCTGGATGTGAGCGTGGGATGGCTGTTGTCAGACGAGCAGACGGATGCGGCGCTGGAAAAAATGCGCCGGGCGCGCACGCTGTTCCGGGAAGAAGATTATGCCGGATGCCTGGCGCTTTTTGCGCAGGATGCGCCGTCCGGCGATGAGATGCTGCTGCTCTGCTCGCAGGCAGCGGGGATGCTGGCGGCGCAGCGACTGGCGGCGGAGAATTTTTCCGGTGCAAAGGAGCTGGCGCAGCAGGCGCTCGACTGGAATCGGAGGAGTCTGTATGCAAGCGCGCAGGTGCAGGTGCAGGCACTCGATGTGCTGGCGCGCTGTGCGATTCAGGAAAAGCAGGCGGACGAGGCGGTAGAGCGTTACCGGACGTTTTATCTGGAACGACAGAGCGCGGTGCGGTATCATTTTACGATGGCGCGGTTTCATCTGCAGCAGGAGCATATTCAGGCGGCAGAGCGCGAGATCTGGTCGATTGCGGAGCTGCCGGACGCGCAGCGTGCAGAATATCTGATTCTGCGCGGCAAAATCGCGGCTAGGCGCGAGCAGTATGAAAACGCGGCGCTGTATTTCCATCAGGCGCAGGAGCTGCCGCTCGGAAGAATGCTGGAGCGCGAGCTTTATGAAGGTCTGGAAGTCTGCTGCCGGGAGCTGGGGGATTATCAGCAGGCGTATCTGTACGCCTCAAAGCAGCTGGCAATGCAGAAAGAGTCGGGGAAGGAGACGCGTACATGAAAAAACGGGCAATGACACTGGGACTGGCGCTTTTCTGCGCATTTTTGCTCTGTGGCTGCCAAAGAACCGCGCCGGCAGCACCTGCACAGGAGGCGGCACCCGAGCCGGAGGCGGCGGAAGAAACGGTTTTGCTGCTGGAAGAACCTGCGCCTGTGGAGCCCGAGCCGGAACCGGAACCAGAGCCGTTTGCGGCAGGGGAGGAACTCCTCCTTTTCGGAACCCGGATGCCGACGCTGACGGACGGGGAAGCGCTCTATGTGAAGGCGGATGATTTTGCCGCCTGCGCGCAGCTTTCCTGCGTCGTGACGGAAGAGGGCGTGAGGCTCCGATGGGACGGACGCGAGGATCTGTTCCCCATTTCGCGCCGCGATCAGCTGCAGCCGGGCGATGCCTTTTTGCAGGACGGCGCAGCGTATGTCGAGGCTTGCCTTGTGGCAGAACGCTTCGGCTTCGTGTCCGGCGAAGCGGAGGACGGGACGACATATTTTGCAAAACAGCTGACGCTGGACACGCCTGCGGAAAACGTCAACGTACCGGTTCTGATGTATCACGCGGTGAGCGATGAGATGTGGGGGTACTGGGATTTGTTTGTGAGTCCCAAAACCATGGAAGAAGAGCTGCAATATTTGCAGGAAAACGGGTATGAGACGATCTGGTTTGAGGATCTGTCTCATGTGGAGGATTTCGAGAAGCCCGTGATTCTGACATTTGACGACGGGTATGACGATAATTATACCGAGCTTTTCCCGCTGCTGCAGAAATACAACGCCAAGGCGACGATTTTTGTCATTCCCAAGGCAATCGGCACGCCGCACAAAATGACAGCGGAGCAGGTGCAGGAGCTGTCGCGCTCGGGGCTGGTGTCGATTCAGAGCCATACCTATTCCCACGGAAACCTGAGCACGATGGACGAGCAGACGCTGATTTTTGAGATGGAGCAGAGCCAGAACTATCTCGCTGCGCTTACCGGGCAGGTGCCCTACGCGGTTTGCTACCCAGAGGGGACGAGGAGCGAGCTGTCCATCGAGGTTGCCGGGCGGTATTATGATTATGGGCTTCTGATGAACGGGCAGCTCTATAACACGTCGGACGATCCCATGCGCGTCAAGCGCTTCTACGTGCCGCGCGGCTATGATCTGGGAAGCTTCCGCTGGAGCGTGCAGGACGCAGGCACAAGCCGAAACTGGTAAAGCAAAACAGATGCGCACTCCTGGCAGGGAAAGTGTGAAAGGGGCGGTCTTGGAGCCCCTTTCGCGTCCAATCAAACAAAATTTTGCAAGCCGAAATCTTCGGCTTGCAAAATTTTTGGGCTGCAATGACGCACGCAGTGTGTCATTGCAGATTGAGTTTTTTGCGCAGCATGAACCAGGTCAGGACATACAAAATGGCGCCGATGACGAGCTCGTAGACAAAGAGGCTGGTAAAGAGCAGATGCGCCGTCTTGATGGTGCTGTCCAGAATCGCGGGGGTGAGCAGCGGCGTGACAAGCTCCACGGAAGCCGAAAAGCCGAAGAGCGTGACGATCTGCAGAACGGTCTGGATGACGAAGTAGAACACGACGGACAGCAGCGTCTTGTGCGTTGCAAAGCTGTTGCCGATGGCAATGGGTGCGTAGAACATCAGGCAGGCGGTCACCATCGAGACCAGCAGCACGCCGAGCAGCTCAAGCATGTAGAGCGCGCCGTTGACCATATACTCCCGGTTCACGGAATCGAAGAGCGTGCGGACAAATTCCGGAAGACCCGCAAACATGCCGTCTTCATAGACGGTAAGGACAAGCGCCAGCGCATCCACACAGAACACGGCGATGAACCAGAGCATGGACACCAGAAGCTTCGACCACAGAAGCTGGTGGACGCTCACGGGAAGGGTAAACATCAGGTAGCCCTCGTCGGTCATGAGATTGTTGCGGAAGCGCACGACCATGAGAACGACGCTGAACACTGCCGTGCCGATCAGCGCAAGAAAGAAAGCGAAAATCAGAAGCGTGTTGATGACTGTTATGAATTTCGAGTGTCCGCTCTGGACAACGGCGCTTGTCATGCGCGTAAAGACGCTCAAAAGAAGCGTTAACAAGAGCAGCGGCAGCATCGTGCGGCTTGTGGCGCGCAGCTCGTATTTCATCAGTTTTCCCAGCATTTGAATACCTCCCGGAAAAGCCCGTCAATGGATTTGCCCTGCTGCTCGCGGATGTTTTCGCACGAATCGTGCAGCGCGATCTGCCCGCGGTTCAAAAAGACGACCTCGTCGAGCACCTGCTCGACATCGCCGATGAGATGCGTGCTGATCACGACGGCAGCGTCGGGGTTATAATTGGTTAAAATGGTATGCAGAATGTAGTCGCGCGTGGCAGGGTCCACGCCGCCGATCGGCTCGTCGAGCAGATAAAGCTTCGCTTTGCGGCTCATGGCAAGAATCAGCTGGACCTTTTCCTTCGTGCCCTTGGACATCTGTTTTAAGACCTGATTGGGCGCGATATGAAGCTGGGCGAGCATCTGCTCGGCTGCCTGGCGGTCGAAGTCTTTGTAGAAATCGCAGAAGAAGTCCAGCACCTGCGTGACCTTCATCCACTGGCTCAGCGCGATGCGCTCGGGAAGATAGGAAAGGACCGCGTTGGTCTGGGGAGACGGCGCTTTGCCGTCAATCAGAATCTGACCCTCCGTGGGCTGCAGCAGCCCGGCGGCGAGCTTGATGAGCGTTGTTTTGCCGCTGCCGTTGGGACCGAGCAGTCCCACAATCCTGCCGGGGTCGATGGCAAGATCGATATGGTCGAGCGCCGTGACGCCGCCATAGGTTTTGGTCAGCTTGTTACATTCCAGAATCGGCATGAGATGATTCCTCCTCACTTTCATTGAACGATTGCAGCAGGACGATCACGTCGCCCACACTGTAGCCGAGAGACTGCATGTTCGACAGAAACTCGGCGACCTGCGTCTTTGCCAGCGCCTGCCGCGCGGATTTGATCTCGTCGGCGTTTTCGGTGACGTATTTTCCGGTTGCGCGCTGGGTATAAATCAGTCCCTCGCGCTCGAGCTCAGAAAACGCGCGCTGGACGGTGTTGGGATTGATGCCCGCCTCGGCGGCAAGCTCGCGCACCGAGGGGAGCTTTTCGCCGGGCAGATAGCGCCCGGTGATGATGCGCCGCTTGAGCGTATCCATGAGCTGGGCGTAGATGGGCAGATGGTCTTGAAATTCCCAGGACATATCGTACCTCCTGTGTTACTGTATTACGTTGATAATACAGTAACACAGCGATACAGATTTGTCAAGCGTTTTTGCAGAATTTTTTTAAGACTTCAGCAGGTGGCGAAGCGGAAGGGAATATGGTATACTGGAATAGAAGGATCAGGACACAGCTGCGGAACAGGAGAAGCATATGAAAAAACGACTCGTTTGGATTGGCATGATTCTGCTGGCACTTTGCCTTGCGGCGTATTGGATGGTACCGAACTGGATTCTGGCGAAGCCACGAGAGGCGCTGATCGAATCCGTCCGGCAGGAGCTGGCGGCGGATTGGAAGAGCTGCGGCGTTTCCTTTGCCGCAGAAGGCACGTATCTCGGCGAGACGGTTTTATGGTTCACGATTGAAACGCCGGAGAACACACAGTACAGAGCCGCCGTCTGCCGCCGGCTGGATAACGGGCGGTACCGGCTGACGAAGATCGAACCCCCGAGCGTTTATTGCGCGGATATCGTCTCGTATCTTGCAGTATACCTGGTCAACAATCCGGCGTGCCGCGCGATTATCACAAAGGACAACGATTCCGACCGGGAGACTGGAGTCGAGCTTTCTCCGGAAGATCTGCCGTATGTCTATATCATGGACCCGTCGTTTTCTGCGAGCAGCACCGGCTTTTATGACGCGGCGGGAGAGGAAATGCAATTCCGATAACGAAGGATGGAACAAAAAGAATACCGGGAGGTGGGCGTATGTACCCGAAACGAAAAGCAAAAAGTGACCGCGAGCGGTTTTTGGAAAGCTTCAAAAAGAAGGTTGGCTGCGCGCCGGAGGTGTATGTGCGGCGCAAGCTGGCAGCAGGGATGCAGGAAGAGGAGCTGGCGAAGCGCTATGACATGCTTGCCATTGAGATTGCACGCAGAGCCTCCTGCACGGCGATTCGCTATGCGGATGTCTTAAAAACGCCGGAGCCGAAGGAAGTACACCGGCAGAAGGCGGCGAGCTTCCGGGTGCCGGTATGCGAAAAATGTGGGGCAAATATGGTCCTTCGCACCGGGCAGTCCGGCGCGCGCAAGGGAAAGAAGTTCTGGGGCTGCTCCAATTATCCGGCGTGCCGGTATACAAAAAATATCGAAGAGAAGAAGATATGAAAAATTTCAAACTGACCATATCCTACGACGGCTCGCGCTACTCCGGCTGGGAGCGCCAGCCGGGACGAGACACCATTCAGGGCAAGTTAGAGACTGTCCTCAGCCGGATGGTAAACGCAGAGGTCAATGTCATCGGCGCGGGCAGAACCGACGCGGGCGTGCATGCCCGGGCGATGGTAGCAAACTGCTATCTGGAAACCGAACTGCAGCCGGACGAAATCCGCGACTATATGAACCGGTATCTGCCGGACGATATCTGCGTGGACGAGGTGAAGCTTGCCGCCGACCGGTTCCATGCCCGATACCGCGCGGTGGGAAAGCTCTATACCTACACCTGCTACGTGGGCGCGACGAAGCCGGTTTTCAACCGCAAATACGTCACGACGCTCGATTACGTGCCGGATGTGGCGGCGATGCAGCGAGCGGCGGTAATACTGACAGGCGAACACGACTTTAAGAGCTTCTGCTCGAACCCGCAGATGAAAAAATCGACGGTGCGCATCGTCGACGCCATTGAAATCGTGCGCAAAAAGGACTACATCTACTTCAATTTCCACGGCACCGGTTTTTTGCAGAACATGGTGCGCATTCTGGTTGGAACACTGTTAGAAGTCGGACAGGGAAAGCGGACAATAGAAAGCGTGCAGGATACACTCGACGCGCGCGACCGGACGACCGCAGGTTACACCGCGCCGCCGCAGGGCTTGAGCCTGATGCGTGTAGATTATTGAGTTGGGGGCGTATTCTTTTGTTGGAAGAATACGCCCTGAGCGCTTGACGGGAAGGAATGCTCCGGCATGGAAATGGATTTTGTCACGCTGACGCAGGAAAACCTGGACAGCGAGCAGCTTTGCTGCATCGTGCGTACAAAAAAGCCGCACCCCGGCGTGGAGCGCAAGCGCGCGTGGCTGCGAGAGAGAATCCGCGAAGGACATGTGTTTCGCAAGCTCGCGGGAAACGACTGCGCGTTTATCGAGTATGCGCCCATCGAGACGGCGTGGGCGCCGGTCGAGGGAGAAGACTATCTCTATCTCTACTGCCTGTGGGTGCAGGGCGCGCCCAGGGGGCAGGGAATCGGACGGGCGCTAATGGAATCGTGTTTGCACGACGCGCGGGCGAAGGGAAAAGCGGGCGTGTGCATGCTGGGCGCGGAAAAGCAGAAGGCGTGGCTGTCCGATCAGCGCTTTGCCGAAAAATTCGGCTTTCAGACGGTCGATACGGCAGGAGAATACCGCCTGCTTGCTGTGCGCTTCGACGAGCGACCGGCGCCGTGCTTTGCGCCGAATGCCAAACGGGGGACCATCGAAGAAAAAGACCTCACAATCTATTACACCGACCAGTGTCCGTTCATTGCCCAGAGAATCGAGAAGCTGCGCGCGTATTGCGCGACGCACGAAATTCCGGCAGTGTTTTCCCGCGTCGAAACGCTGGCGCAGGCGAAGGCGTTGCCGTGTCCGTTCAATAATTGGGCGGTGTTCTATGGCGGCAGGTTCGTGACCGTCAACCAGCTCGACGGCGCGGGCGTGCAGAAGCTGTTGGCACGCAGCTGAAAAACGCAGTATTTATGGTTTTTTACGAGAAAAAGGGTTGACGCAATGCCTTTTGAATGGTAAAACATTGGGGCATGTGACAAAAAAGAGCAAAGAGGCGATCAACCATGAATCGGGATCTGACGGTCGGAAAACCGGAGCGGGTGCTGTGGCAATACTGCATGCCGCTGTTCGGAAGTATTATTTTTCAGCAGCTTTATAATCTGGCAGACAGCTTTGTCGCCGGAAAGTTCATCGGCGAGGAGGCGCTCGCCGCAGTCGGCAACAGCTATGAGATTACACTGATTTTTATTGCCTTTGCCTTTGGCTGCAACATTGGCTGCTCGGTCATTGTGGCGCAGCTGTTCGGTGCAAGGGAATACCGCGATATGAAAACGGCGGTGTCGACGACGATGATCTTAAGCGCCGCGACCTGTGCGGTGCTGATGGCAATCGGTCTGGGGCTGTGTACGCCGCTTCTGAATCTCATTCATACGCCGGAAAATATTCTCGAAGATTCGGCGCTGTACCTGAGAATTTACGTGCTGGGGCTGCCGTTCGTCTTCTTTTATAATGTGGCAACGGGCATTTTTTCTGCCCTCGGCGACTCGAAGACGCCGTTCTGGTTTCTGGCGTGTTCGTCGCTGTCCAACATTTTTGTGGACATTCTGTTCGTCACGACGTTTCAGATGGGCGTTGCGGGCGTTGCTTGGGCAACGTTTCTGTGCCAGTGCGTCAGCTGCGTGCTGGCGGTCGCGGTGGTGTTCCGCCGGCTGGCGCAGGTGGAGGGCGCGGAAAAAGCGCCGGTCTTTTCAGGACGGATTCTGCAGCGGATTTTGCGCATTGCCATTCCGAGTGTGCTGCAGCAGAGCTTTATTTCCGTCGGCAATATCATTCTGCAGGGCGTGATCAACACCTTCGGCTCCGGCGTCATCGCGGGTTACTCCGCGGGCGTGAAGCTCAATAACCTCGTCATTACATCGTTTACCACGCTCGGAAACGGCATTTCCAACTATACCGCGCAGAACATTGGCGCAGGAAAGCTGTCCCGCATCAAAGAGGGCTTTCGTGCGGGGTTGAAGCTCGTCTGGGCGCTGAGTCTTCCAATGGCGCTTTTGTATGTGTTCGGCGGCAGATCGCTCATCCACATATTTATCGACGCGCCGACCGAGACTGCGATGCAGACGGCGGTCTTGTATCTGCGGATTTTGTCGCCGTTTTACTTTGTCGTCTCGGCAAAGCTGGTCGCAGACGGCATTCTGCGCGGTGCGGGCGTGATGGGAAAGTTCATGGTCTCGACGTTTACGGATCTGATTCTGCGCGTGGTGCTGGCGGTGGTGCTGTCGAAAACGGCGCTCGGCTCGGCTGGCATCTGGTGCGCCTGGCCCGTCGGCTGGACGGTTGCGACGTTCTTGTCGGTGCTGTTTTATAAACAGGGCTACTGGAACCGCATGCAGGAAACGGTATGAGGGGTTTGACCGGAGGAGGTTTCCATGGATATCTGGCAGGAGCTGTATGAAAAGGCGCGGGCGCAGTACGGACCGCAGGAGGTTTCGCCGTTTGTTTACGCGCATCATGTGGTCTGCGCGCTGGAAAGCGAAAACGGGGGAATTTATACGGGCTTCTGCATCGAAAGCTGCTCGGGCGTGATGGACCTGTGCGCCGAGCGCGTCGCTGCGCTCAACATGTATCTGCAGAGTGGGCAGACGGTGGTCAGGCGCCTCATTGCCTTCCGCGACAGACCGCCCTATGGCGGCGGCAGCGGCATGCCCTGCGGTGCGTGCCGGGAATTCTTCCTCCAGCTGTCGGAAAAGAATCGCAACATGGAAATCCTTGTGGATTTTGAGACGCGCGAAACGGTCCGGCTGGAGTCGCTGGTCCCCAACTGGTGGGGCTGGGAGCGCTACGAGCAGGCAAAGAAAGCGTAGCATGTACGCAGACGGCGGTCGAAGCTTTGGAAGCGGGCTTTGACCGCCGCTTTTCTGCTTAAAAGCGCAGTTGCCGGATAAAAAAGCGTGAAAAACCGGGGAGAATATGGTATCATAAAAACAGAAATCAGGAAAACGGGAAAGGAGCGGCGGCATGGGAAAACAGAATCTTCTGAGCGTTGTGGTCGCAGACGATGAGCAGGAGCTGCTCGGTGCAGTCTGCCAGCTGATCGACTGGGAGGGCATTGGCTTCCGGCTTGTCGGCAGGGCGAGCAACGGACTGGACGCTTTGCAGCTGGTCGAAGAGCTGCAGCCGGACTTTTTGCTGACGGATATCCACATGCCGTTCATCTCCGGCACGGCGCTTGCCGCGCAGGTCAAGGCGGTGCAGCCGCTGATTCAGGTGGCGTTTCTGAGCGGCTACGACGAGTTTGAATACGCCCAGCAGGGCATTGCCTGCGAGGTGATCGCGTATCTGTTAAAGCCCATTTCCATGGCGCAGCTGACGCAGGAGCTGATTGAAATTCACCGCAGAATCGAAAAGAAGCTCTCCGATTTTTCCGCTGCCCGGCAGGATTCGTCCAACCATCAGGCGGTTGCGGCGGCAATGCTGCTCGACTGCTACTTCTATACCGGAGCGGAGCAGAACCGCAGCGCCCTTGCGCGCATGGGGCTCGATGCCGATAGCATCCGGGGCATCACCGTGGCAGCGCTTTCCCTGGAAGAAGGCACGCAGGAGACGCTCTGCCAGACAGCGCTTGGCGCGGCAGAAAAATTTCTCTCGCGGCAGTATCTGTGCCGCGGCTTTTGCAGCGGCGGGCGCATTGTGCTGCTTCTGACGTCGGATACGGGCTTTTTGCAGCTGCATGCTGCCATCGACGAGCTGCGCCGGGCGCTGCACCGGACGCTGCGGCTGACGGTCAGCGCCGGTATCAGCAAGGAGCATGCGCCGGATGCGGATTTCCATGAGGCATATAAAGAGGCGATGGAAGCGCTCCGGATTGCCGAGGGTGAAAGCGGCTTCTGCGCGTCGGACGCTATGGGCAGCATGGACCAGCTCTGCGGAAGAGTGCTGCAGATCATCGATAAGGAATATATGGACGAAGCGCTGACGCTGCAGTCGGTGAGCGACCGGCTGCATGTGAGCGCAAGCTATCTGGGACCAAACATCAAAAAGAGTGCGGGCGATACGTTCATCAATCTTCTGATTCGCAAGCGGATGGCAGTGGCGCTGAATTTACTTGAAAACAGCGACAGCCGCATCGCAGAAATTGCCCGCCGCTGCGGCTACCCGGACCAGAGCTATTTTGGCTATTGCTTCAAAAAATTCTACGGGCTTTCTCCGGCAAAAATGCGGCAGGAGCGCGAGCGGAAGGGAGACCGGGCATGAAGAAAAAGAGCCTCAGTATGAACCAGATCATGATCCTGTCTCTGACGGCGATCGTGGTCGGGATTCTCGGGTGCGCGATTGCGTTCTTTCTGCGGACGTATCAGCAGTCTCTGATCCGCAACGCGCAGACCGACGGCAGGCGCACCATTTCTCAGGTGACAAGCACGGTCGACAGCTACCTCGGAGACATGAACAACGTCATGGAGATTCTCGCTTCCGAGCTGGTCACGCCGTCGGAGGACCGGGAGCATTTTTTCGATACCTTTCTGAAAATCCGCCCCGATGTCGTCGCCGTGACCATTTACGACGAGACGGGGCATCTGATGAGCTGCTACAGCCTGGATCACGAGGTGCGCCCGGTCGTTCTGGAAAACCTGTCGTTCGACCGGACAATGCTGGATATCTATCAGGAGGGCTATGTCTCCGCGCCGCACGTTATGTCGCTGTTCGAGGGCTACTATCCGTGGGTCGTGACGATCATCCGCCCGGTGGATGCAGGCAAATGGGAAAAGTGGGTGGCAGTTGACATCAGCTGCAGCAACATTTCCTCCTATATCAACGGCATCGGCATCGGACAGCGCGGCTACTGCTTCCTGGAGGACATGCAGGGAAATATCGTCTACCATCCGCAGCAGCAGCTGATCTATTCCGATCTCAAGCAGGAGAACACCGCGCTCATTTCCTCGCTCGACGATGGCAGCCACGTGATCGGCACCATGATCTACACCGTCCAGACGCTGACGAGCGGCAACTGGCGCGTGGTAGGCGTGAGCTTTGTGCAGGATATCATCACCGACAGCCTGCGCGAGATTGCCCAGCTGCTCGGCGCGGCGGCGATTGCGATTGTGGCAGCAACGCTGGCGGTGAGCGTGCTGTTTTCCAGAGTCCTCTCCCGCCCCATTCACGACCTGATTTCCGCGATGGAGGCGTTCGAGAAAAACGCAGATAACTTTGTCTACGAGCCGGTCTCCGGCGTGCGCGAGGTGCAGGATCTGTCTTCGTCGTTTGCCCATCTGGTGCGGAAAATCCAGCAGCTGATGGCGACCGTGCGCGCTGAGGAGGTCAACCTCCGCAAAACGGAGCTCAGGGCGCTGCAGGCACAGATCAACCCGCATTTTCTTTATAACACGCTCGACTCCATCTCCTGGATGTGCGAGCAGGGGAAGAACAAGGACGCCGTTGTGATGGTAAACGCGCTGGCGCAGCTGTTCCGCATCAGCATCAGCAAGGGACACGAGCTGATTCCCATCCGCAGCGAGGTGCAGCACGCGAAGAGCTATCTGCAAATCCAGTCTGTGCGCTACAAGGACCAGTTCTCTTACCGCTTTGAGGTCGACGAGAGCTGTCTGGATTACCTCTGCAACAAGATTACGCTCCAGCCGATCATTGAAAACGCAATTTACCATGGCATCAACGGTCTGGTCGATGAGGGAGAGATTATCATCCGCATCGAGTCGCGGGGCGACGATATTCTTGCGACCGTCGAGGACAACGGCGTCGGCATGGAGCCGGAACAGATCGAGGCGATTTTCCGCCGCAGCGATACAAAGTCCGGCATCGGCATCAAGAACGTCAACGACCGGCTCAAGATCTGGTTCGGCGACGCTTACGGCATCACGATTGAAAGCGAGTCCGACTGCGGCACGCGCGTCATGGTGCGCATGCCCAAAAAGCAGAAGGAGTGAGACGATGAAACGAAGAATGCTGGCGCTGTTTCTGGCGCTGTTTCTGGCGCTGTTTCTGGGAATCGCTCTGACGGGCTGCGCCGATGTGCAGAGCAATAACGGTCCTTATAAAATGTATCTGATTGCAAAATCGACGACGACCGAATTCTGGAAATCTGTCTTCGCGGGTGCGAACGCGGCAAAGTCGGAATATAACGTCGACCTGACCGTGATGGGACCGGACACAGAAGAAAATTATGAGGCGCAGAACGAGTATATCCGCCAGGCGGTAGCAGACGGCGCGGATGCGATTGTCTTTTCCGCCATCAGCTACACAAAAAATGCGCAGGCGATTGACGAGGCAGCGGATGCAGGTGTGAAGGTCGTCGTGATTGACTCGGATGTGAACTCTAGCGGCGTCGTTGCGCGCATCGGCACCGACAACGCGCAGGCAGGGCGCATGAGCGCCAAAGCGGCGCTGGACACGGAAGAGCTGGATTCGATCGTGGTCGGCATTGTCAACTGCGACGTGGAGACGCAGAACTGCCAGGAGCGCGAGCGCGGCTTTCGGGTGGCGCTGGCGGAAGACCCCCGCGTGCAGGAAATCTACACTGTGAACGTCCCGACCGACGCAGATCTGGCGCGGCAGGCGGCGCGCGGGCTCCTGCTGGAGCATCCGGATATCAATGTGCTGGTCGGCTTCAACGAGCCGTTGGCGGTCGGCACGGCGCAGGCGGTCGACGAGCTGGAGCTGAACGGGCAGGTGCGCGAGATTGCCTTCGACACGAATCCTGTCTGCGTGGAGCTTTTGCAGAAGGGCGCGGTGTCGGCGCTCATTGTCCAGAATCCCTACGCGATGGGCTATCTCGGCGTGGAGACGGCGTGGCGGAGCCTGCAGGGCGAGCGCTTTGATGCAAGCAGCCTGATCAACACTCCGACGACAACCATCACGCGCGAAACCATGTTCACGATTGAAAGCCAGAAGGCAATCTTTTCGTTTGATTGAGAAGCTTCGGGGAAGCCCACAGCACGCGGACAGCTGCGCACAATGAAAAATCAGCCGGAAAGATACAATATTTCGCCGATATCGAACAAACAGGAACGAAGTGGGAAACAAGTTGCTGGTTTTTGTGAAAAGTGACTAAAATTATGCAAGCACTTTTGACGTGCGAAAAAATTTCGAGAAAAATGAAATCCAAAATTCGATATACGAACGCGCACACGCCTGTTACAATGGGTATGTACTTGAGGTGCGGGCAAAACCGCGCCGGATGGTAAAATTTTTGAATGGAGGAATTCCCGAGATGAAAAAGATCATTGCATTGCTTCTTGCTCTGACCATGGTGTTTGCCTTCGCAGCCTGCGCAGCGAAGACCGAGACCCCCGCTACGACGGAGACCACCACGACGGAAACCACGACTACCGAAGAAACCAAAACCGAAGAGACCCCCGCTGCTGAGACGACGGACGAAGTCAAGACCTACAAGGTCGGCGTCGCCATCTATCAGTTCGACGACAACTTCATGACCCTCTATCGCAACGAGCTCAAGAGCTACATGGAGAGCCTGCAGACCGACACCGTCAAGTACGACATCACCATCGTTGACGGCAAGAACGACATGGCGACCCAGACCGAGCAGATCAACAGCTTCATCACCCAGGGTGTGGACCTGATTATCTGCAACCTCGTTCAGACCTCCTCTGCCGACACCATCGTCAACAAGGTTGTTGACGCCGGCATCCCGCTGGTTCTGATTAACCGTGAGCCTCTGGCATACGACGCCGACGGCAAGCCCCTGGACGAGGCTTACGAAGGCATCCTCAACAACCCCGGTGTCTGCTACGTCGGTGCTGACGCTCGTCAGTCCGGTACGTATCAGGGCGAAATCGTCGCAGCTCTGCCTGACAAGGGCGATGCCAACGGCGACGGCGTTGTCTCCTACGTTATGATCGAAGGCGACCCCGAGAACATCGACGCACAGTATCGTACCGAGTTCTCCATCAAGGCTCTGGAAGATGCAGGCATCACTGTTGAGTGCCTCGACGACCAGGTCGGCAACTGGGCAACTGACAAGGGTCAGCAGATTGCTGCAAACGCTCTGTCCGCTCATGGCGACAAGATCGACGTGATCTTCTGCAACAACGACGGCATGGCGCTCGGCGCAGCTGCTGCAATCACCGCTGCAGGCCGTACGGTTGGCGAAGACATCTACCTGCTCGGCGTTGACGCTCTGGAAGAGTGCCAGGAAATGGTCAAGAACGGCACCATGACCGGTACTGTCCTGAACGACCATGTCGGTCAGTCTCACAAGGCTGTCGACGTTGCTGTCCAGGCTCTGAACGGCGAAGCCATCGACAACTACTACTGGGTTGACTACGTAAAGGTTGACGCTTCCTACTTCGGCTAATCTCTGAATCTCAGGGGGTGTTGCTTTCAGCAACACCCCCGTATCGTTTCGTAATTTATTGAATGGAGGCATTAAGGGTATGTCTGAATTTCTGTTGGAGATGCGCGGGGTGTGCAAATCCTTCCCGGGCGTAAAGGCTCTGGATCATGCGCAGCTCCGCCTCCGCCCCGGCACGGTTCACGCCCTCATGGGAGAAAACGGCGCGGGAAAATCCACACTCATGAAGTGCATGTTCGGCATCTATACGATGGACGAAGGCGAAATCCTCTTTAACGGCGAAAAGGTTACCATCCATGACCCCATGGAAGCATTGAAAATGGGCATTGCCATGGTGCATCAGGAACTCCAGCCGATTCCGGCACGGACCATCGGAGAGAATATCTTCCTGGGCCGCTACCCGATCAAGAAGGTGCTGGGTCTGATCCCCACGGTCGATCATAAAAAAATGTACGAGGACACGGCGGCGCTTCTCAAGCGCGTGCGTATGGACTTTGATCCGAAGGCGCAGCTCGGCAGCTTGAGTGTGTCGCAGATGCAGTCGGTGGAAATCGCGAAGGCGGTCTCCGCAAACTGCAAGGTTCTGATTCTGGACGAACCGACCTCTTCTCTGACGCAGAACGAGGTTGAGGCGCTGTTCCGGATTGTGGACGATCTCAAGGCGGAGGGCGTTGCGATTGTCTATATCTCGCACAAGATGGACGAAATTCTCCGCATCAGCGACGAAGTGACCATCATGCGCGACGGTCAGTATATCGGTACCTGGGAAGCAAAAGAGCTGACCACCGATATGATCATTTCCAGAATGGTCGGTCGTGAGCTGACCAACCTCTATCCCAAGCGCGAGAATGTTCCGGGCGAGGTCGTGTTCTCCGTCGAGAACTTCACGTCCATCAACCCCAAGAGCTTCCGCAACGTGTCGTTCGAGCTGCGCAAGGGCGAAATCCTCGGCGTCGGCGGTCTGGTCGGTGCGCAGCGCACGGAGCTGATGGAGGGCATTTTCGGCACGCGGTCGCATACGACCGGCAAGATCACCTTCCACGGCAAGGAACTGAAAATCAACCGCCCGAAGGACGCCATCGATCAGGGCGTCGCGATGCTGACCGAGGACCGGCGGCAGAGCGGTATCATGGGCGTGCTGTCCATTGCCGATAACATTTCGATCGCGTCGCTCAAAAAGTACGTGGACGGCGGCATCATGCTCAACAGCAAAAAAATCGAGCAGCTGGTGCAGGACAACGTGCAGAAGATGAACATCAAGACCCCGTCGAGCAAGACGCTCATTCAGTCGCTCTCCGGCGGCAACCAGCAGAAGGTGCTGATCGGACGCTGGCTGGCGAACGACCCCGAGGTTCTGATTCTCGACGAGCCGACGCGCGGCATCGACGTCGGCGCAAAGTATGAAATCTACTGCATCATTGCCGAGCTTGCAAAGCAGGGCAAGTCCATCATCATGATTTCCAGTGAAATGGGCGAGCTGATCGGCATGTCCGACCGCATCATGGTCATGTGCGACGGCAAGGTTACGGGCTTCATCGACAGTCAGAACGCAACGCAGGAGTCGGTCATGAGTCTTGCCACGCAGTTCTCGTAAGATAGGAGGAAGAAAAAATGGAGAATGTCAAACTGAGCCCTGCTCAAAAGTTTTGGAAAACCGTAAAATCGAACCCGATCGTCGTTCTTCTGGTTGTTATCGGCATCATTGTCGGTTTCACGAAGGATAACTTCTTCTCCTGGAGAAACTTCGGCAACCTCGCCAGCAACACTGCAGTCCGCTTCCTGATTGCACTCGGCGTCTCCGGCTGCCTGATCACCAAGGGCACCGACCTGTCCGCCGGTCGTCAGGTTGGCTTTGCCGCGTGCCTTGCGGGCGTTCTGCTGCAGAGAGCCAACTACGCCGGCAGACTCTTCCCGAATATGCCCGAGATGAACATGGGTGTGGTGCTGCTGATCGTGCTGGCAATCGGCGCGGTGTTCGGTCTGCTGAACGGCTTGATCATTGCCTTCCTCAACGTGCCGCCCTTCATCGCAACGCTCGGCACGCAGACCATCATCTACGGCATTTCCCTGGTCTTCACCGATGCACAGCCGATCGGCGGCTTCCAGGAGTCCTACAACAATCTCATTAACGGCTGCATTGGCGACCCCAAAGGCTTCTACCTGCCGTATCTGCTGTTTGTGGCAGTGCTGTTCGGTCTGTTCTTCTGGTTCCTCTATAACAAGACCTGCCACGGCAAGTATATGTACGCCATCGGCGGCAACGAGATTGCGGCGGAGGTCTCCGGCGTCAACACCAAGAAGGCAAAGATTCTGATCTACACGACCGCTGGTATCATGTACGCCATGGCTGGCTACCTGCTGGCTGCGAAGTCCGGCGGCGCATCCGCCTCCATGGGCAACGGCTATGAGCTCGAAGCCATTGCAGGCTGCACCATCGGCGGCGTTTCCACCACCGGCGGCATCGGCACCATCGGCGGCGTGCTGGTCGGCGTTCTGGTGTTCGAATTCCTGAAGATCGTGCTGCAGTTCCTCGGTGTCAACCCGTACTACAACTACATGGTGCAGGGCATCGTCATCGTGACTGCCGTTGCGCTCGATATCCGGAAGTACATCGCAAAGAAGTAATTCTGTGCGTCTGCCGGACAGGCAATCTTAACGTATTGCGGAGGCAGGTGTGCGCATCTGCCTCCGTTTTTTGAGGAAAGAGGTATTTCTATGAAAACTATTCTGGTATTAGGCGGCGCTGGTTACATCGGCAGCCACACGGTATATGAACTGATCGACAACGGCTACGACGTGGTTGTGGCGGACAATCTGGAGACCGGTTTCCACAAGGCGGTGCACCCAAAGGCGCGCTTCTATCAGGGCGATATCCGGAACAAGGAATTCTGCGACCATGTGTTCTCGTCCGAGAAAATTGACGCGGTCATCCATTTTGCGGCGAACTCGCAGGTCGGCGAGAGCATGGTCAATCCGCTGAAATATTACGACAACAACCTCGGCGGCACGCGGACGATGCTGCAATCGATGATCGAGCACGGCGTCAAGTACATCGTCTTCTCGTCCACGGCTGCGACCTATGGCGAGCCGGAGCGCGTCCCCATTCTGGAAACCGACCCGACGCACCCCACCAACTGCTACGGCGACACGAAGCTGGCGATGGAGCGGATGTTCTATTGGGCATCCGTCGCGCACGGGATTCATTTTGTCGCGCTGCGGTACTTCAACGCCTGCGGCGCGCATATGTCCGGTAAGATCGGCGAAGCCCATAATCCGGAAACGCACCTGATTCCGATCGTGCTGCAGGTCCCGAACGGCCAGCGCGACCATGTGTCCATTTTCGGGGACGATTACCCCACGCGCGACGGCACCTGCGTCCGCGACTACATCCACGTCACCGACCTCGCGTCCGCGCACATCTTAGCTGCCGAATACCTGATGAACGGCGGTGAGAATAACGTGTTCAACCTCGGCAACGGCGTCGGTTTCACGGTTAAGGAGATCATCGACACCGCGGAAAAGGTCGTCGGTAAGCCCATCAAGTGCGAAATGGCGGCAAGAAGAGCCGGTGACCCGGCACAGTTAGTTGCGTCGTCTGAAAAAGCAAAGCTAGTTCTCGGTTGGAAGCCGAAGTACGACGATATCGAGACGATCATCGGTTCTGCCTGGAACTGGCACAAGGAGCATCCGCATGGCTATGAAGACTGAAACCGTGTACGCTGCTATTGATTCGCTGCTCGATTACGCGAAGAATTGTGACCTCCTGCATCCGCTGGACGAAACCTTCGCCAGAAACGCGCTTTTGGCGGAACTGAAACTCGAGAGCTACGAAAAGCAGAAAGAGCACTATGAGTTTCCGGAATGTCTGAATGTCCTGTGCGACTATGCAGCCGAAAACGGGCAGATTAACGACACCATTGCGGAGCGCGACCTGTTTGACACGCGGCTCATGGGCTGCGTCACACCGCGCCCGTCCGAGGTCGTGCGCAAATTCTGGTCGCTTTACGCAGAAAGCCCGAAAGCGGCAACCGATTATTTCTACAAGCTCAGTCAGGACTGCAACTACATTCGCCGCGACCGCATCGCGAAGGACGAGCACTGGGTTTCCAACACGAAGTACGGCGAGTTGGAGATTTCTATCAACCTTTCGAAGCCTGAAAAAGACCCCAGAGACATTGCGGCAGCGAAGCTGAAAAAGGCGTCCGGGTACCCGAAGTGCCTCCTTTGCGTGGAGAATGTTGGCTATGCGGGCACGATTTCGCATCCGGCGCGGCAGAATCTCCGCGTCATGCCGGTCACGGTCAACGGCCAGCCATGGGGCTTCCAGTATTCGCCGTATGTCTATTATAACGAGCATGCCATCGTGATGAACACGCAGCATACGCCGATGGTCATTGACCGCTCGGCATTCGACAAGCTGTTTTCGTTCGTCGAGCAGTTCCCACACTATTTCCTCGGCAGCAATGCCGATCTGCCCATCGTGGGCGGCAGCATTCTCGCCCATGAGCACTTCCAGGGCGGACATCATACATTCCCGATGGAAAAGGCGGAGAAAGAGTTTGGTTTTGAAGTGCCCGGCTTTGAGGACGTGGACTGCTGCGTTGTGAAGTATCCGATGACGGTGCTGCGCCTGAACTCTTCGGACAAGCAGCAGCTCTGCGACCTTGCGGGCAGAATCCTCGCGAAGTGGCGCAAATACAGCGATCCCGAGGCGATGATCTTTGCGGAAACCGACGGCGAGCCACACAACACCATTACGCCCATCGCACGTATGAGAGACGGCAGATATGAGCTTGACCTTGTGCTGCGCAATAACTTGACGACAAAAGAGCACCCCATGGGGCTTTATCATCCGCACGAAGAGCTGCACCACATCAA
>CEAB01054453.1_pt1 | contig 21583 bp, 19 predicted proteins | sample 557651 | NCBI WGS metagenome assembly CEAB01 (sample SAMEA3182046, study PRJEB8094) | gut metagenome | biome: human; feature: gut; material: Stool; isolation source: human stools | place: Canada | collected 2011-11-15
CGTCGATGGTCTTGGCGAAGTTCTCCTCCTCGGTGCGGATCACGCGGGTAATATATGCCTGCTTTTCGCGCAGTTCCGGATACTGGCACTCGTTTTCATGAATGACGGTATCGACGATTCTGTACAGGAACGGCTCGTTGACACCGAGCAGCTTACCGTGGCGCGCAGCGCGTCGGAGCAGCCGGCGCAGCACGTAGCCGCGTCCTTCGTTGGACGGCAAGATACCGTCGCAGATCATAAACGTCGACGAGCGGATGTGGTCGGTGATGACGCGCAGGGAAACGTCGGTCTTCTGGGACTCGCCGTAGTGCGCGCCCGTCAGCTCGGAGACCTTGTTCGTGATGTTCATGACAGTGTCAACGTCGAACAGAGAGTTCACATTCTGGCACACGCAGGCAAGGCGCTCCAGACCCATGCCGGTGTCGATGTTCTTCTGCTTCAGCTCTTCATAATGACCATGCCCGTCGTTATTGAACTGCGAGAAGACAATGTTCCAGACCTCGACATAGCGGTCGCAATCGCAGCCGACCGTGCAGCCGGGCTTGCCGCAGCCATACTCCGCGCCGCGGTCGTAGTAAATTTCCGAGCAGGGACCGCACGGACCGGAGCCATGCTCCCAGAAGTTATCCTCCTTGCCGAAGCGGAAAATCCGGTTCTCGGGGATGCCGATATCATCGCGCCAGATGGCAAAGGCTTCATCATCGGCAGGCGTGGTCTCGTTGCCTGCAAAGACAGACGGATACAGACGGTCTTTTTCCAGTCCGACCCACTCGGGGCTGGTGAGGAATTCCCATGCCCAGGGAATGGCTTCCTTCTTAAAATAGTCGCCGAACGAGAAGTTGCCCAGCATCTCAAAATACGTGCCGTGGCGCGCGGTATGACCGACGTTTTCAATATCGCCCGTGCGGATGCACTTCTGGCAGGTCGTCACACGATGGCGCGGCGGCTCTTCCTCGCCGGTGAACCACGGCTTCATCGGCGTCATGCCGGCGTTGATGAGCAGGATGGACTTGTCGTTCTGCGGAACGAGCGAAAAGCTCGGCAGACGCAGATGACCCTTCGACTCAAAGAACTTCAGATACATCTCACGAAGCTCGTTGAGACCGTATGCTTTGTGTGCCATAACAAAATCTCCTTCTATCGAAAAAATTTTCAACAACATTACGCGCGGCAGGGCAGGCAAAATAAAACCTCGCCCCTACTGTCATAGGGGCGAGGTGAATCGCGGTACCACCCTAATTGCGCTCGCGCGCATCTTAGCTGCTCTGTATCGGGAGCGCCCGCCGGAGTCGTCCTCCGGATGCTCGGAACTGGCTGCAATCAAGGCTCGCCGAAGGGCTTCCACCTTTCCCCTTCTCTCTAAAGGCTGCTGCTTGATGCTCGGTTCGTCATTGCAAAAACCAATATCGCAAATATTTTATCACAAACTGCGACAATGTCAACCGTTAAGTCGCAATTTTACAAAAAATTCTATTTTCCGGACAGCTCCACCGCGTGCCGCACGAAGCTCATTGCCGGAACCTGCTTCGGAAGCCTTGCCCGAAAGCGCATCTGCGGCGTTCTCGGCTCCGTAAGCGGCAAGCCGTCCATATCCTGCATGCTGCCCGCAACCCACGAAAACGGCTCGCAGTCGGGTCCGACCAGCTCCACCTCGTCGCCCGCCGCAAACTTGTTGCGCAGACTCAGAACAGCGTTTCCGTCTTCGTCGCAGCTTTCCACGACTGCGCAGATCTGCCAGTCGCGCAGATACCGGGAGCTTTCGGTGTACTGCCCCGGCTGCCCGAAGAAAAAGCCCGTGGAATAATGCCGGTGCGAGACATGCTCAACCTCGTCGCGCCAGATCTTATCCGGCTTCCGCCCTGCAAGCACATCGTCCAGAACATGGCGGTACGCGCCCGTGACAATTGCGGCGTAATACGCCGATTTTGCCCTGCCTTCAATTTTGAAGCAGTCGATGCCCGCATCCGTCAGCTCCTTCATATGGTCGATCATGCACATGTCGCGCGAGTTCATGATGTACGTGCCCTTCTCGTCTTCAAAGACGGGGAAGTATTCTCCCGGGCGCTTTTCCTCCATCAGCGCATACTGATACCGGCAAGGCTGGGCGCACTGTCCGCGGTTCGAGTCGCGCCCGGTCATGTAGTTGGAAAGAAGGCATCTGCCGGAATACGACACGCACATCGCGCCGTGGCAGAAGGTTTCCAGCTCCAACTCCGGCGAGACCTTTTCGCGAATGGTGATGATCTCTCGAAGGCTCAGCTCCCGCGCCAGCACGACCCTCGTCGCGCCGAGGTCAAACCAGCTCTGCGCGCAGACGTAATTCGCAATCGACTGTTGGGTGGAGATGTGCCGCTCGCAGTGCGGCGCGTATTTTCCAGCCAGCGTGAATGCGCCGAGGTCTGCCAGAATCAGTGCGTCCGCGCCTGCCGCGTCGAGCTGCTCAAGCCACGCGGGAAGCGCGGCTGCCTCATCGTTGCGCGGCATGGTATTGACCGTCACATGCACGCGCACGCCGTGCTCGTGGGCAAACGCGATTGCCTGCGGCAGCTGCTCAGGCGTAAAATTTCCGGTGAACGAGCGCATACCGAAGCTCGTGCCTGCCAGATACACCGCGTCCGCGCCGTATAAAACCGCCATCTGCAGCTTTTCCATATCGCCCGCCGGGCAAAGAAGCTCCGGTTTACGTGCCATTGCCGTTTCCTCCGTCTTCCGTGCCGGCTGCATCCGGCTGCGCATCCGCGTCATTGCCTTCTGCGCCCGTGTCCTGTTGTGCATCGCCGCCTATTTCCTCGTCCGCAGTCTCGCCTGCGAGGCTTGCCAGGAAGTCCTGGTGCTCGTAATACGTCTTCGAGAACTTGTGAACGCCGTCTTCTCCCAGCGCATAGAAATAGTAGTCCGTATCCGCCGGATACAACGCCGCGCGGATGGAGTTGATGCCGGGGTTTGCAATCGGACCTGCCGGAAGCCCCGCGTTCGTGTAGGTGTTGTACGGGCTGATGATTGCCTTGTCGGCGTTGGAGAGGACTTCCTTGCGCTCGTCAAGCGCATACTGAATCGTCGCATCAATCTGCAGGCACGGATAGAGCTTGCTGCAAAGGCGGTTATAAATGACCGACGCAATCGACGCGCTTTCTGACGTTTTCGCCGTCTCCTTTTCCACAAGTGAGGCGACAATCACCACATCGTGGAACGAGAGCTTTGCGCTTTCGATTTCCGATTCCTCAAAACCGTTGGCGCGCATTTTCTCTTCCAGCTTCGCATTCAGTTCGTCCAGCGCCGCATACATATCGTCCGTAATTTTGCTTTCAAAGTTCCGCAGGAATCTGCCCAGAACGTTCTCCGGCTTGTCGTTCAGATAGAATTGATACGTATCCGGGAACAGGTAGCCCTCAAGCCGGTTTTTATCGCCGTAGGGAAGGTCCTGCAAAAACGCATAGTCAAATTCGTAGTTTGCCGCCGCCTGCTCCAAATCTGCGGCGCTTGCCACGCCCGCTTCTTCCAGCAGCGCGAAAATATCCTCGCACTCGTAGCCCTCTGGGATGGTGACCTCGGTCGTCGCCCGCACACCCGCGCTCGGCGTCATGCCGTTGACCAGCGCGTGATAGTCATAGAGATGATTGAGTTCATACGTACCGGGCTGAATTTTGCGCTCCGCGTGGGAATACAGGCAGTAAAACCGGAACAGCCACTCATATTCGATGAGTCCCTTCTCCTTGAGCTCGCGGCTCACATCCGCAACCGTTGCATTTTCGGGCACGGTGATGGTGATCTCCTCGTCCGGCTTGGTCAGCGCCAGCACATCGTCTGCCAGCCGCCATCCGAACACCGCCAGCAGCACCGATGCCGCCAGCACGCAGCACACATACAAAAGCACCTTTACGCCTGCCGCCAGATGCGCGCGCTGCGGCTGCTCGTCCTGCTCCGGCTGCTCGTCGGAGTCCAGACTCAGATCTGCGTATTCCTCCGGAAGCTTCGGCTCAAACGGCTCGCTCTGCGAAGGCTTCGCTTTATCGTCCGTCTCGTCGTCCAGAGACACCTCACCCGCCTGCGGCGCGCCCTGCTGGGGCGCCGGCTCCTGCGCATCTTCCTGCTGCGGCAGACGCGAGGTGCCCATCATCTGGTCGATGCGGGCAATTTCCTCCTTGGTCGATGCAATCAGCTCGTCGATGGACATAGACGAAAAATCATCCTGCCCTTCCTCCGGCTGATTGAGATTTTTTTCGTTTTGGTCGGACATAGGTTCCTCCCCTTTTTATCGTTCGTAGACAATCGCTCCGGCAATTTCGCGCGCAGCTTCCTCTCCCCGGAGCGCCTTCAAAAGCTCCAGACCGAAGTCGAGCGCCGCACCCGCGGCTCTGCCGGTGATAATTTTCCCGTCGCGCGCCACATCCGCGCCCACGCACTTCGCGCTTCCCATCTGCGCCTCACAACCGGGGTAGCAGGTTGCCGTCTTGCCGTCGGTGATGTGAAGCTGCGCCAGAATGGTCGGTCCTGCACAGATGGCAGCGACGAACTTTCCGTCGTCATATGCCTGTCCCACCGCGTCCATCGCCGCTTTGCAGCCGAGAATCGACCGCACGCCGCCGAGCCCGCCGGGCAGCACGACCATCTCCGCGCGGTCAAAATCCGCCTCTTCTATCGTACAGTCCGCCTGTACGGTGACGCCGTGCCCGGCTTCGACCATCCTGCCGCCGATGCCGGCAAGCTGCACCTCCACACCGCCGCGGCGCAGAATGTCGCACGGCGCAATCGCTTCCACCGGCTCAAAGCCGGAACCAAGAATCATAACAACCATTTTCAGTCCTCCAGACAGGCGGCAATGTGCCGGTAAATTTCTTCGTGAATATCTTCAATCGAGCGAAGCTGTCCGTCCTTAACGCAGGAAATGAGCGTCCATCCGTAGTACTTCGCAGCAAGGCGCGCGGTCTCGCGGCAGCGGGCAAGATACCGCTCGGCATGCTCGTGAATGTCGCGGTCGCCTACGCCCTGCGTGTCGCGCTTTTCGCGCAGCAGATGCGCAAGCTCGGTCGGCATATCGAGGCACAGAACCAGATCCGGCTTCGGAAGCCCCATTTTATCATACTCCAAATCGTAGAGCCAGGTAAAAAATTCCGCCTGCGCCGCGCCTTCGAGCTTGCTCCCCTGATGGACGGCGTTGGACGTGGTATACCGGTCGCAGACAATCACGCCGCCCTCGTCATAAAACGCCTTCCAGCCGCGCGCAAAGCCCGCGTACCGGTCAACGGCGTAAAAGGTCGACGCGGCGTAGGGGTTGATGGCGTCCGGGTCCTTTCCGAATTCACCCGCCAGATACATCTTGATCAGCGCGGACGACGGCTCGTCGTACTGCGGAAATTTGATGCTCTGAAACCGGACGCCCTGCGCTTCGAGCCGCTTGCACGCACGCGCGTACTGGGTAGATTTTCCCGTGCCGTCGGTTCCTTCAAATACAATGAGTTTTCCCATGTTTTCTAGCCCCTTATTCTTCTGCACACAACCGCCCACAGATACTTCGGCAGCCGCAGCATTCTTCCGAAGCGCTTTGGCTCCTTATAAAGCCGGTAGAGCCATTCAAGATTCGCTTTGATCATCCATTTTGGCGCGCGTTTGACTGTTCCCGCGAACGAGTCCAGAGACCCGCCGAGCCCGATCATCAGCCTGCAGGAAAGATCGTTCTGGTGCCGCTTCATGAAAAGCTCCTGCTTCGGAGCGCCCAGGCAGACAAAAAGCACGTCCGGCTTCGCCTCGTTGATCGCTGCAATCACCGGCGCGTCGTCCTTGAAATAACCGTCATGCATGCCGCAGATCGTAAGCCCCGGATGCTTTTCGCGCATCTTTTCCGCTGCCAGTTCGGCAATGCCGGGCTTGCTGCCGAGCAGATACACGCTTTTCCCGTTTTGTGCCAGCATACCAAGCAGCCCATCCGCAAAATCGACGCCTGCAACCTTCTGCTGCAGCGGCGTTTTCAGAATCTTCGACGCCAGCACCACGCCCGCGCCGTCTGGCAAAACAAGGTCCGCCTCATTCAAAAGCGCCCGGAGGCTTTCATCCTTCAACGCCTCGTATGCAATCTCCGCGTTCGGCGTGACCGCATAGCAGGTTTTGTCACCCGCAAGAATTTCTCCTGCCCGCTCCAACGCCTGCTGCATTGTCACGTTGTCAAACGTAATTCCCATGATGTCCGTCTTCATACCGGCACTCCCTCATATAGCCATAGATATAAGTATTTTACCATAGTCTTCTGCGTTTGTCCATCGCAGCGCGTGAAAACTCGCTCTGTGTGTTTCACATTTCTGCCCTTCGGCATAAACTGTAGTGAAAGTCATATTAAAGGAGGTTATCCGTATGTCTGATACGACCCGTAGCACGCCTGCCTGCGATTTAAGCGGCATCCGCGAGGCGGTCTGCGTGCATACCGATAAGATTACCGACAGCTGCCTGGCAAAAGACTGCATCGAAGATCTGCATGTGTACTTAACCGTCGAGTCGCAGTGTACGCTCGACAAGGCGGTCAGCGCAAAGGCGCGGTTTGTCGAGCTCATGCACGTCGCCATCCAGCTCGACCCGGTTCCCTACTCTGCCGGGTACTACACCGTGGACATCACCTACTATTACCGCGTCATTGCCGACGCCGTCATGCAGGCAGGGCGTCCCTGCACCATCACGGGGCTTGCCGTCTTCTCCAAGCGTCTGGTTCTTTTCGGCGGCGAGACGACGGCGAGAATCTATTCCAGCCGCAGCTACAAAAACTGCCTGTGCAAAAAGGGCTTGCAGGAGGCAAGCGCCCCGGAAGCAATCGTCGAGATTGTCGACCCGATGATTCTCGGCTCGCGCGTACAGGAGGTCTGCGCCTGCAACTGCTGCGCGACCGACACCCCCCAGATTCCACAGGGCATTCTCGACTGCTTCGAAGAGGAGCTGGTGCTGGGCGGCGAATGCAAGCGTCTGCTTGTTACCATCGGTCAGTTCTCCATCGCCCGCCTGGAGCGCGGCACGCAGCTGCTCATTCCGACCTTCGACTACTGCATCCCCACCAAAAGCTGCCCGAATGTCTCCGGTGCGGCGGACGAAAATCCCTGTGAGGTGTTCAGCCAGATCGATTTCCCGATGGACGCCTTCTTCCCCGGCAAGAACGATACCTGCATCCCGCCCGCGGAAAGCTGCACCTCGTGCAGCCGGACGGCAAGCAAATAACGAAAGGGAGTGCCGCCCGGCACTCCCCTTTTGTTACAGGATTCCTTTTTTGCGCAGCACCGCGCACATCTCGCCAACGCGCGCGTCCCACGAGCTGTTTCTGCCCGCCTCGATGCGAAGCTGCGTCCGCTCGGGCTGCGTGTCTTCCAGCGCTGCCTCGCATGCCGCCTCAAAGCGCTTCGCGTCGTCCGCAATGTGAATGATGTCGGCAAACTGCAGCACCTGATCGGGCTGGCGCGTGGAAACAATCGGCTTGCCCGTCGCCAGATACTCATAGAACTTCAGCGGGCTCACATCCTTGCTCAAAGGTCCCGCGTCAAAGAGGTTCAGGCACACGTCAAACTGTGCCAGATACTTTGGAAGCTCTGCGTTCGGCTTGACGCCCAGAAAATGTACGTTCCCCATCGCGCGCAGCGCGCTTAAATCCGCGCCCGGTTTTTCGTTTCCGATCCAGACAAACTGCCAATCAGGTCTCGCCTTCGCAGCCGCCTCCACGAAGCCATACTCGATGCAGGTCTGCAGCGCGCCGACAAAGCCGAAGATCGGGTGCGGAATGCTCTGCAGATCCTCCGGCACCGGCTGCGGCTTCGACGCTTCAAAGAATCGCTCGAAGTTTGCCCCGTTCGGAATAAACTCCGCCTCCGGCTGCGCGGATTTCAAGCGCTCGGCTAAAGATGCCGCCGTTGCAAACGTCATGTCTGTCTTTGCCGCCAGCTCCAGCTCCATCGCGTCGACCAGCGCCGGATTCATCAGCCCGCCGTATGCTGAGTGCCGGTCCACGCAGTCATAGACCAGAGCTTCGTGCGCAATCAGGTCCACACAGTCGACCGTCACCGGAGAGTAGACCCACAGAAGCGGCTTGGAAAAGCCGTGCTCTTTCATCTTCTCGCACACGAAACGCGCAATGCGCTTCTGGTTGATGCGGTTGATGGCGCGGCACTTGTAGAAAAACGGCAGCACCGGCGGCAGTCGGTAGACTGTAATATTGTCCCGGACCTTTTCGCCGGGTTCCTTCCACGCCGTCATGAGCGGCTTCGTGCTTTTGTCGCGCAGCGGCGCGATGATCGTCGCCGAAGGGTCAAAGTATAAAATCTCCGCGTCCGGCATCCGGCTCATGACCTGCTGCTTGCGGGTCGGAATCGGGTACCACGGGGACGTTGCCAGACAAACAATCTGCTTCATATCGGTTCCTCCAGAAGCTTCTTCGCAATTTCTTCATTCTGCGCGGCAAGCGCGCGCAATCTGTCGACGCTGTATTCACTGCGCTCGGTGAGCGCCCCGTCAATGAGCGCGCAGAGGTTTTCTGCCGTCACGTCCTCAAAATACACGCAGTGCTTCTGTCCGATGTAGTGCATGAAACCCGTAACCTTCGGGTCATAGGACACGGCGACGAGCGGCGCTGCGACGCTGGACGCAAAAATCAGCGCGTGCAGGCGCATGGAGACGACAACCTGCATCTTTTTCATCATACCAATGATCAGCTTTTCGTCCGCCGGCGCGGAAAGCATCGGGCACTCGAACGGCAGTTCCCGCGCAACCTCCCGGCTGGGCGGAAGGTCTCTGCCCGGTTCGAGCGCGAAGAAGATGGGCGTGAGACCGTAGGCGTCTTTGACATATTTCGCGCTCTGCACAAACGCCTGCTTTTTCGCCTCAAACCCCTGCCACTCGCGCAGCACGAAAAGCGCATAGCGCCCGGCGGGGTCTATGTTATTGCCGAGCAGGAACCCATCGACCGCCCCCTCCGAGCCAGCCTCCAGAAGAAGCGCAGGGTCTGCCGTCACATAGACCTTCGGCTTCGTCACGCCCATCGTTTTCAGCTCCTCCGCCGACAGATCCTCCCGCAGCGTGATGGCGTCGACGTTCCGGTCGATGACGCGCGCGGCGCTTTTGCGGCAGCCCTCGCCGCTGACAGGTCCAATGCCGCAGCCATACATCAGGACGCGGTTGCCGGTGAGCTTTGCCAGGCGGATGCTGAGTAAATAATAGTTGAGGCTGCGCGTGCTCGTCTGGTTCTGAATGAGGCTGCCGCCACCTGAAATATAGAGCTTTGTGCGGCGCATGACCGGAAGGAACGAGAACGGATTGAAGACATACACCGCGCCCACGTGGTGCGTCAGCCGTGTTGCCTTCGGGTTATGCGACAACACGCAGACCGGCATATCGGGGTCGATGTGCTGCAGCTGGCGCAAGATTGCTTTCAGAATTGCCTCGTCTCCGGCGTTTCCCTTGCCGTAGGCACCGCAGATCATGACGCCGCGGCGTTTTTCCTTCGGACGCGCCGTCTGTCGGAGAATGGTCCTGTAAATATCCAGCTGGTGCCGGACCGTCGCTTCAGCAGAATAAACCTGCTCTGCCTTTTCATAGAAGTTCTCGCCAAGCTTTCTCCGGAACGCAGGGTTCTCGACGAGCCTTACCATATAGCTTGTCAGCGTCTCGACGTCGCGCGGCGTAAACAAAAGTCCCGTCACGCCGGACTCCATCATATAGGGAATGCCGCCGACGCTGGTCGCAATCGTCGCGCAGCGCATCCGCGCGCCCTCAACCAGCGCATACGGCGAGCCTTCGGAAAGAGACGTCAGCATGTTGACGTCGATGGCATGGTAAAAGCTGTCCGTGTCCTTCACCCAACCGGCAAACACGACGCTTCCCGCCGGGCAGGTTTCCTTTGCCAGGCTTTCCAGCATCTGCCGCTCCTCACCGTCTCCCGCGATAACAAGGCGGATATTGGGGCACTTTCTGCACGCACCGGCAAAGCCGCGAATCAGCGTCGCAATGTCCTTGACGGGGTTCAAACGCGCGGCAATGCCGAAAACGACGGTGTCTTCATCATAGCTTACGCCGAGGCTTTCGAGGTATTCTCCGCGCGAAAGGCTCGGCTTTTCCGGCGGAAACGCCACGCCGTTGTAAATTGAAAACAGCTTCTGCGGATTAAAGCCTCTGGAAATGAGCAGCTGGACCATCGCGTCGGACACGCCGATGTGATAGTCGAACATGCGCAGGCTGATGGTGTTGATCGTGCCGTAGGTAAGGCGGTGGAACGGACGCCCCAGATAGTCGAGCCGATAGTCCGAATGGACAGTCGTGACAATCGGAACGTTGATTGTCCGCTTCAGAATCGCACCGATCATATTCGCGCGTGAGCCGTGGCAGTGGACAATATCAAAGCGTTCTTCTTGAATCATGCGCTCGAGCGCGCGGATGCTGCTTCTGACGCCGCCATCGAGCACCAGCGTATCGATGCCCATCGCCTTCGCGTCATCTGCGAACGCGCCCGCCGTGAAGCATACGAGGCGCACGGTCTGCGTTCTGCCGAGTCCTTCCAGCAGCGACAGCACATGCGTCTTTGCCCCGCCGACGTCGCCGCCGGAAATCAGATGGATAATCTTCATAAAAACCTCTCAAGCCGAAACTGGCTCTTGTTTCTTTTGCTGTTTTGGGATAAAATATCGGGAGCGCCGGTTTTTTCCGGCACACAGGCTGTATTATTATAGTCTATTTTCCATGCAGAATCAACCAAATCCCAAGTAACTGGAGGCACGTATGAAAATTATTGATGAAAAGGGTCGTCTGTTCGGCAAAATCAATCTGATTGACCTTCTGGTGATTGTTCTCGTTGTGGCAGTCGTCGCAGCCGTCGGCTGGAAACTCGTCGGCAAAAAAGCAGCGGCTTCGGTTTCCGACAACACGCATGAGATGACCTTCACCGTTCTTTTTGAGGACCAGCCCGCCGAGGTCGCACAGTTTGCCGAGACGCAGATCGGCAAGCAGCTTGTCAACAACGCCAAGCTCGTCTCTGCAGAGGTCACCGGCTGCGAGGCAGCCTCCTCCATCCGCACGCTCGGTCACGTCGATCTCAGCGTCACGGTCAAGGCGACCGCGACCTACTCCGGCAATGTCTGGACCGTTGGCAGCCAGGAGGTGCGCGTAGGCTACGAGTACATTCTCAAAACCAGCGAGTTTGAGCTGACCGGCATCATTTCCGACATGGAGGCAGACAATGGGTAACCTGCTGCAGGGCTGCTTTCTCTGCCGGTGGGCGCTTGCGATTTTTGCATGGTTCTCCCGCGTGGCAGACGGCAGCCGCGTGCGCCGCGGAATTTCCGTCTGCTGGGAAAGCAGCAAGCTCGCCGCTTTTCTGCACCGCTGCCTCTCGTCCGGCACGGTGCAGATTGACGAAAGCCGCACAAGGCGCCTGCTTGCCGGCTGTAACGAGCGCCTGTCCGGAAAAAGCACAAGCTGGGTAGAATTCTCCGTTCTCTACCGCATTTACCGCGCCGTTTTTACCTGTGGGCGAGGCAGCCGCATCCTCGGCTGGCTGTTTTCCGGCGGCATGACGGCGGTTCTGCTCTTTGCCATCGGGCTTTACGTTCTCATCGACTACGTGCTGCGCGATGTGCTGGCAATTCCGGTCGTCTCTTCGGTCTGGGACGAAGCGCTGCTGCTGCTGTGCATTGTCTGGCTGATCTGGGAGCGCAAAAAAGCGCCGTCCCCTATTGCCCCGAAGCTCAACCCGCTCGATTTCCCGGTGGCAATTTTCCTCACGGTCTGCTTCGTGCTTTTGTGCGTCGTCTGCCCGTATCTTTCCATTCAGATTGCGGGCTTCCGCGCAACATGCCAGTACCTTCTGTGGTTCTATCTCGTCACGCGGCTGATCCGGAACGACCGCGACTGCATGACGCTCTATCTGACGCTGGTGGCGCTTTCTTTTGTGCTCTCGCTGCACGGCATCTATCAGTATATCACCAGGGCGCCCATGCCTGCCAGCTGGGTTGCGCAGGCGGAGACGGCAGTGCGCACAAGAGTCTACTCGATCTTCGGCAGCCCCAACATCATGGGCGACTTCATGGTCATGTTCGTTCCGATGACGGCAGCGCTCGCCTACTACGCGGAAAAGCCGAAATATAAGGTCCTCGCGTGGGCCGCGGCGTTCAGCATGTGCTTTGCCTGCCTGTTTACGATGTCGCGCGGCGCGTGGGTGGCAATGGCTCTTGCAATCGTGCTGTTTATCCTGCTCGTCGACCGCAGGCTGTTCCTGCCGCTGGCGGCAGGGCTGGTACTTCTGGTGCTGGTTCCGTTTGTGCGCACGCGCATCGGCTTTCTGTTCACGCAGGATTTCGTCGACGCCAACACCAACGGCGGACGCGGCGGCAGATGGGCGCTGGGTCTGGAGCTTCTGGAAGCAAACGGCGTCTGGACCGGTGTGGGGCACGGCATGTTCGGCGGCGCGGTCGCCGTGCAGAACAAAGTGCTCGACTACATCCAGTACTTCTATATCGACAACTACTATCTCAAAACGATGGTGGAAACCGGCTATCTGGGACTGGGCGCGTTTGTTCTGATGCAGCTCGGCATGATCGTAACCTCCTGCCGGAGCATCTGCCGCACAGGCGCGCAGTGGAAGGCGAAACAGAGCCGCAATTATCCGCTCGTCGTCGGCATGTTCTGCGGTCTTTGCGGCGTGCTGGTCCACTGCTTCTTTGAAAACATCTTCGAAGAGCCGTATATGATGGTCTACTTCTGGGCAATTGCCGCAATGATCGTCTACTTTGGTTTCCTTCGCAAGCCGCAGGAGGTGTCAACATGACGCAGCTGATTCTTTCCTATAACTTTCCGGCAAAGCACCTTGCAAAACTCCGCATGGCGGCGATGAAGCTCGGCGTGAAGGTCCGCCCGGTAGAAAAGCGGGAGTATCTGCAAAGCCTCGGCTCGTTCGTTGGAACCCTCGGAAGTTTTGAAAGCGTCTACGACGGAGAAAACTTTCCGGAGCTGATGCTGGTTCTGTGCGGCTTCTCGCAGCCGATGGTAAACGCCTTTCTGTCGCTGCTCAGAGCCTCACGTCTGCCCGCGGTTCCGCTGAAAGCGGTGCTGACCGAGACGAATCAGGGCTGGAATTCGTTGGAGCTTCACGAGGAGCTGCAAAAGGAACGCGAAGCCTTGCAATCCGGCAAGCCTCTTCATGAGCAGGAGCCTTCCGAATAACACAAAACCGCATCCACCGTCGGTGGATGCGGTTTTTGTCTAAGGCAGCACCGCACAATTCGGCAAGCAGATTCGGCGAGAGATTTTTCGTCAAGTCAAGGTTTGGAAAGTGCAGGAATACTGTATGTATTTCAAACCTTTCAAACCGCAGAATTGGCGGAAAAGATCCGGCGAAGCGCAAAGACGCAATTGCGCGGTGTTGCCCTAAGTCTCCGGCAGCATGATATGCTCCTGTTCCAGATGTCCGCTTCTCCCCAGCCACGGATTGCGTCCCGGAAGCGCTGCGCAAGCTCGCCGTCTTCCGGATACGCCATGCAGATGCGCTCATGTGAGACCGTTCCGAGCAGAAGCGTTCCGTTCCTGAAAAAGCACAGATCTTCCATCGACGGAACCCAGCGTGGAAGTCTCCCGCTCCAATCCTCCAGAAACAGCCCGCGATACTGCGCGCGCAGGATGCTTTTTGTCTGCTCGTTCAGCGGGTAAAGCGCAATGCGCTGCGGATTGGAGTTTGCCGTATAGTAGCAGAACCACCGCGTCGTCTGAAGCCACCGCAGCACATACGGCTCCAGCGCCCGCTCCAACGTATGATCCTGCCTTGCCCATGCGGCGCGAGACAGAGAAAACGCGTCGGCAGAATCAAAACAGACGTCAAACAGCCTTTGCAGCGCCTCGGCGCTTTCCTCGCGCGGCTGATATCGATCATCGAATACCAGCGCCATATCTATTTCCCCTCCGGAAACAGATCCATTGCATCGTAGGTAATTTTTGAGACCTGATTCTGTACAAGGTCCAGCTGCACCTGACCGGTAAGGGTCCGCTCACTGGTTTCGCCGGTGTCCTGCGTGATGGTAAGCGGCAGCTCAAACGAGTATGTCACCGCGTCGTCATACAGCTTGCAAATTTCGAACTTCGCCTCGCCCGGCGTGATTGTGCAGCCGTTTTCCAGCGCAAGCTTGTCGTATTTAAAAGGCTCCCGGTTCGTCATCCACGTTTCGATGCAGTCCCGCGTCACAAGACTGGAAAAGCCGTCATAATACGCGCGGTACGACTCCTCGTAATACACGCTGCGTGCCCTCTCTTCGTTGTTCCTGCCAGCGCACGCCTCCATGTACGGCTGGAACACGGTAGTATAGCGTCCCTAGTCGTCCGTCGTCCAGAAAGTCCGGAGCACCACCTGGCACCTGGGCGCATCCAGAAGCAGCGCCGCTGCCTCGCGCGAGGGCGCGAGATAGATGTTCAGCCACGCTTTTTCTTCCCAATACGTCACCCGGCAGTACCCGCCGTCCACCGCCGCTTCCAGCTTGATGTTCTCGCCATCGACCTGCATCCCGGACAGCGCCCCATACAGCACGCCAGATTTCAATCCGTAGAACGTCTCAGCTAAGCCAAGCTGCTTTTTCCAGTCGTCCAGATTTGCAGCCGGCGCCGTTTCCTCGTCACCCCAATAGGAGAGCGTCATCGCCCGTCCCTGCTCCGTATTGGCAGTCAGAACGGACGCGACCAATACATGACCGCCGCCTTCGGCGTAGGTTCTCTCGGGGTCTCGCAGCGTGACGCGCACCCGGTCGGGCTGCGCTTCCGTGTCCTCCTCCGACAGGATCACGGAAAAGCCCGCGTCTTCAAACGCGCTGTAAACTGTCTGCTCGTCAAGCGGAAATTCCGGCGGCTGGACCGCCGCCTCCTGCTCCTTCGCGCAGCCGCCAAGCAGCAGAAGCACGCAGAGCACCAGGGAAATCCATCCATATTTTTTCATAAAAAGCGCTCCTTCATCCAACCGTCCGTTTCAAAGCTTCCTGTTTCTCCGAAGGTGTGCGTCTGTGTTTTGTGTTATGCCGCCTCTACGGCAGATTCATAGCGGTACCGCCCGTAGAAGAACGTGAGGGTGTAGGTCTTCGCGTACTCTGGCGCTGTGAAACCCACATCGTCTCCCGCATAGTAGTCAACCGTAAACGTCACGGTGCTGCCGTCGACATGCTTTTCGCGCAGCTTTGCCAGCATCCCGCCGCCGAAGCCGGAGACCGTCGGTACAACAATCTCGCCCAGCGTCTCAGAATAGCCCGGGTTCTTCGTGATATCAAACCGGAAATACTCGAGATACGAAATAAGCGTGTTTTCCATCATCTTCTGCGTGATGTGATACATGCCGTCCTGTTTGTCATACGTTGCTTCCAGTTCGGCTTTCGGCATAAGCAGCAGGAACATGAGCCACAGCTGTTGCTGCGTCAGATCCTTCGGGCGGTCAAAGGTAAACGGCGCTGCCGTCATGCCAAGCTCCAGCGAGGTGACCAGAGAAAGGAGGTAATCGTCTGTCAGCTTTCCCTCGTCCGGCTTCCAGTTCGCCTGACCATCTGTAAACGTCGGCACCAGACTGACATCCGACCACACGCCGCACTCCGGGCGATAGCGAAGCTCGAGCCAGTAGGTGCTCTTTCCCTGCAGTTCGAAGACAAACTGGTCGTTTTCGTTGAACGAAACGCTCGTGCGGAACGCATCGTCCAGAACAACCTTCCAATCGTCCTTGTTTTTTTCTATCGTCTGTTTGAACGCATGGAGCGCCCGCGCGGCGTAAGCCCGGAAAACCCTGTTCTTTTCCGCGTCCATCTTGTCGTCAAAGTAATACCCATCGTAGCGCTTGTCAAATTTTGCGCCGTCCACAAGGCCAGATACCGCTTCGGAAATTTTCGGCGGATCTGCAACCGCAGCAGAAGGGGTGATCATCTGCGCGCCGTTTTTGTCCACGCGGATGGTCAGCTCGTCGAGCGTATCTGTATGGGAAAGCACGCAGAAATATTCATCCAGCGTGTTCTGATAGAGATTCAGCCGGAAATCGTCCGCCTCAAAATAGGCGCAGACCGGCGTCTGCGGATCATCCCAGCGGTCAAACAAAAAACTTGTCAGATAGGTCCGCACCGCTTCTTCGGTGAACGGATTGTTGTATTCCTCATCACGCGCCCAGACGGTAGCCTCGGCGACACGTGTTTCAATGGTCCGCCGCCGCTTCTGCTCGGGGGTCAGCTCCGGCTCCTGCACCGGCTGCTGCTCGTCCTGCGGCTCGTCGGGCGTCGGCTCTTCCGGCTGCGGCTTTTCTTCCTGCTCCGGCTGCTGCGGCGTAACAGGCTGCGTCTGGTTCTGCGTTTCCTGCTCCGGCTCCTGCTCCGTCTGTCCCTGCTCGGGGTCCGCCACCGGTGTTTCGGTTTTCTTTGTACAGCCGGCAAGCATGGTGATTGCCAGCGTCAGCGCCAGAAACAGCGCCGTCCATCGTTTTGCGTTCATATGTGTGCTCCTTTCCATTCTGGAATCAAGATTATGTGAACTTATCGTATGTATTTCTCCCTTCTTTGTTTGGACGTTCTCACGCCCTGCCCGGTTCCCTTCCGGCGCAAAAAGTCTGCGCGGCAGGAACGTTTGTTTTCCAGTATAGCATGATATCCGGCATCTCCCAGAAAAATTAAGAATTCCTAAGAAAAAACGCCCCGCAGCGCTGCACAAACAGCACCGCAGGACGTTTCTATTACAGCTTTCCGGCAAACACTTCGCGGACCCGCGCCGTCTTCCCGCAGCACATTCTGCCCTCCGGGCAGGTGCCGGAGACAAAGCATGTCGGACCGTAGAGCGAAAAAAGCATCGGGTGCGCCTGCCGCAGAACGCGCAGCGCCTCGGTCGCCAGCTCCCGGATTTCCCACTGTGCCCTCTGACACGTGCGCAGGCGGAAGTAGGTGTATAGCTCGCCCGCGTTCATTGTCGAGACGACCGGCACCCGGAGCCCGCTGACCAGAAGATAGCACAGCGCGTCCGTTCCGGCATTCATGGAAACGAGCTTCCCTGCCGCCTCGCCTGCCAGTGAAAATGCCTCGCAGTAGCGCGCCTGCAGTCCCGCCTCGCGGACGCTTTCTGGCAGCACATAGCGATCATACCGCGCGTTTGCAAGCAAATCCGGCGCGGCAAGCGACTGCATCCGGTGGCGCGTCAGATGTGTCAGCGCGGCAAGAGACATGCCGCCATACAGAAGCGTAAAGCTCGCCTGCTCCAGCTCGCGCTTGCGGTTTCCCTGCAGCAGCGCGCGCAGAAGCTCCGTCTGCTCCCGCTGCGTCAGCTCCGGCATCTGCTGTCCGCGCGCAAGGTACGCGGCGCGGCAGATCAGTCTCTCCGGTTCCTGCGTTCCATCCAGAAGCGTTACCTGTGCTTCCGGTTCCAGCAGTTTTCCTGTACGAAGCGGCAGCGGCGCTTTTTCATAAGCCCCCGGCTTTCTGACCGCAAGAAATGGCAGCTTCTCTTCGCACTGGGAAAACAGGCTCTCGCCCAGCTCCTGAAGCTCCCGGATTTCCTTTCCGCGCCCATAGCGCAGCTCGTTCATCACATGGACCAACTCGCGCGCGTTCATCGAGCAGAAGAAGTTGCTGCAGAAGCAGTACGGCAGCACAAACCGCGCATCCTCCTTCGGCACGCCTGCCGCTTCCAGCTCGTCGTAAATCCGGAACAGTTCCCGGACCGTCTCGTCAAACAGCGCCTGCGCCTGCACAGGCGGAAGCTCCGGCGCAACATAGCCCGCGCCGGAAAAGTCGACATAGCGGCGCGACTTGACCGTGAACGAAGCAAGGCGGAATTCAATCAGAAACTGCTCGGCAAGCACCGACACGTTCTCAAACGCCAGATTGACATAACCGTGTTCCAGAACGGACGTGTGCCCCGAGGACAGAACCTTTCCGATCAGCTTTTCATTTTTCTCTTTTCCGGCGGCAAGAGATTTTGCGCGGATTTCATCCGCTGTGCCGTCCATGGTGGAAATTCTGCCGCCGGAGGCAATCATCGCCTCCATGTCTGGCGTCCAGCTCAAAAGGGTAACGTGTCCGTGCATATCTTTCTCCTCTTATCGGAACGGGGTATTCCCGTCGTCCAGTACCTCCATGCGGCAGATGCGCGCAAAGTTCGGCTTCCTTTCTGGCAGATACGTTTCGATTGCCGAAACCAGCAGCTGCGGATTGAGCCCCGGATTCTGCGCCGACAATACGCATACCAGCCGCAGCTCGTTTTGGTTCCGGGCGGTCATTTCCAGCGAATGCAGCAGCGGCTTGATGTCGACCTCTTTGTCGCCCTTCTTGCTGTGCTTGGTAATGACGATACTTTCGCGTGCAAAAAACGCGTCGAGCGCCTGCTGCGCGCCTTCCGGAATCCCGCCGTCATATTCGAGCGTGACCTCCGCCTGCAGGCGCGTCAGCTCCTTGACCTTGCGCGCGCTCTCATACGCCGATAAGACCCGGATGCCCGCGGGCAGCACCGCGTTCAGCCGTCCGGCAAGCGTCGGCAGCTCCACCGCGCCGTCTTCAATTTCAAAGTCCAGAATCTCGCACCGGCTCTCCATGCCGACCGGAAGCGGCAGCGCAATGGAAACATACGCCCGGGGGCTGAAGCCCTGCGAGTGCCAGATCAGAATATCTGCGCGCTTGAACGCGCGCTGAAACACGCGCATCAGATCCAGATGCGACAGATACACCGCGTCGCCGCGTTTTTCAAACAGCAGTCTATTCATCGCACACCCCTCTTTCGCTCAGTGCCCGCGCCCCGCACCCGGCGCATTTCGTGCGGCAGTCGGGCGTCGTGACCGACTGGTATGCCAGCGCCCGCTCGCGCAGGAAGAACGCCCGGCTCACGCCGACGTCCATCGTCTGCCAGGGAAGGATTTCGTCCTCTGCAAAGCCGCGCGTGGTATAAAAATCGGGGTCTACGCCGCAGTCGGAAAACGCCTGCAGCCAGAGATCGTACCGGAAATATTCATCCCAGCCGTCCAGTTTGCAGCCCAGCTCATGCGCGCGCAGCAGCACCCTGGAAAGCCGCCGGTCGCCGCGTGCCAGCACCGCCTCGAGCCGACTGAGGTCACTTTCGTGGTAGCGGTAGTCGACGCCGCGCGCCGTCAGACAGCTTTGCAGCAGATGCACGCGCCGCAGATATTCATCAGAGCTGATCTGCTGCTCCCACTGAAACGGCGTAAAGGGCTTCGGCACAAAAAACGCCGTGGCAAGATTGATCGACAGCCGCCGCTTTTTGTTCGACGCGGTTTCGCGCCAGCAGTGGACAATTTTGTTGACCAGCTCCGCAATTGCCATCACATCCTCATCGGTCTCGGTCGGAAGCCCCAGCATGAAATAGAGCTTCACGCTGTTCCAGCCGCCGGAGAATGCCGTGGCGCAGGTTTCCAGAATCTCATGCTCGGTGACATTTTTGTTGATCGCGTCACGCAGGCGCTGAGAGCCAGCCTCGGGCGCAAAGGTCAGTCCGCTCTTGCGCACCTTCTGCACGCGCAGCATCAGCTCACGCGAGAAATTGTCCGCGCGCAGGCTCGGAAGAGACAGATTGATCTTGCGCGGCTCGCAGTAATCGAGCAGCCGGTCTGCCAGCGCCGGAAGATGCCGGTAGTCGGAGGTCGACAGGCTTGCCAGCGTCATCTCGCTGTTGCCGGAGTCCTCCAGCGACTCGATCGCCTGCCGGCAGAGCGTGTCCACGCCTTTCGCGCGCACCGGGCGGTAGCAGAATCCTGCCTGACAGAACCGGCAGCCGCGGATGCAGCCGCGGAAAATCTCCAGATTCGTCCGGTCGTGGACAATTTCCGTCGACGGAACGATCGTCTTTGTCGGGAAATATGCCGCATCCATGTCCTGCACGATGCGCTTTCTGACCTTCGCGGGCGCGCCGTTTTTCGGCGTGATGGCGGCAAGCATTCCGTCCGGGTTGTAGCTGTGCTCATAAAATGACGGCACATAGACCCCGTCAATCCGGCTCACACGCAGCAGAAATTCTTCCTTGGAGCAGCCGTCTTTTTTTGCCTGCCGGTAGCAGGCGAGAATTTCCTTCGTGATTTCCTCGCCTTCTCCGAACGAGAAAAAGTCAATGAAATCCGCCAGCGGCTCCGGGTTCACCGCGCACACGCCGCCGGCAAAAACGATGTTTTCCAATTCCTTCCGCTCGCGCGCCAGCAGCGGCACGCCGGAAAGGTCCAGCATATTCAAAATGTTGGTGTAGCTCATTTCGTAGCCGATCGTAAACGCAATCAGATCAAACGCCCGGACCGGGTCGTGGCTTTCCAGCGCGTAAAGCGGAATGGCATGCTCACGCATTTTTTCTTCCATGTCGCCCCAGGGCGCAAACACACGCTCGCACCACACGCCCGGCAGTTCGTTCATCAGCCCGTACAAAATGCGCATACCGATGTTGGACATGCCGATCTCATACGTGTCCGGAAAACAGAACGCCACGCGCACGTCCACGTCTCGCTTGTCCTTTACAATCTGGTTGTACTCGCCGCCGACATAGCGTGCGGGCTTCTGCACCTGCGGCAGAATTCTGTGCAAGGTATCCGTCATAGCTCTACCTCAAATTTCTCATAGTCTTTGACATTATACCTTACCGGCAGGTAAGAAACAAGCCCCCTCTTCCTGCGCATAGCGCAAAACCCGCAGCAGCAAAATGCCCCAGACCGCCACTGGCATCATACCCAGTCCAAATTTCCGGACGCCGAGCAGCGCGCCCACGAGCCCCGCCGCGCACACCGCAAGACCGATCCAGCCGGAAATCGCCTCCGCGCGCGAAAGCGGCAGGAAAAGCCCCAGCATTGCGCGCAGCGCCCGTCCGCCGTCGAGCGGAAACACCGGAAGCGCGTTGAAAAGCCCCAGCAGCAGGCTGATTGCCGCGCACGCAGGGTCCGCCTTTCTCATGGCAATACAAAGCAGCACGCTTGCCGCCGGTCCTGCCAGCGCGCAGATTGTCTCCTGCCGGTAGCTGGAGACCTGCATCCGGATTCTCGCGTCAAGCGCGTCCAGCCGAATCCCCGTCACCTTTACATGCAAGGCAAACGCCGCTGTCAGATGCCCCGCCTCATGCGCCGCTGCCGCCACAAGAAAGCTCCAGAAAACACCCGGCTCAACCAGCAGCCGCAGCAGGCACAGTGCGGCAATAAAACCGGGCGCGATCTCAAGGCGTTTCACCGGCAAGCGTCTGATAGGACTCGGCAAACGCCGCGACAACGCCGTCGCCCTCGGACAGCGCGCCGGACAGCGCAGAAAAAGCCGCGCGCGTTCTGCCGTCTTCTCCGAGTCCCAGCCAGTCCTTCACCTGCTCTACCGCGTAGGGGCAGCAGGTTCTTACCGTCAGCACCAGAACTGCCAGCGCCAGCATCAGTGCCAGCCGCGAAATCAGGACCCCAACTCGTCCGCTTTGTTGCGTCGTTTCCGGGTAACGTTTCTCCATATTCATCGCCTCCGGTTCATTTTTATGCGCCGCACAGAAAATCATGCTTTTCCTCTTGACAAACCGCAATTTGTTCACTATAATAATCGAGCTAACGGGGTGTGGCGAAGTTTGGTATCGCGCTTGGTTCGGGACCAAGAGGCCTCGGGTTCGAATCCCGACACTCCGACCA
>CEAB01044661.1_pt1 | contig 21547 bp, 18 predicted proteins | sample 557651 | NCBI WGS metagenome assembly CEAB01 (sample SAMEA3182046, study PRJEB8094) | gut metagenome | biome: human; feature: gut; material: Stool; isolation source: human stools | place: Canada | collected 2011-11-15
AACAACATGCTGCGCGCCGAGTGCTACAAGCAGCGCATGGAAAAGGGACTCTCTTTCCTCGAATTCAACTACATGATCATGCAGTCCTACGACTTCTACTACATGTTCCAGCATTACGGCTGCAACATGCAGTTCGGCGGCAACGACCAGTGGTCGAACATGCTCGGCGGCACGGAGCTGATTCGCCGCAAGCTCGGCAAAGACGCGCAGGCGATGACCATCACGCTGCTCCTCAACTCCGAGGGCAAGAAGATGGGCAAGACTGCCTCCGGCGCAGTCTGGCTCGACCCGAACAAGACAACGCCGTTTGAGTTCTATCAGTACTGGCGCAACGTCGGAGACGACGACGTTCTCAAGTGCATCCGCATGCTGACCTTCCTGCCGCTCGAGCAGATTGACGAGATGGACAAGTGGGAGGGAAGCCAGCTCAACCGCGCCAAGGAAATTCTTGCCTTCGAACTGACGAAGCTCGTCCACGGCGAAGAAGAGGCGCAGAAGGCAGAGGCAGCTGCCAAGGCGCTCTTCGCAGGCGGCAGCGACGACTCCAACATGCCGACCACCGAGCTGACGGAAGACCAGCTGACAGACGGCAGCATCGCGATTCTGGATCTCATGCTTGCCTGCAAGCTCGTGCCCTCCAAGGGCGAAGGACGGCGCCTGGTCCAGCAGGGCGGCGTGATGGTCAATGAGGAGAAGGTTTCCTCCATCGACGCCAGCTTCACCGCAGAACAGCTCAGGCAGGGGCTGAAAATCCGCAAGGGCAAGAAGGTCTACCACAAGGCAATTCTCAAGTAAGCATTTCCGGTTCCGCCGCACAGACCCTGTGCGGCGGAACTTCTGCTTTGCAGGAGCACAAACTTATGCTATACTAGCCTTGCGCCTCATAGGATAAGTATGAGGTGATGGCAATGAAAAAAGCGGCAGTTTGGGCAGTATGCGCGGCGCTGGCGTTGGCAACGCTCTTTGTATGCATGGATTCTGCGGCGCAGCTGCGGCATGCAGCGCCCGTGTTTGCGCGCGAAGACCGCGTAACCGTGGTCATAGACGCCGGGCACGGCGGGCAGGACGGCGGTGCGTCGAGCCGGTCCGGCGTTCTGGAGAGTACGATCAATCTGGAGATTGCGAAGAGAATCGAGGACCTGCTGCATTTTGCGGGCGTGCGGACGCAGATGATCCGGACGCAGGACGTTTCCGTCTACACAGAGGGCGGCAGCATCCAGCAGAAGAAGGTATCGGATCTCAAAAACCGCGTGCAGATGGTCGAGCGCACGCCGAATGCGCTGCTTTTGAGCATCCATCAGAATTATTTCCCGGAGGCAAAATATCACGGCGCGCAGGTGTTCTACGCGAAGACGCCGGGAAGCGAGGCGCTGGCAGCGCTGCTGCAGCAGACGCTGCGCACATGCGTGGACCCGGAGAACCACCGGCGCGAAAAGCCTGCGGAAGCGGTCTATCTGATGGAAAAAGTTTCGTGTACGGCAGTTCTGGTCGAGTGCGGCTTTTTATCGAACGAGCCGGAGGCGGAAAAGCTTACGCAGGCGCAGTATCAGAAGCAGCTGGCAGGCGCCGTCTGCGGCGCGCTGTGCAGCTATTTGGAAACAGAAGGGGAAAGCCAATGAAGGCAAAAAGCGTATTTATCTGCAATCAGTGCGGAAATGAGACGCCCAGATGGCAGGGGCAGTGCCCCGCCTGCGGCGCGTGGAACAGCATTGTAGAATTTGAGGACAAGAAGCCGGCGGGAAACAAGTCCGTATCAGGTGTGAAGACGGGCGCAAGTGCGCCCAAAAAGCTGCGGGAGCTGGACGCCTCCGACCGGCAGATCCGGTTTTCTACGGGTCTGGGAGAGCTCGATCGCGTACTGGGGGGCGGCGGGGTAAAGGGCTCGCTGGTTCTGGTCGGCGGCGCGCCCGGCATCGGCAAATCGACGCTGCTGCTGCAGATCTGTGCCTATCTCGGAAGGACGCAGAAGATTCTCTATGTCTCGGGCGAGGAATCCGAGCAGCAGCTCAAAATGCGCGCCGACCGGCTGCGCGTGGAGAGCGACAATTTATATGTCCTTTCGGAAACAGATCTGGACGCGATTCTGGAGGCATTCGAGGCAGTAAAGCCCGACATTCTGATTGCCGACTCCATCCAGACGCTCTTTACGCCCGACAACACCTCCGCGCCCGGCTCTGTTTCACAGGTCAAGGACTGCACGATGCGGCTGATGCATCTGGCAAAGAGCACGGGCACGAGCGTCTTCGTCGTCGGGCATGTCAACAAAGAGGGCGCAATTGCCGGACCGAAGGTGCTCGAGCACATGGTCGACTGCGTGCTGTATTTTGAAGGCGAGCAGGCGATGGGCTACCGCATTCTGCGCGCGGCAAAAAACCGCTTCGGCTCGACCAACGAAATCGGCGTCTTTGAAATGGACGAAGAAGGGCTGCGCGAGGTGCCGAACCCGTCGGAGATGCTCCTGTCCGGAAGACCCTTAAATGCGCCCGGCACGTGCGTCGCCTGCGCGATGGAGGGCACGCGCCCAGTGCTTGCCGAGGTGCAGGTGCTCGTCAGCCGGACAAGCTTCAACGTGCCGCGCCGGACCAGCAACGGCTTTGATTTCAACCGCGCCAACCTGCTTCTTGCCGTCACGGAAAAGCGCGGCGGGCAGAATATTTCGATGTGCGACGCCTATGTGAATGTCATCGGCGGGCTTTATCTGGACGAGCCGGCGGCAGATCTGGCGCTGGTGCTGGCGGTTGCGTCGAGTTACCGCGACACGCCGATCGATGCCAAGACGCTTGCCATCGGCGAGGTCGGCTTAACCGGCGAGGTCCGCTCGGTGACGGCGATGCAGCAGCGGCTTACAGAGGCGGCAAGACTCGGCTTTACGCGCTGCATTGTCCCGAGGCATTCGACAAAGCAGCTGCTGGTCCCCGAGGGCATGGAGCTGATTCGCGTGCGGAATATCCGCGAAGCCATTGAAATGGCACTTTGAGCAAAAGGAGAGACGAAGCATGGAAGCAAGACAGCTGCTGGAGGCTCTGCATGTGGCAGAGCGCCTGAAAGACGAGACGCGGCATTGCACCACGACGAAGGGCGCGCCCGAAAACGTCGCCAGTCACAGCTGGCGTATGGCGCTGATGGCATATTTTATGACGGACGAGTTTCCGGAGCTCGACATGAACAAGGTGATCAAAATGTGCCTGATTCACGATCTGGGCGAGTGCTTCACGGGAGATATTCCGACGTTTCGCAAGACGCAGGCGGACGAGGACCGGGAAGCGTCGCTTCTGTCAAATTGGGTTCGAAGCCTTCCGGAACCGTATGCATCGGACATGACGGCGCTTTACGCGGAGATGGACGCGCTCAGTTCGCAGGAGGCAAAGCTCTACAAATCGATTGATAAGCTGGAAGCAGTTATTCAGCACAACGAATCGCCGATTTCCACCTGGGAGCCGCACGAATACGAGCTGAACCGGACCTATGCGACTGACATCGTTCAGTTTTCCGACTATCTCAAGGGCCTGCGGGCGGAGATTTTGAAGGACACCAACGATAAAATTGCGGCAGGGAAATAACCCTGCCGCTTTTCATACCTTGAAAGTCTACATGCGTAAACTAAATTCTTATAGATTGGTTGACAAAAGTAAACTTCCATGATACCATAAGGCTACAAATGTAGATGAGGAGGGCGGCTATGAGAAACAGGCGATGGAGCGGCGCACTGCTTCTGATTCTTTGCGGTATTCTCCTGAGCGCCTGCTCGAAGCAGCCGAAGTGCTCCGGGCAGACGCGCTCCGATGCGGCAGCTGCGGCTGAAATGACTGACGCTCTGGCAGTTGCACTGACGGTTGTATCCGGGCGGTACAGCACCGGCTTTTTTACATCCGACAAGCTGTCCGTTGTTTCCGCAGCCGCAGCAGATGACGGCGCGGTGTATCTCTGGGGGCGGAATTTCCAGAACGAAGTCGAATCGAACTGGTTGATTCGTTACAATGCGGATGGGACATCGGAGGAATACAGGCTTTCACTTTCCAAAGACGGTTATATCACATCGCTGGATGTATCGGCGGGCGAGGTATATTATCTCGAACGGGTCGACGCGGAGGACGAAAGCGCTGCATGGTTTTTGCACACGCTGCAGGCGCAGGAAACGCTTGACTGTGCAGACGCCGGAAACGATCTTGAAAATCTGATTGTCTCCGGAGCGCTTGCCTATCTGACGGACGGGAAAACGCTTTATACCTGCAGCCTGCCGGAGGGAAGGGTTCTGCAGGCTGCGAATGCGGAAACGGAAATAACGACGCTTTTTTGCAGGACGGACGGAACCGTCGTCGCTTACTGCGAAGATACCGGCAACCTCTACGAGTTGGAAGCAGGCGGCGAGGTCCTTACGAAAACCGGAACGCTTCCGCTTTTGTTTCGCAGCGGCAAGCTCCTGCCCGGCACGAATTCAGGCTACGATTGTCTGGTGCTCGGACAAGCGGAGCTGTTCGGGTGGAACATCGAACAAGCTGCCGCCACGCAGCTGCTTTCCTTTGATACCTACGGCTTGGTTTCCAATAACCTCAGTGCGTTTGCGAGTCTCGGAAACGGCGCCTTTCTGGGCGCGGCTTGGAAAAGCGGGGAGCTGCAGGATCGGCTGTTCCGGCTGGAACCGTCTGAGGAAGCGGCAGAACCGGGAAGCGAACGAATTTTGAAACTTGCGGGGCTCAGCCGCCCGATGGTGCTCTCGTCCGCGATTGCGGATTTTAAGGCGCTGTGCCCGGAATACACGGTTGAATATACGGATTATGCGGAGCTTTACGGTAATCAGGCGCTGCAGCAGCTGCAGCTCGATCTGATGCAGGGAAATGCGCCGGATCTGCTGTTTGTAAACGGGCTTCCGTTTGAACTATATGGGAAAAGAGGCTTGCTCGAAAATTTGTATGCATGGATGGATGCGGACGATTCCTGCGCCAGCACCGATTTTGCGCAGAACCTGCTGAAAGCACTGGAAAGTGCAGAGCATAAACTGTATCAAATGCCGCAGAGCTATTCGATTGTGACGACGGCAGGACTGCGGGACCTCGCCGGAAGCCGGTCAGATTGGACGTATGCAGCGGTCAACGAGGAGCTTGCAAACAGCAAAACCCTTCTGTCTGCATTTTACGGAGAAACCGGGGAGTCTCTGACTGTCACCTTACCGCTTTATATGCTGCCGACATTTGTAGACTACGAGAATGCGGAAGCTCATTTCGATTCTGCGGAAGCAGCTTCGTTCTTTACATTTTTAAGCAAGGTACAGCCGCACGCGCAGATTCCGTACACGGCGGAAAACGAGCTGGAAGCGCTCAGACGCGGAGAAATCCTCTTCGCGCAGCTGATGCTTCTCTCGCCGGAGCAGTTTGCCGGGACGGATGAGCTTTTTGACGGGAAGCTCATCTATCCGGGATACCCGGACGCAGCGGGCGGAAGCTTTTACCTGAATCTGCCGATGGCAATTCCCGCAGCGGCGCAGGAAAAAGACGGCGCGTGGGCGTTCATGAAGCTGCTGTTTTCGTCCGATTATTACGCCACAAGAGGCGGCTGGCTTCCGCTGCAAAGCGGATTTGAAGCGTCGATCAAGGACGCGCTTGCAGACGGTGCGTCCGAAGAAAGCCTGCAAAAGCTTGCGCAAATACAGGAAAACATCTGCAGCGCGGCATATTACGAGGAAGCAATTACCGATATTCTGGCGGACGAAACGAGCTACCTGTTCGCAGGCGCAAGGACGGTTGAGGAAACGGCGGAACGAATCGATCAGCGCGTGCAGCTGTATCTGACCGAGCAGTGGGGCTGATTTTCGGACACAGACGGACATCGACAAAAGATATGGGAGGAATACACGATGGATTACAAGCTCAATCCCAGCGAATGGCGGGTGTTGCAGACGCTCTGGGGGCATGCGCCGCAGACGCTGATGCAGCTCGTCTCCAATTTGCAGCGCTCGACCGACTGGTCGGCAAGCACAATCAAGACGATTGTCTCGCGCATGACCGACAAGGGCGTGCTGCGCTTCGAGGGCGAGCGCCCGCGGCTGTATTACCCGGGCATCCAGAAAGAGGACGCCGCATTTTCGGAAACGCAGCAGCTGCTCTCGCGCGCCTTCGGCGGCAATTTCGGGCTGCTGATGAGCAATTTCATCGACAACGCAAAGCTCTCCAAGGGTGATCTGGAGGAGCTTTATGACATGCTCCGGCAGGCGGAGGACAGCTTATGAACCGGCAGCTGCTGGAGGTTCTTGTTTCCTCGTCGGTGCTCATTCTGGCGCTGTCTGCCATGCGGCTGGTGCTGCGCGGAAAAATCAGCCCGCGGCTGCAATATGGACTGTGGCTGCTGGTTGCGGTGCGGCTGCTCGTTCCGGTTTCAATCGGCGAGAGCCGGGCGAGCGTGATGAACTATGTGCCGGAGCAGGCGATGGTGCAGGCACTGGAGCAGACGCCCGCTCCGGTGCAGCGGACGCAGACACCGACGGCAGAGCCTGCCGCGCAGCCTGCGGCAGCATCTGCGGCATCGGACGAAACACCGGGTTCGCAGACAGACGCGCCTGATACAATGCAGGCGCAGCAAACGCAGCAAGCGGCGAAGCAGAATGCGGCGCAAGCGCAGCCGCATCCTTCCATTCTGCAAATCTGCTACATGCTCTGGGGCGCGGGGAGCGCGCTGGCGCTGGCATTTCTTCTGGCGCAGAATCTGGCGCTTTCGGCAAGACTCCGGAAAGACCGCGTCCGGCTGGATGTTCCCGGCTGCCCGGTTCCGGTTTACAGGACCGAAGTGCTGCGTTCGGCGTGCCTGTTTGGGCTGTTCCGCCCGGCAATTTATCTGCCGCCGCAGGCGCTCGGGGAAGACGGTGCGCCGAACCGCTATGTGCTGCTGCACGAGCTGACGCACTACAAAAGACGCGACCAGCTCTGGTGTGCGCTGCGGCTTTTGCTGCTGGCGGCATACTGGTTTGACCCGTTCGTCTGGCTGGCAGCGAAACTGTCGAAACTGGACTGTGAGCTGGCATGCGACGCGGCAGCGCTCAAAGACATGGACGACAGTGCGCGCATTGCCTACGGACGGACGCTTCTCGACCAGATTTCCGGCAAAAGCGGCGTCATGCAGCACACGCTCTGCGCGACGACGATGTCGTCCGGCAAACGCTCGCTTCGTGCGCGCATTCGGCTGATTGTGAAAAAGCCGCGGATGACGGCGGTCACGCTGTCTCTGGTGCTCGGCGCGGTGCTGCTGCTTGCGGCATGCACATTTACAAACAGCGCTTCGAAGCAGGAGGCGAACACACCGGGCGGCGATCTGCCCGCCATGGTCCGTGTGGACGGTGTTCTCTATCAGCTGGATATGGACACCGTCGGGGAAAGCGACGGCGCGCGCGTCGAGATTCTTGGCACGATCAAAACGCAGGTCAGCTACAGCGAAACTCCGAGCGAAGACGATCAGGCAAACTATCCCGGCGTCGGTCGGGAATACGGCATGCTGGACGGGCAGCTGGTAATCAAAGACAAAGACGGCAATTGGAAGTATACGCTTGCGAACCTGTCGAAAGACGAGGTAAGCGCGGCAGTTATCGCTTATATGGCGCCCGGTTGGGCGGATATCTGCGCGTATCAGCGTTGCCGTCAGGGAATGCTCGTCACAGCAAAGCGGACGAACGAGGATGCCAGCCTGGACGCGATTTTGATGCTGGCGCAGAAGGTGGACGGCGAGATTCAAATCACGCAGATGGAAATGGGGCGCGTAGACGACGACGCGGGCTACGGCGTATATCAGACGCACATGGCAGGACAGACCATCGTCTTCGGCATTGCTGACCGGCGCATGCGCGAGACCGGAAGCGCGGAGATGACAAGCGTCAGCTTTACCGGCGTGACGCTCCGCTTCTCGGAAGGCAGTACCAACACGGCACTGTCTGCCTACCCCGGGGAGACTTTTGTGACCGGCGTATACGGCGACGCCGAGATTACCTCCGTCCGCCTGAGCTTGGGCAGCAGCGGAGATACCGTGGTCTTTACGGACATTCCGACTGCCGGCGAAGACGGGCTTGCCACGATGACGCTGGCAGGAAACTTTGCGGATGCAACAGCGGAAGAGACATCGGAACCGGCGCTCTCGGAGGAAGAAAGGCAGACCATCCGGCAGGCGGTTTTCGACAAATTCACCACTGCCCAGTGGGATTGGGAGAACCTGACGGAGGATGAAATCCGGTCGTTCTCCGGCGCGGATTCCTATGAGAACGGCATGGTCGGAAACTATCCGAATTATTACGGCGCGTTCGCAGACTTCTTTGTCCTGACCGGCAGAGCACCAAACGAGAATCAGACATGGACACTCTCGCTCCCGGACGAGCGGATTCTGGCGCTGACAATCGAAGAGGGCGGCGAATCCATGCAGCGGCTTTATTACTCGCGCAATAAGGGCACGCTCTGCGGCATGCGGCAGGAGCCGCTTCTTGAAAAGGATACGCCCGTCGGCGTTGGCGTGATGACCGACTATGCGGACGAAAACTTCGTCGTTTTCCACGGCTATTTCGGGCTGTTTGTCTACGATTTGCAGCGCAGCGAAATCCGGCTGGCGCTCGACCTCGCTGCGGCGACCGGCACGACGAACATTCAGGGGAGCTACGGCAATCTTGTCAGCGTCTATCAGACCCCCGGCGATATTATGGTTATGTTAACCGGATATAACGACATGCAGGGCGGAGACACGCCGTATTCCTACTATCTGAACGCCACCGGGCGCGTGCGCTTTGCACCTACGCTTCTTGCTGCGCAGAAGCAGCAGCCTGCGCATGAGGTGACGATGACCGGCAATACCGTCAGCGATCTTGTCTACTCCGACGGCACAAAGACCTGGAAGCTCTTTGAAAACTGGCATTTCGGCGAGCAGTCGAATGCTGTGTTTGTGCCGCTGACGAACGACGTGGCAGGCGAGCTGCCGGGTGCGTCGCAGGAAGAGCAGGGAATCAGCAGCGATGATTTTTATGAGATGTTCTGGGAAATCGACCGCGACTCGATGCAGGCGTATCTGGACGAGCATCCCGAAGCGCTCTGGAATGGCTGGACCGGCATCGACATCAACGAATCGGGGTTAAACCAGTCCGGCACGACAATCAAAACGATCTTCGGCGAGCAGGTGCTGGCAATCAACTACCGGGAGAAGATTCTTCTGGTGCATGCGGAAGGGGAGGGCTACCGCGGCGTTCTTGCCGTCGCGAAGGTTCCGGCACGGCTGAGCCTTGAAAACGCAGCGCAGCTCGGAACCATCGGGCAGACGGTCGGGGAGATTGCCGAAGAAACCGGCGGCATCCTTGCCATGAGTGCAAGCCGCGTTCCGGAAACGGACGAGGGCGAGGGCGCATTGCACGTTGGTTATGCGATGTCCGGCGGCGTGGGCTTCGGGGAGCATCTCGATGGTCCTGCGGAATACGGCTGCTGCCGCGCGGAACTTGCAAACGACAACATACTCTCGATTGTGCCCACGACGGACCCGGTCGGGAAAACCTGCCGCGACGCGGTCGAGACGCAGCCGGCGCTGATCGTCGACGGCGCGGTGCAGGACCTCAGCAGCTGGACCGAGCAGAATCCCCGCGCGTGCCTCGGGCAATCGAGCCGGCGGGAGATGCTGCTTCTGGTGATCGAAGGGCACAATCTGACGGAGGGCATTTATGGCGCAGCGCTTTCCGAGTGCGCGCAGATTCTTACCCGCCACGGCGCGCAGCAGGCGGTGAATCTGGCGGGCGGCACGAGCGCGATCTTGTGGTACGACGGACAATGCGTCACGCGCTGCTCCAACTCGTACCATACCGAAGGACGACTACTCCCGAACGCTTTTGTCTATCATACCAGGACCGATTAAGTAAAAAAGAAGGATGGAGCAATTGCCCATCCTTCTTTTATGTAAACATAAACTCAGTATTCGATTTCCTGCTTTGCCGGCGTCTCCAGCAGTTCGGGGTTTTCCAGAAGCTTTCTCAGCAGCTTGATTGTCTTGGAGTAATAGTAGCCGTCGGCAAGGCGCTCGTCGATCGTGAGTCCCAGATCCAGCATCTCGTGCATCTCGTAGCTGCCGTCGGGCTGGAAAACCGGGCGCAGCGATTTTTCACCGATGATGCAGAACACCGAGCAGGTGCCCCAGTTTGTCAGGTGATGGTAGCCGCTGTGCAGCTTGATCGAGCCGAGGTTCGAAATGACGACTGTGCAGTAGTAGGGGTCCGTCTCAATGATCGACGCAGGAATCCAGCCGTGAACGTCCAGCCGCGTGAGAATCCAGACGATGAATTTACCCAGCCAGCGCGGCATGCGGTTGAAGATGTCCATGAAGTCCGTCGAGGTATCGGTCTTCGTCATGTCCTTGCAGTCCATGATCTGGTGGCGCAGGTCCTCGTGGATGGTATCAAGCGTCGATTCATCTTTTCCACGCACCACGGCAAGCGCCTCCGCCGCTTCGTCCGCGAACTGCTTCTTGACGACGAACGACGCCGACACGCCGTTTCTCTGATAGAAGTTCTTGTTGGCGATGAAGCGGTTCATCTTCGGACGCAGCGTGATGGTTTTGATCAGCGCGGCGACGATGATGTGGAACATCGTATAGGGGAAGTCGGCGCTCTGCGCATTCTTCTTCTGCAGATACGCATTCATGTTGGTCAGATCGATGGTTTCGGAGATGTAGGCTTCATTGTCGCAGCGATTGGGATAGATGATCGGCGTAATGAAGTGCATGCCGTCCAGGTTGCGCAGCAGCACACCGTCCTTGCGGTCGCCGCGGCGGCGCTTTGTGGTTTTTTCCATATTCTTTTCACACACCTTTTTCTTGTTCTGACGAAAATCGCCAGTCGACCTCTATAGAATACCAAATATGGACCGGAAATGCAAGTATTCCTCCAATATTCCGTATTTTCTGGTCTCTGTGCAAAATGCACAAAATGGCAGGGGCGTTTTTCGACTTCTTTCAGGGATTTAACACTTGACATCAGTAAAGTACGCGATTATAATGGGCACATCAAAAACGAAGGGGGCGCACGAGATGAAGCGTTTTGCCATGGCTCAGATGAATCAGTCGAACCGTACCGATGCTGCTGCGTGCGCACCGGCTTGCTCTTGTGCCTGCAAAGCATCCGCAACCCTCAACATCTGCCTGGACACTGCCATTCTGGCTGTGTCCATTTTTCTTTGCCTGATTATGAACCTTACTGTACTGGTATGGCTTGCAGCGCTTGTAATTCTTGTACTTGCGGTACGCATTATGAAGCAATTGAATATGGCAGAAAGCAGAAATGCGGCGGATGGTTCCATGACAGCATGTACACTGGTATAGGGACGATCAAGATTGAGCGGCTTTGCTTTTTGCAGAGCCGCTATTGTTTTGACCGCGCTTCGTTTTTGTAAACTTGATTTCATGCTGTAGGAAAGAAGATACAGCTGAAAAATATTTCGCAAAGAGGTAAGAAATGATGAAGAACATGAAAAAGTTATTCTGCCTGGTTCTGGCGGCAGCCATGCTGCTGAGCGTGATGGCAGGCTGCGCCTCGAAGGCTGAGACCAGCACCGATGCTTCCGAGACCACTGAAAGCGCCTCCTCCGAGACTGCTTCCACCGAATCCGGCGAGACCGCTGCAACCGACGGTGAAATCACCATCGCGTTCATCGGCAACACCACCGGCGACTATGCACAGTACGGCATCCCCGTCCGCAATGCTGTTATGATGTACTTCGACCAGCTGAATGCTGCCGGCGGCATCAACGGCAAGAAGGTCGTCGTCAAGGAATATGACGACAAGGGCGACGGCGTTGAGGCTGTCAACGCTTACAACCTTGCCAAGGAAAACGGCATCACCGCAGTCGTCGGCTCCGTTCTGACCGGCGCGACCATCGCTCTGGCTGATGCGACCTATGAAGACAACATGCCGCAGATCACCGCTTCCGCGACCGCAACCGGCGTTACCGTCATGGAAGATACCGGCGAGGTCCGCACGAATGTGTTCCGCGCCTGCTTCATCGATCCGTTCCAGGGTCAGAAAATGGCAGACTACGCCGTTGAAAAGCTCGGCGCAAAGACCGCTGCAATCTTCTACGAGACCGGCAGCGACTACTCCGAGGGTCTGAAGAATGCGTTCGTCGTCGAGGCAGAGCGCATGGGTCTTGAAATTGTCGACTCCGAGGCATTTGCCACCGGCGACAAGGACTTCAAGGCACAGATGACCAACATTGCTTCCAAGAACCCCGACGTTGTCTTCTGCCCGATTTACTACGGTGAGGCTGGTCTGGCTGTCCAGGCGGCTCGTCAGGCAGGCTGCACCTCCACCTTCCTCGGCGGCGATGGCTTCGGCTCTGTCAAAGATTATGCTTCCGCAGACGAGCTTGAAGGCACGGTCTACTGCTCCGGCTATGCGCCCGGCACCGAGGATGTGGCACAGTTCGAAAAGGACTACTGCGAGACCTTCGACGTGGAAGAAGTCCCCAACATGTTTGCGCCTCTGGCTTATGATGCTTCCATGATCATGGCTTACGGTCTGAAGGCCGCGGAAGATGCAGGTCTTACCGCCGGCACCGACGAGTACAAGCAGGCTGTCATCGACGCCATCAAGACCATGGACGGCGTGAAGGGCATCACCGGCTCGTATTCCTTCGACTCCGACAATAACCCCATCAAGTCCGTTGCGATCATCGGACTGACCGGCGGCGAAGAAGTCTTCAAGGAAATGTTCTAAGGATCACCTGATTCCAACAGAGATTTCCAAAACAGAACCCGGCGCGGTTTTTGGGGAGGGGAGCTTCGGCTCCCCACCCGAAAACCGTTTTCCGGACGTCCGATGGGTGCTCCCAGCTTGTGGAAGCAGCCATCGGATGTCCGAAAGAAGAAAGAAAGGAAAGAAAGCTCATGAGTTTGTTTGTTTCCCAGCTGTTTAACGGCTTGCAGACAGGTTCGGTGTATGCGCTTGTGGCACTGGGCTACAGCATGGTCTATGGTATCATCCTGCTTCTGAACTTTGCCCACGGCGATATCATCATGATCGGCGCATATACCGCGTTCTATGCCATGACCGCGTTCCACCTGCATCCGATTTTTTCCGTTGTTCTGGCGGTCATCACCAGTACGCTGCTCGGCGTCGTGATTGAAAAGGTCGCCTATACGCCGCTTCGCTCGGCACCTCGTCTGTCGCTTCTGATCACGGCAATCGGCATCTCGTTCCTGCTGGAAAACGGTGCGCAGTTGCTGTTCGGCGCAGACACCAAGAGCATGGATACGCTTGTTCCCGGCAACGTCACCTTTGGACCGGTCACGGTCAGCTATACCGCAATTTTAACGATTATCGTCGCAGTCATCGCGATGGTTGCCCTGACGCTTCTTGTCCAGAAGACGAAGCTCGGCAAGGCAATGCGCGCGGTTTCCGAGGATATGGGCGCGGCGCAGCTGATGGGCATCAGCCTGAACAAAACCATTTCCTTCACCTTTGCAGTCGGTTCGGCGCTTGCCGGTATCGGTTCGGTTCTGTATCTGTGCGCCTACTCGCAGGCGTCGCCCACGATGGGCTCGATGCTGGGTCTGAAGGCGTTCGTCGCGGCGGTTCTCGGCGGCATCGGCTCGATTCCCGGCGCCATGATCGGCGGCTTTGCCATCGGTCTTCTTGAGGCGCTTGTTGCGGCGGTCGGTCTTTCCGTGTGGAAGGACGCGGTTGTGTTCGCAATCCTCATTGTTGTGCTGCTTGTGAAGCCGTCCGGCATCATGGGTCATCCGGTCACGGAAAAGGTCTGACGGGGGAGGTAACGAGATGAAAACAAGATCGAAAATCCGCATCCCCATGCCGGCGCGCTATGTGATCAATCTTGCGCTGGTGGTCGGCTTCTACTTCCTGCTGACGGGGCTGATTTCCTCTGGCGTCATTACGAACTACTGGACCGGCATTTTAATCACCGTCGGTATCAACATCATTCTGGCGGTTTCCCTGAACATCGCAACCGGCTATCTGGGGCAACTCCCGCTGGGGCACGCAGGCTTCATGGCGGTCGGCGCCTATGCAGGCGGCATCTTCATGAAAGCAACGCCTGCCGCTGCGCTCCTGAAAGAGGGTAATAACGCGGCGCTCATTCCGTACATCCTTGCCGCAATCGTCATCAGCGCCATCGTCGCCGGTATCTTCGGCATCATCATCGGCATTCCGGCGCTTCGCCTGCGCGGCGACTATCTGGCGATCATCACCCTCGGCTTCGGCGAGATTATCCGCGTGGTTCTGACGAACATCGACTCCGTGCTCGGCTTTGACTTCACCTACGGCGCAGCTGGTCTGAAGCGGATTCCCAAATTTTCTTCCGTAACGCTGGTCTTTATCTGCGTGGTGTTATCGTGCTTCTTCATCCACACGATGATGAAATCCAAGCACGGCAGGGCGATTCTCTCCATCCGCGACAACGAGATTGCATCCGAGAGTGTCGGCGTCAACACCACCTATTATAAGACGATGGCGTTCGTGTTCTCGGCAATGCTTGCCGGTATCGCAGGCTGCCTGTACGCGGGCTATCTGGGCTCGCTGTATCCCTCGACGTTCAAGTTCATGAAATCCATCGAGATCCTCGTTATCGTCGTCCTCGGCGGCATGGGCTCGATGCTCGGCTCGATCGTCTCGGCGACGGTTCTGACGGTGCTGCCCGAGCTTCTGCGTTCCGTCGCAGACTACCGCATGGTCGCATACTCGCTGGCACTGGTTATTATGATGATCTTCCGCCCGAAGGGACTGTTCGGCAGTTACGATTTCTCGATGTCCCGCGTGCTGGAAAAAGGACTCAACTTTGTGTTCAGACCAGAACTGAGAAGCCGGAAGGAGGAGCAGAACGATGAGCAGAACTGAACGACCCAAGACAAAGCTTGTTCCGGTCCCTGCAACAAATATCATTCCGGAACGTGATATCGCGCTGCCCCCGATTCTCGAAGCGCGGCACCTCGGCATTGACTTCGGCGGCTTGAGCGCCGTCAGTGACTTCAACTTTGCCATCGGCAGAACTGAGATCGCCGGTCTGATCGGACCGAACGGCGCCGGCAAAACCACCGTTTTCAACTTACTGACCAAGGTCTATCAGCCGACGCGCGGCACGATCCTGCTCGACGGCATGGACACGGCAGGGAAGTCTACCATTCAGGTCAACCAGATGGGCATTGCCCGTACCTTCCAGAACATCCGCCTGTTCCGCGATCTGACGGTGCTGGATAACGTTCTGATCGGTCTTCACAACGAAACCAAGTACTCCCTTGCAACGGCGATGTTCCGCCTGCCGCAGTACTGGCGCAAGGAGCGCATCGCAAAAGAGCGCGCGCTGGAGCTGCTCAGCATTTTCGACATGCAGGACCTGGCGGACCACAAGGCTGGCTCGCTTCCGTACGGCGCGCAGAGAAGACTCGAGATCGTTCGTGCGCTGGCGACCAATCCGTGCCTGCTGCTGCTCGACGAGCCCGCTGCCGGTATGAACCCGTCCGAGACGAGCGAGCTGATGGACAACATTGTCCGCATCCGCGACATGTTCGGCATCGCGATTTTGCTCATTGAGCATGATATGAACCTCGTCATGGGTATCTGCGAGGGCATCTGTGTGCTGAACTTCGGCAAAATCATTGCCAAGGGTACGCCGGAGGACATTCAGGCGAACCCGGCAGTCATTGAGGCGTACCTCGGCAAAAAGAAGGAGGGTCAATAAATGCTGCTTTCCGTTGAAAATCTGCATGTCTACTACGGCGCGATTCACGCCGTCAAGGACGTGTCCCTGCATGTGCAGGAAGGCGAGATTGTGACCCTGATCGGTGCAAACGGTGCCGGTAAAAGTACGGTTCTGAATACGATTTCCGGTATTTTGAAGCCCAGAAGCGGCAAGATCCAGTTCATGGACCATTCTCTTGCAGGCGTTGCGCCCAATAAAATCGTTCAGACTGGTCTGGTCCAGTGCCCGGAAGGTCGGCGCGTGTTTGCCAGAATGACGGTCGAAGAGAATCTGGAAATGGGTGCGTATACCCGCCCAAACGCCAAGTTCGACGATAATCTGGCGCATGTCTACGAGCTGTTCCCGCGCCTGAAAGAGCGCCGCACGCAGGTCGGCGGCACGCTCTCCGGCGGTGAGCAGCAGATGCTTGCGATGGGAAGAGCCCTTATGAGCGAGCCGAAGCTTCTTATGCTCGACGAGCCGTCGATGGGTCTGGCGCCTTTGCTGGTCGAGCAGATCTTCGAGATTATCCAGAGCCTTCACAAGGCAGGCTCTACGATTTTGCTGGTCGAGCAGAATGCGCAGATGGCGCTTCAGATTGCAGACCGCGCGTATGTTCTCGAATCCGGACGCATTACGCTCTCCGGCACCGGCGCGGAGCTGATGGCGAGTGAATCCGTCAAACGTGCTTACCTCGGCGGCTGAAAAACCGCTTTATCGAAACAAAAGAGCTGCGATTATTGTGGTCGCAGCTCTTTTTCTATATCCAATCAGAACTATTTTTTATTATGATTGTCTGGCTTGTCCAGCGACAGGTGGGAGAGGGGATTTGCCTCGGCGGCGATTTTCAGCTCGGTGCTTTCAATATGTGTGTAGATCTGCGTGGTGTTGAGATTTTCGTGTCCGAGCACCTCCTGCAGCGTTTTCAGATCAACGCCGTTCGAAAGCATGAGCGTTGCCGCCGTGTGGCGCAGCTTGTGCGCAGAAAATTGCGAAGCATCCAGACCCGCGGCAAGCAGATGCTTTTTGACCAACCGGTGAACTGCGGAGACGCTGATTCGGTTGCCGTCGCGCGAGCCGAACAGCGCCCGGTTGTCAGACAGAATGATCTGTCTGCGCTCAATCAGGTAGCGGTCAATGGCTTTGCGGCAGCTTGCGCCCATATAGACAATGCGCTCTTTATTGCCTTTGCCGACCACACGCAGCCGGTCGTCATACACATCCGTCAGATTGAGTCCGACCAGCTCCGAGCGCCGGATGCCGCAGTTCAGAAAGATCATGAGAATTGCAAAATCCCGCGCCTGATTGGGACCTTCGACGGCTTTCAGCAGCGCCGTGGATTCTTCGAGTGACAGGTATTTCGGTAAACTTTTACGGATTTTCGGGAATTCAATGTCCTTGACCGGGTTTTCTGTGATCTGCTTGGTCGAGACCGTCAGGTAGTTGTAAAACGCCTTGATGGCGGAGAGCTTCCGGGCGCGCGCAGCAGAGCCGATGCCGGTATCCGAGCCGGCAGCTTCCGGGTTTTCACGGTCGTTTGCCAGATACGACAGAAAGTCAAACACCTCCGAGGTTGTGATCGAGCGGATGAAGTCAAGACCCAGGTCCTTGATCGGAATGTCGTCCAGCGGCGTTTTGTACGGCAGCTCTTCGCGCATCAGCCGGACAAATCGCAGAAACATCCGAAGGTCCAGATAGTATTCCGAAACGGTCCGGCGAGACTGACCCTTGACCGTCTCGTGATAGGATAAGAAATTGCGCAGCTCCTGCGGCGCGTCATTGTAGGTTTCCATATAAGTCTCCTTGAAAATTACAGCAGAATCCGCCGCTTTGGCGGCTGTTGGCAATAACTACGTCTTGAACGCAACAAAATTTTTATTTTGTTGCGTTCGTTTATTATAGCCATATGGATGGTAAAAGTCAAGACCGTCCGCAGCCAGACCTCTCTTCTGCGTCGGTCTTCCTGCAAAAAAACAAAACGTGCGGCGCGGCATTTTTACAGCGTTCCAATGAAGGCAAGCACGCACTCGCGCAGATGCAGGATGCCGTCCGGCACGGACTCTTTCATGTGCATGCCCATGCCAAGCTCACGGCCAGTCGCCGGGCTGATGGGTAGGACCTGGACACCCGCTGTTCTCCCGCGCAGCATCATCTCTGCCATCATGGAAAGCCCCAGCCCCTTGCCGACCATGCGGATGACCGTCTCGTCGTCGACGTGGCACGGGCGGATTCTGGGCTTCACGCCGTTTTTGTCGAGCGCAGCCTTTACATCCAGATCGAACCTTCCGTATGGCATCAGGAACTCCTTGCCTTCGAACAGCTCAATTGGAAACGTTTCCATCTCTCCCAGCGGATATTCCGGCGGCAAAATGGCGTACATCGCGTCCTGACACAGCGGGGTCCAGTCGCAGCTGTAGCCGGTTTGCTTCGCGGCGAAAATCACATCAGTTCTCCCCTTTTCCAGCAGCTCAAACGGCTCAAGCGCGTTATCGACCATACGCAGATCGACGTCGGTATTCGGACACACACGGCGGAACCGGTACAGAATCTCCGGCATCCAGTGCATGGCAATGCTGGCGTAGGCTGCAACGCGGATGGTGTCGCGTTTTTTATCTGTGATGGCTGCAATCTGATTTTCCAGCTTTGCGTTTGCACGCAGAAATTCCCGGATGGATGGAACCAGCGTCTCGCCTTCCCTGGTAAGCGTAATGCCGTTGTGGTCGCGCCGGACAAGCGTCAAGCCGATATCGCGTTCCAGACTGTCTACCAGGTGCGTCAGCCCCGATTGCGTGTAGCCGACGACCTCCGACGCCTTCGAGAAGCTTCCGAGGTCAATGGCGGTCATAAGAATTTCAAGCTTTTTGCTGTCCATAAACGAAAACCTCCTGCGGGTATGACGGATACTATGACAAATTGTCATATGCCTATTATAATCCTGCGTTTCCATTTTTCAACTGTTTCAGCTAGTATATTTACAAAAGGAGCTGATTTTTATGACCGCAAAAAAATTGACCCTCCAGCAGAAAATTCTGGTGGCTGGAACCCTCTTCGGGATGTTCTTCGGTGCCGGCAATCTGATCTTCCCGGTCCATCTCGGACAGATGGCTGGTCGGAATGTCCTTCCTGCCATGATTGGCTTTATCATCACCGCCGTCGGCATTCCCATCTTCGGCGTTGCTGCCATCGGCGCGACGCATTCAGACGGCTTGCAGACGTTATCCAGTAAGGTCGGCAAGGGCTACGGCGTGTTCTTTACGTGCCTTCTGTACCTGACCATCGGACCGCTCTTTGCCATCCCCCGCTGCGCGACGACGTCTTTTACCACCGGCGTGACGCCGATGCTGACGGACGCCTCGCGCGAGCCGCTGGCGCTTCTGATTTTCTCGGCAGTTTTCTTTGCATTCGTTCTGTTCTTCTCGCTCAGACCCGGTAAGATTACAGTCTGGATTGGTAAGATCATCAATCCCATTTTCCTGCTGTTCCTTGCGGTGCTGGTGATCCGGGCGCTGATGCATCCGGGCGCGGCGGTCTCCCAGGTCGAGCCGGAGGCGGCGTATGAGACGGGGGCGTTCTTCTCATCGTTCATCGAAGGCTACGGCACCATGGACGCCATTGCGGGTCTGGCTTTCGGCATTGTGGTCATTGACGTTATCCGCCGCATGGGCGTTGACGACGATGATGCTGTGGCGCGCGATGTGCTCGGTTCCGGCATTCTGACAGGCATTCTCATGGCGGTCATTTATATTCTGACGATTCTCATGGGCACGCAGTCGAGAGGGCTTTTTGAGCTCTCGGCAAACGGTGGCATCGCCCTGACGCAGATTGCCGGTCACTATTTCGGCACGCTCGGTCAGCTGATTCTCGCTGTGACCATCACCTTCGCCTGCCTCAAGACCTCCATCGGTCTGGTGACCTCCTGCTCGGAGACATTTGTCAAAATGACGCACGGTAAAATCTCCTACCCCGTCTGGGCGACTATCTTCACTGTCTTCTCGTTTGCCGTGTCCAATGTGGGCTTGAGCACCATCATTGAGTACTCCATCCCGATGCTGATGCTTATCTATCCGCCCGCGATTGCGCTGATCGTTCTTGCCTTTGTCGGCAGATTCTTTGACCATGACCGCAAGGTCTATGTCGCAGTGATGATCGGCACCTGGGCTGCCGCGATTCTCGACGGCTTGAAGACGCTGCCGTCTGCGATTCAGGAAAACCTGCATCTTGATGCGCTTGTGAACTTTGCCGCCGACCATCTTCCCCTGTTCAACCAGAACCTGTTCTGGCTGATTCCGGCGTGCATCGGCTTCGTGATCGGCATGCTGCTGCACCGCGCGAAGGCAAAAGCATAATGCAGCTTTCATTTCATATCGTTCTCTCCACGGAGGCATTGCGCGCTGCAGTGCCTCCGCGCGTTTTATGATAAAAGACTATATTTTGGGAATTTTTCGCAGGAAAAATAGAAGGATATTTGTATGCGACGCGAAGCTGCCCATGCTATAATAGCCGCAAAGAGAAAATGGACGGAAAACAACGGAGGCATCATCATGGAGTTCATTCGCGAAGAAAGACAGACCCCAATCAAGGACCGCTGCCGGGTACTGGTTGCAGGTGGCGGCTATGCGGGCGTATCGGCAGCGCTTGCTGCGGCGCGCGGCGGTGCGGATGTGCTGCTGCTCGAGCGCGGAGAGTCCTGCGTGCCGGTTACGATGGCAACGATTCCGGAGCTTCGCATGACGCGGCGGCTGATCGGTGAGACCGACGTTTGCGCGCGCGACGATCACCGGCGATGCGAACGCAGCGTCGGCATGTTCTCCGACTGGACCAAACGCGGTCCTGTCTACGAGCTTCCGTTCGGCGCGCTGTATCACCCGTCCGTCCCCAATCTTCTGACTGCCGGTCGCTGCCTTTCGGCGGCAGATGATCTGTGGAACGTCACGCGCGTCATTCCGGTCTGCGCCGTCTCCGGCGAGGCTGCCGGAACCGCCGCGGCGCTGGGCTGCGACTTCCCTGCTCTGGACATTGCCGCCTTGCAGGAAACGCTCCGCGCGCAGGGCGTGCGCGTGCATCTCGACGAGCTGTAATATCGGTGCAGATAAAAGGACCTGAGATCTCAAGATCTCAGGTCCTTTTCCAAAGCCTCGAATTGAGTCTTGATTTGTTTATTTATAATGGCATGCATGACAGGAATAATTTTCAAATCCTCTTCCTTCACATCTAGTGTTGCAATATCACTCTTTGCACCATATTGTGGAAAATTGACCAACCAATACCCCCTCACTTTTTTATCATAGCAAATCCACCCCTGCATGCCCTTGTGGACGCCTTCCTTTGCATATTTTTCCTTTTCGACGATGACCTCTACACAATCCATTTCTTTCATATTATTCTCCTCCGTATGCTGTTAACAGTCGGATCTTTCCGCTCCGTGAGGATGTTTTCCATCTGAATTGAACAGATAGGGATCATATTTGCTGTAGTAGCTGTGTGCCGTAGCGAATACTCTGACGACAGCAGCGTCGATCGGGTCGAGCGTACAGTGGCAGGACGGATAGTGCGGACAGGGCGGCGGCGGATCAAACGGCGCTTCGCGCCCAAGAGCCCGCTGGTTCTTTGCGGCAAAAGAACGAAAAAAACACAGAGTATCGAAAACCGATACTCTGCGTTGGTCCGAGTGACTAGATTCGAACTAGCGGCTTGCCGACTGCGTCCGGCAAGCCGGCGGCAGATCAAACGGCGCTTCGCGCCCAAGAGCCCGCTAGTTCTTTGCGGCAAAAGAACGAAAAAAACGCAGAGTATCGAAAACCAATACTCTGCGTTGGTCCGAGTGACTAGATTCGAACTAGCGGCCTCTTGAACCCCATTCA
>CEAB01049952.1_pt1 | contig 21406 bp, 13 predicted proteins | sample 557651 | NCBI WGS metagenome assembly CEAB01 (sample SAMEA3182046, study PRJEB8094) | gut metagenome | biome: human; feature: gut; material: Stool; isolation source: human stools | place: Canada | collected 2011-11-15
GTATTAAGCGTTTTATTATTACTTTTGTGCTCAAATTGTGCATGAATGGACAGCATCTCTATTATCAGAACACCGATTGAAAGCGAACTTGAGGCTTTCAAAGAACTTTATGATAGTTCTCTTTCCAGTTCGAATACACTGCTTGATAGCGTAGTAGCTCATATACGCCAGCGCAGTGGAAAGATGATGCGTCCTATTCTCGTCTTGTTGGTAGCACGCCTTTATGGCGTCGTGTCTCCTGCCACTCTTCATGCGGCGGTATCTCTGGAACTTCTTCATAATGCCAGTTTGGTGCATGACGACGTAGTGGACGAAAGTACCGAACGCCGTGGGCAACTCTCGGTGAATGCTATCTTTAATAATAAGGTAGCCGTACTGACGGGGGATTATCTTCTGGCAACAAGCCTGGTGCATGCCGAGCTGACGAACAGTCATCAGATTATCCGGCTGGTATCTTCATTGGGGCAGGATCTTGCCGACGGCGAGTTGCTCCAGCTCTCAAATGTAAGTAATCATAGCTTTTCGGAGACAGTTTATTTCGATGTGATTCGTAAGAAAACTGCGGCCCTATTCGCTGCCTGTACGGCGGCGGCGGCTTACTCGGTAGGAGTGAGTGAGGAAGAAGTGAAATTAGCCCGCTTGTTGGGTGAATATATCGGTATCTGTTTTCAGATTAAGGATGATATTTTCGACTATTTCGACAGCAAGGAAATCGGTAAGCCGACAGGGAACGATATGCTTGAAGGCAAACTGACACTCCCTGTCTTGTATGCACTTAATAGAGCGAATGACAATCAGGCTACTGAAATTGCTCTCAAAGTGAAAGAGGGTACGGCTACTCTCGATGAAATAGCTCGTCTGATCGCATTTACCAAGGAAAACGGTGGTATTGAATATGCTGTCCGGACGATGAACGCATATAAGCAAAAAGCCTTTGGGCTGTTGGCCTCTCTGCCGGATTCTGCTATCTGCGTGGCTCTCCGGTCTTATCTGGATTACGTTGTAGAACGCGAAAAATAGCGGTTATCGATGTTTGTTCAAAAGTAAATAGCACGATAATAAACGGTCCCAATCTTCTATTTTCTCTGATTGCATTGCTCGCCCGAGGAGGAAACTCTTGTCTATTTCTTCCGGCGAACGGAGTATTTCGGAGCATAGTATTCCTGCCTGCTCAATATGTTCCCATGCTTGTCCTTTGGTGATATATCCGATTTCATAAGCTGCACGTGCCAGGTTGACCAATATCCCCATATCCCATGCGTCAATTCCTCTTTCCAAGTCATTTATCCATATAATCGGGTCTCTTCTTTCCTCTGTATATTTTACGAATCTGTATAAATTGTTTCCCTGCCGGACGAAACGTTCCACTCCGAAAAAGCGTTTATGTATGATTGTTTCAAATTCGTTGATATTGTCTGACGAGAGCAGGTAGGGGAGCATGATCTGATAGGGAACCCTGTCTCCTTCATTAGTCAGGAATTGTAATAGTCCGTTGGTTGATTCGGTGTCAACGCAGTGAAATTCTTCAGACAGCAGTCGGGTTAACTTTTGCGGGTGAACTCCTGTTTCTATTGAGTTGAGATAAAAACCTTTTAACGCAGCTTCCATATAGCCAATGCGCAACCCTAGCTTTCTTTTCGTCCCGAGGACTAGATTTAGCGGATTGCGGTTTATTCTTAAGGCTTGAATGTGTGCTTCCATTTTTATACTCTTATGATTAAAGTTCACTGAAAAAGCGTGGGGACTGTTGCTATATATTTTCCTGAGGCTTCGGCAAGCCGTTATGAATTATACACAAGCAACAGTCCCACGCTCCGTTCGCTATATAACAACAGTATATACATGAAAGTGCGTGAGACCCGTTTGCTTATTACCATTCATAACTTTGAATTTTGCCGAATTCCAGGAATTTGGTAATAAATGAAACGTTCTCTGGTTCAATTATTTAGCTAGATATCCACAGCCAAATCTGAGACAAAGATAATGATTTTTGCGGATTGCTTGATAACTATCTTTAGTTTTTCTTAAATAAAAAATACCGCATCGGTTCTCGTTTTGCGGAGAGCCGTGCGGTAAGGCATATTTGATTGCTTATGTAGCCTTTCCTAGAAGAATTTTATTTCTTCTCCCTTGATATCAGAGAGTAGGAGATTTGCCAGGCGGCTTGTTCCCAAGCGGAATAACCGGTTGTCCAGCCATTCTTCACCCAATACTTCTTTCACAATAGTGTAATAAATAATTGCGTCATTGACTGTATTGATTCCTCCTGCCGGTTTGAAGCCAATCTTGTTTCCTGTCTTCTGATAGTATTCCTTGATAGCTTCACACATCACATAAGCAGCTTCCGGAGTAGCTGCAGGCTGCTGTTTTCCGGTCGATGTTTTGATGAAATCCGCACCTGAATACATGGATAGGATAGAGGCTTTTTTGATGTTGGAAGCGCTCTTTAGTGCACCCGTTTCGAGGATTACCTTGAGGTGGCGTTCCTTACAGACTTCCTTCAACTCCTGTATTTCCTCACACATTGCTTCGTAGTCGCCACTCAGGAACTTGCCTATGGAGATTACAATATCTATTTCGTCTGCGCCGTCTGCAATGGCCAGTGCAGTTTCCGCTACTTTTACTTCGGTAAATGTTTGAGAAGAAGGGAATCCTCCTGATACACAGGCGATATTCACTCCGTCTACCTCCAGCGTATTCTTGACGATAGCTGCAAAGTTGGGATACACGCAGATCGCAGCTACATTTTTCAAGTCAGGAAATTCATCATCGAACTGGTTTACTTTTTCAGTAAATCGCATAACGCTTTCATCGCTATCCGTACTGTTCAGTGTAGTCAGGTCAATGCACGTGAACAGGAATTTCTTGACTTCTTCCGTGTTGTTCTCCGGCACTTTCTTTTCAATCAGGTCAGCTACGCGAGCCTGAATATCTGCATCGCTCAGATGTGTATTATACTTCGCCAGAGCGGCATCGTACTTGTTGGACAGTGAATTATTCTCCTCCATGATCGTTCAGTTTTGGGTTATTGATATGTCTTTTGCTATCTCGTTTCGTTTTCTTTTCCATACTCTTTTGAAGGGCGGCAGTGACGTCTACGCCTGTCTGGTTGGCGATGCATAGGAGCACCCACAGAACGTCTGCTATTTCTTCTTCGATATTGTCTTTCTCACCTTCTTTGAAGGATTGGTCACCGTATTTGCGGGCCATGACGCGGGCCAGTTCCCCGACTTCTTCCGTCAGTACTGCCATATTGGTCAATTCGCTGAAATAGCGGACGCCGTATGTCTTTACCCATTGGTCTACCTGTTTTTGAGCTTCTTCCAGGGTCATAGTTCTTTTATTATAAGTTGTTTACGTTATTCTTTGTTTTTCGTATCCATGCATATAGTAACAGGTCCGTCGTTCAAAAGTTCAACTTTCATGTCTGCACCGAAGGTACCCGTACCGATTTCTTTGCCCAATGCGGCAGTCAAATCTTTGCAGAACTTCTCATAGAGTGGGACCGATATTTCCGGCTTTGCAGCTTTGATATAAGAAGGACGGTTCCCTTTTTTGGTGGAAGCATGTAAAGTGAACTGGCTGATAACCAGAATTTCTCCTCCGTCTTCCAGTATGGATTTGTTCATTACGCCATTCTCATCGTCGAAAATGCGCAGATTTACTATCTTCTTGCAGAGCCAGTCAATGTCTTCCTGCCCATCGGCTTCCTCAATGCCGACTAATATCAGCATTCCTTTTCCGATAGCTGATTTGCAGTGTCCCTCAATGGTCACTGATGCATGGCTTACCCGTTGTATAACTATTCGCATTGCTATTTATTCTATTTCGTGATTATGAAAGGCAAATTTACGAATTTCGAAAGAGAAAACGATGTATTGGGAGGAAAATATTATCGAAGAAGAACGTGTTACTGCCTCTTGAAACCTTCTACTTTTAGCCTCTGTTATTCATTATTCAATCCTTCCTTCACCGTCTTGGCCTTCGCTTCCCCAATAATAGCGCTGATGTCCTCTAGCGACGCCTCTTTTATCCGCTTTACACTCTTAAATTCTTTCAAAAGAGCTGTTTTAGTCTTTTCCCCGATGCCTTTGATGCTATCCAATGCAGATGCAACCTGTCTTTTGCTACGTTTGTCGCGATGAAAACTAATCGCAAAGCGGTGTACTTCATCCTGTATTTGTGTCAGCAACCGGAACAGGGGAGTGTGTTGTTTGATCCCGATAGTTTGCGGAGGAAACCCGAATAGCAATTCAGACGTGCGGTGGCGATTGTCTTTAGCCAATCCGGCAATAGGGATATTCAATCCTAGTTCGTCCTCAATGACCTCTCTGACGACCTCCATTTGCCCTTTCCCACCGTCGGTAATGATCAGGTCGGGCAACGGCGAACTTTCTTCTATTGCGCGCTGATAACGCCTTTTTACGACTTCTTTCATCGAAGCATAATCATCAGGCCCCACTACTGTCTTTATATTGTATTTCCGGTAATCTTTCTTCGAAGGTTTGGCCTTTTTGAATACCACGCAAGCTGCCACTGCGTCCGATCCCTGTATGTTCGAGTTATCAAAACATTCAATCTGCAAGGGCGGTCTCTCCAAATGCAGTTCTTGCTGTATTTCTTTCATCAGGCGCATACTTCTCTGTTCAGGATTCAGTTTCTCCGCCTGTTTCATGCGGTCGGCCTTGTATTGCTTCACGTTCAGGATAGAAAGATCCAGCAATTTCTTCTTATCACCCCGTTGGGGAACGGTGAAAACGACATTATTTAATTCCAGGTCAAGTTCGAAGGGGACGATAATCTCTCGTGACCGGCTTTTATAACGTTCCCTCATTTCGATAATGCCGAGCGTCAGCAATTCCTCCTTGGATTCATTCAACTTCTTTTTATATTCGAAAGTAAATGCCTGGTTGATTGCTCCGTTTGTGATATGCAGATAATTGATAAATGCGGAATTGCTGTCATCCTCCTCGATCGAAAAGACATCTATATTATGTAGTACGGCGCTTACCACTTCTGATTTGGAACGGTAGTTCTCTATCAAAAGATATTTCTCTTTAATCTTCTGTGCTTCCTCAAACTTCATTTCACCGGCCAAAGTCTGCATCTTCTCCAATAGCATACGGCTAATTTCCTGCGTATTCCCTTTTAGAATCTCTTTGATTTCATCGATGTTTTTTAGATATTCTTCTTGTGACTGAAGCCCGATGCAGGGTCCTGCACAGTTCTTTATATGATATTCGAGGCATACATTGAACTTCCCGGCCCGTATGTTCTCCGGAGTGAGGTTTAAAGAACAGGTACGTAACGGATATAAATGCTTTATCAAGTCCAGCACTGCATACATCGAGGGGATATGGCTGTACGGACCATAATAAGATGAGCCGTTTCTGATAATCTTCCGGGTTCTGAATATCCTGGGAAAATATTCGTTCTGTACACAGATCGAAGGGTAAGTCTTGTCATCCTTTAATAAGACGTTATAACGCGGCTTATATTTCTTGATCAGATTATTTTCCAATAGCAGTGCATCTTCCTCTGTGTTCACCACGATATACCGTATATCAGCTATCTTGCTTACCAATACCCGTGTCTTTCCCGGCTCGTGTTCTTTGCTGAAATAAGAGTATACCCTTTTCTTCAGGTTTTTAGCCTTTCCAACGTATATAATCGTTCCTTCCGCATTCAGGTACTGGTAGATTCCCGGCTTTTCAGGAAGGTTTGCCACGATTCCTTTCAAGTATTTATTGGTTTTGTTTTCCGCTTCTGTATTCATAATCTTTAGGGATGAAATAGCTAAAATGAAAAAGGGCGTAGTATCACTACGCCCTGCAAATATAAACAAATCCTTTATAAAGTCAATACGGATTCTACTTCTACATCATCTCCGAATACTGATTTTCCGTTGAGGTCTTTCAGTTCGATGATAAAGTTGATATATACTTTCTTCGGTTTCAATTTCTTCACCAGTTCGCAGGCTGCTTTCATTGTTCCGCCCGTTGCCAGTAAGTCGTCATGCAGCAGTACTACATCGTTTTCATCCAATGCATCTTTGTGAATCTGCACTGTGTCTTTTCCGTATTCTTTGTCATAGCTTTCTTCAATAGTTTCTGCGGGAAGTTTTCCGGGTTTACGGATAGGGATGAAGCCAGCATTGAGTCGGGTAGCCAGAATCGGTCCCATGATGAATCCTCTTGATTCTATACCTACAACTTTGGTGATACCTTTATCCTTATACATCTCGTACATAACGTCCGATAATTCTTGCAAGCACCACGGATCTTTGAACAATGTGGTTACATCGTAAAACAGGATTCCCGGAATCGGAAAGTCGGGAATTTCCCGGATACTTTTAATTAGCGTTTCTTTGCTCATAATCATTGATTTATCTCGTTTCTTTAAATGCTTTGTTTCACGTGAAACGTTGCCGCTTACCGGCCCGAAAGTACCAGCAACACGTTGATGTCACTTGGCGATACTCCCGGAATCCGGCTCGCTTGGGCAATGGTTTCCGGATCTATTTTAGTCAGCTTTTGGCGAGCTTCGGTGGATAGGGACTGGATAGAAGAATAGTCAAACTTACCTTTTATCTTTATACTTTCCAGGCGTGCCAGCTTTTCTGCTATCATTCGCTCTCTGTCAATATAACCTTGATATTTGATTAAGATTTCGGCAGCTTCCAAAATTTCTTCTTTACGGTCTTGGTTGGCACTTGTTACTTTTTCCAGTTCCCGTTGAAATGCCGGAATGTGTTCGGCTATGTTCTCTATCGTCACCTGCGGACGGTTCAATATTTCAATTAATTTGCAACCTTGACGTAGGGGAGTTGTTCCTATCTTTTCGAGCGCATCATTAATTAGTGCCGGTTTCATCGAATAATTTCGTGCGAAAGAAATAATCTGTTCCACAGCTTCCTTTTTGCTTTTCATCAACCGATAACGGTCTTCCTTGGCTAATCCGAGTTTGTATGCCCGTTCGGTAAGTCTCATGTCTGCATCGTCCATACGGAGCAGAATCCTGTATTCTGCGCGTGAAGTAAACATCCGGTAAGGTTCGTCAACTCCCTTGGTAACTAAATCGTCGATTAATACGCCGATATATGCTTCATCGCGTGCCAACGTAAATTCTTCTCCACCATGGCAATTAATGTGTGCATTGATTCCGGCTATTGCTCCTTGTCCTCCGGCCTCTTCGTAGCCGGTGGTTCCGTTTACTTGTCCGGCAAAGAACAAGTTTTTAATAACTTTCGATTCCAGCGTATGTTTTAATTGTGTCGGATCGAAGTAGTCATATTCAATTGCATATCCCGGACGATAAATAACCAAGTCTTTGAAAGCGGGAATCTTTTTCAAGGCAGCAATCTGTATATCCATTGGAAGCGAAGAGGAGAATCCATTGAGGTATAATTCCTGTGTCGTTTCTCCTTCCGGTTCGAGGAAAAGCTGATGCTGGTCTTTGTCGGGGAAAGTCACAATCTTGGTCTCTATGCTGGGGCAATAGCGTGGGCCGATACTTTGAATTTGTCCGTTGAAAAGGGGAGAGTCCGGCAATCCATCACGTAAAATCCGATGTACTTCTTCATTTGTATAGCATGTCCAGCATTGGAGTTGTTTCAAATGACGTGTACTTGTATTCATGAAAGAGAACTTGTGGAAGTCACATTCTCCGTCTTGCGTTTCCATTTGGTCGAAGTGTACGCTGCGTGCGTCGATACGTACCGGAGTTCCGGTCTTCATTCTTCCGTAAGTAATCCCATGGCGAGCGATAGATTCGGTCAGTTGATAGGAAGCCGGTTCGGCCATTCTTCCACCCGGTAGTTGGTGGCGTCCTACGTGCATCAGTCCGTTGAGGAAGGTTCCCGCAGTCAGTACGATGCACTTTGCTTTGAAAGTAACTCCCCAGACGGTGACGAGTCCTGTCACCTCTCCGTTTTCAACGAGAAGTTCGCATACGGTATCTTGCCAAATATGAAGGTTGGGGGTGTTTTCCAGTCTCTCGCGCCATGACCAGATAAACTTGGCGCGGTCGCATTGGGCGCGAGGACTCCACATAGCGGGACCTTTTGAACGGTTTAAGATTCGGAACTGAATAGCTGTTTCATCTGTCACCAATCCCATTTGTCCACCCAGTGCATCTATCTCACGTACTATTTGTCCTTTGGCGATTCCTCCTACGGCCGGGTTGCAACTCATCTGTCCAATCTTGTTCATGTCCATTGTGATGAGACAAGTCTTGGAACCTAAATTTGCTGCTGCTGCTGCTGCTTCACAGCCTGCATGTCCGGCACCGATTACGATAACGTCGTACTTAAAATCCATTCCTATCTTATTTATTATCAAACGCTGCAAAGTTACGGAAAAGTTGCGAGACTTGTATCTTTCAGTTGTTTTTGCTTCCGAAAATTCGGGGGAGTGTCCGGAATGGTTCGAAAAATCGCCGTAATTTTGGAGTTTAAATATACAGAATGTCTACAATCTTATCTCTTATTTATTGCTTTGTACTTGCTTTTTGGAACGGAATGCTGGAATTTTGCATATTTAATCTTTTATTTGCTGTCTTTTTGTAAGTAGAAAAATGGGCGGTTCCTCTGATGAAATAGAAGTGAAAAGAGAAGATCTGTCCGTGATTCCATTCATTTAAATAATAAATGTCCTTATTACACCTAATCGTTCCTCGTTTTCTTGATATAAATCAAAAAAATAGGGGGAAATATGTTTTTTAGCATACTAACTATTGTTGTTTTCTAAAACAGCTATACCTTTGCAGCGTAGTTGTGAAACTACTAAGATTTTAGGTATTAGAACAAGGTAATATTAAAGGATATTAGTTTATAAAATTAAGGTATTGGATTTTAAGATTAGTTTTTAGGAAAAAGGTTGTTTTGACTAGGTATTAGTAAAAAGTAGTTTTCAGGAAACGAGTAAATGAATGATGAAAAAGAAGAATCCCATTTATGGGGATTCTTTAATGGTGGAGCGGAATAATTCGCTCTTTTTTTGTACCCCTATATCGCTGTATGCTATAAGCATGGAGTTGTTCCTATTGGAGCATTTAAGTTTCTGCAAGGGAAACAGTAGTTTCTCCGGCTTGAAACTTTAGTTCCAACGGTGCGAAACTAGAGTTTCTAAGCCTTGAAACTTTGGTTTCCATTACTTGAAACTATTTGTTTCTCGGCGTGAAACACCTGCTGCCAAGGTATAATCTGTTGGCCCTGTCTAAGGGATATATTTTTTAGTAGGTGGATACCGGCTGGTTTTATATACTAATTTGTTTGAAAATGGCTGGTGATAGGTGATAGGTTGGGTGATAGGTTAAGAAACAACCTATCACCGTCGGAAAGTACGATGAATAAACGGTTTGCTTGATGTCGGTGATAGGTGATAGATGATATTGTGTTTTTTATATAGAGAAAGAACGTTTTTATTTTCTATTTTGTAGGCTACTTAAAGTCTGTGTTTTTGAAAAAAAACAATATATTTGCATTCGTAAATATCGATATAGTAAGTGGTTATAGCGATTTCTACGAATTCTGTATTCTTTTTTGATGAGTAGAGTGACAATATGAGTGATAGAATTGACACCATAGTAGCAGGAGTTAACCGGAAGGATGAAAAGACGTGGGGCGATTTCTACGATCGTTTTTATGCTGCTCTATGTGTTTATGTTTCCAAGATATTGCCAATTCCCGATGCAGTTGAAGATTTGGTACAGGAAGTCTTTATTTCCTTATGGGAGGGTAAACGTACCTTCTCTGATATTAAAGAGCTTACCAATTATCTTTATCGTGCCTGTTATAATAATACCTTATTATATATACGCAATAATCAGATTCATGATAGTATTCTAAGTTCCCTTGCTGAAGAATGTCGGCAAGACGAGGATATGATTTATGCATTGACAGTGAAAGAAGAGATCATCCGTCAGTTGTATTTCCATATTGAAGAACTTCCGCCTGAGCAACGCCGGATCATTCTGTTGAGAATCGAAGGGTATACTTGGGAAGAAATAGCGGAACGTCTGGAAATAAGTATCAATACCGTTAAAACTCAAAAGAGCCGTAGCTATAAATTTCTTCGTGAAAAGCTGGGAGACTCTATTCATTCTATAATTCTCTGTTTATTTTTCTAAAAAGAAATAAAGTCAATTTGATACTTCTTTGTCTTTTTATTGATTGATTAAGATTTGTTTTCTTTGTTAAATGTAACCGTATTTCTTCATTTTGATAGCATAATGCTATATCTTTCTCTTTAAAATCCCTCGTTGGATATTCCTTCTCCAAAAAAAGATCATCTTTTTGTCACCCTTTTCTATGAGTTATGTATAGTTATAATAAAACAAGGATGAAATTGCAATTTAATTAAAAAATAGATAATAAGATGAATAAGTTCGAAAATATATATCAAGATGCTGCTTTAATGAGAAAGTTTCTTTTGGGAGAAGCGAATGAAGCAGAACGGAAAGAGCTTGAAAAACGATTGGCGGAATGCCCGGACTTAAAGAAAGTGTATGAGCAGTTGCAGAATGGTGAAACATTGAAGGCTGCGTTTGGAGAATATAAAGATTATTCATCAAAGAAAGCTTATCAATCTTTCCTTCAGAAAATCGGACGAATGGAGAAGAAGGAACGTAAGCCTTCTATTTCCCGGGTTTGGTGGTATGCTGCTGCGGCTGTCATAGTTCTGGCTGCCGGCCTTTCATTCTATATGTCGAATTTCTATTCGGCAGTAGAGGAGAAGAGAGTTCTTATTCAGCCGGGTACACAACAGGCGCAGTTAACGTTACCTGACGGTAGCATTATTGATGTGGATAAAAAAGAAGTGAATGTGGTAGTAGATGGCGTTCAAGTAAAATATAAGAAAGGAGTACTGTCTTATCAACCAACTGTTACAACACAACATGAGGAAGAAAGTACCGAAGAAAAACCGGTTAAATCCAATGAGTTGGTTATACCGCGTGGGGGTGAAAATACCGTAATCCTGGCGGATGGAACTACTGTTCATTTGAATGCCGGCTCCAAGTTAACTTATCCGGTACGTTTTGCAGGTAAGCGGAGAGTTGTGGCATTGGAAGGCGAGGCCTATTTTGATGTCGTGAAAGACGAAACACGGCCATTCATCGTGCAGACTCATCTTGGAGAGGTAACTGTGCTTGGTACTGCCTTCAATATCAATGCTTATACCGATGCGTCTGTTTACACAACGTTGGTACACGGAAAAGTACAGTTCTCTTCATCAAGCATCGGAACTATTATTCTTTCGCCGGGGGAGCAGGCTGTGGTTTCTGCCAACGGTTCGGAAAAACGTATGGTAGATCTGGATGAATATGTCGGTTGGGTAGACGGGAGGTATGTCTTTAATAACCGCCCTTTAGGAGAGATAATGCAGACATTCGAACGTTGGTACGACATACAGGTTTATTATGAGACTCCCCATTTGCGTGACATTACTTATAGTGGTAGTTTGAAACGCTATGGAACAATAAATTCATTCCTGGATGCACTGGAACTGACAGGAGATCTGACTTATAAAATCAGTGGAAGGAACATATTGATATATGATAAGGTAGAAGAATTGGAATAATATAGAATAGTTAGAATATTAGGTACACAAAAGTTTAATCATTAATTTATGAGAGAAAAACGATGGCTGCTATGTTTTCTAGTGGCAATGTGCTGCACGTTTAGTGCATGGGCTTTACCGTCACAAGACAAGACGGTAACTTTGAAACTGCACAATGTCTCTATCGAGACTGTTTTGGATGCAGTGAAGAAACAAACAGGTGTGAATATGTTGTATAATTCACAAATGTTTAAAGGAGTGCCTCCGGTGTCGATTGATGCGAAAAATGAGAAATGGGAGATCGCACTTAAGTTGATTCTTAATCCTCAGGGATTTGATTATGTGGTGAAGGACGGCATTGTGGTGATTCGCAAAATGCAGGCGGAAAAACGGGAAAACCGTATTCGCGGTATGGTTGTTGATTCGAATAGAGATCCGATTCCCGGAGCCAGTATTATTGTGAAAGGTACTCGTACAGGTACTTCAACAAACATTGAAGGTGAGTTTACGCTGGATGTGAAAAATGACAAAGTGACTTTGGAGGTCTCTTTTATCGGAATGAAAAAACAAACACTTCAGGTGGATGCTACCCGTAAGAAGATGCTTGAAATAACTATGGTGGACGATGTGAAAACATTGGAGGATGTAGTCGTTACGGGATACAGTAATGTTCGTAAATCCAGCTTTACGGGTAGTTCTACGCAAATAACAGGTGATGAATTGCGCAAGGTGTCACAGACGAATGTACTTGACGCCATGCAGTCGTTTGATCCTTCTTTCCGCTTGATGACTAATACGCAGTTTGGCTCCGATCCTAATGCGTTGCCTGAAATGTATATTCGCGGACGTTCGGGGGTAGGTGTCAGAGATTTGGACAAGAATCAACTGTCTAAATCGAATCTGGAGAATAATCCGAATCTTCCTACATTTATTATGGATGGATTTGAGGTTAGCATTGAAAAGGTATATGACTTGGATCCTAGCCGTATAGAGAGTATGACTATCCTTAAAGATGCTGCCGCTACGGCTATTTACGGTTCGCGTGCCGCTAACGGTGTAGTGGTAATTACTACTGTTGCTCCAAAACCGGGCGAAGTTCGTGTTTCTTACAATTTCACCGGTACATTGGAAATGCCCGATTTGCGCGATTATAGTTTGGCAAACGCTTCGCAGAAACTGGAAATGGAACGTCTTGCCGGACTTTTTGAGAATACTGATTTTGGAACTGAAATCTATGATTACAACCGGAAATTTGCTGAGATTCAACGTGGTGTAGATACCGATTGGATGGTATTGCCTCTGCGAAATGCATTCGATCATAAACACAGTCTTTTCATAGAAGGAGGTACGCAAAATCTGCGTTGGGGTGTAGATGCATCTTATAATGGAGCGAACGGTGTGATGAAAGGTTCTGGCCGTGATCGTTACAGTGTTGGTTTTTCTTTGGATTATCGAATGAAGTCTTTGCAAGTGAAGAACACTGTATCGTTTACTCATTCCAAATCAAAAGAGTCGCCTTATGGTTCTTTTAGTGATTATACTATTTTGCAGCCGTATGATACACCTTATAATGATAATGGTACATTGAAAGAAAATTTAAAATTTTCGCAAGTTAGTGGCGGACGCGTGGCTAAAAACCCGTTATATGAAGCGACTCTTGGCAATTATACTTGGAGTGCTTATGATGAAGTATCCAATAATTTGAGCTTAAATTGGTATCTGACTGATTATTGGACCGTCAGGGGGCAATTCAGCGTGAACCGCAAGTATTCTAACGGAGAACGGTTCATTGATCCGTTATCTTCAAAAACAACAGCTTCCCCTCGTGACGGTGGTCATAATTTGGGTGACCTCTATGTAGATAATGGAAACAATTTGAGTTGGAATGCAAATGCGGCTTTATATTATACACGCTCTTTCAATAAACATAATTTGAATTTGTCTGTGGCTTGGGAAGCATCTTCCGGCTCATCAGATGCGACAAGTGCTCATTATCGTGGATTCCCGAACGGACAATTTCATTCGCCGAATTATGCAGCCGAGATATATGAAAAGCCGTCGCGTACCGAAGGAACCTCACGTATGGTTAGTACGTGGGCTACCGGAAACTATACATGGAACGATATCTATTTAGCTGATTTTTCCGTTCGTTTTGACGGTTCATCTGATTTTGGTTCCAAACAGCGCTGGGCACCTTTCTTCTCAGGAGGTTTGGGAGTGAACATTCATAATTATGAATTCCTAAAAGGTAATGAGATAGTCAATAAATTGAAGGTACGCGCATCGTATGGCCGGACTGGTAAGGCTAGTTTCCCGTCTTATGCTGCTACAACCATGTATGAGGCGCTTTTTGATGAATGGTATGCAACAGGCTTTGGCGCAGTGCTAAAAGCTTTAGGAAATAACAACTTGAGTTGGGAAAAGACTGATAAGTTTAATGTAGGTATTGAAATGCAATTTCTGAATCGGCGCTTAACAGTAGATGCGGATTATTACCATGATAAGACCATTGATTTAGTGAACGATGTCAGTTTGTCTCAAACTTCAGGTTTCTCTAGTTATAAAGACAATATGGGCGAAGTGTTGAATCAGGGATTTGAGTTGCAGGTGCGTGGTGAAGTATTTCGTAATCGTGACTGGTTGGTAGCTCTGTGGGGAAATATGGCACACAATAAAAATAAGATTGTGAAAATATCAGATTCACAACGTGCCTATAATCTACGTGTAGAACAATTTTATCAGAATTCTGCGAATGAAGAGTATGGTCGCTATAATGCTCAATATGCAGTACCTATATCTCAATATGAGGAAGGACAGTCACTTACTTCCATTTGGGCTGTGAAGTCTTTGGGTATTGATCCCACTACGGGTAAGGAAATATTCCTGAATCGTGATGGTAGCGTGTCCGATACTTGGAATGCCACTCAGGAAGTGGTTGTTGGTAATACAGAACCTAAATTCAACGGTTCTGTTGGGTTTAATCTTGCCTATAAAGCATGGAGCTTGTTTGCGGCTTTCCAATACGAATGGGGCGGACAGGAGTATAATCAGACTTTGGTGGATCGGGTAGAAAACGCCAGAATACAATATCAAAATGTAGACTTGCGTGTGTTGACCGACAGATGGAAACAACCGGGAGATATTGCTCAGTTTAAAGATATTAAAAACGCTGATAATGTCACCATGCCGACTTCACGCTTCGTTCAGGACAAGGCTTATCTGCGCTTGAGTGCATTGACTTTGAGCTATGATTTTAATCGGGAGTGGATAAAGAAACATTTGGGGATGAATATGCTTCGATTGGAGGCAAGTACACGCGATTTTATTAACTGGAATTCTATCCGTCAAGAGCGAGGCTTAAGCTATCCGAAGTCATGGACGGTCGATTTCTCTATTAAAGCACAATTCTAAGTATACCATTATGATACAAAAAATATATACTACGTTTATTTCTTTTGCGTTTGCAGCCTTGACACTTTCTTCGTGTTCAGATTGGCTGGACCTTTATCCTTCCGACGAGATAAAGGAGGAATACTTGTTTTCTTCCGGTGATGGTTTTCGTACAGCGACGAATGGTATTTATCGGAAAATGGCCACTTTCGATTTGTATGGAAGTAACCTTACTTGGGGAATTCTGGATGCTTGGGCCCAGGCTTATTACATAGAGCAAGCTCCAAGTATAGCTGGTGGAACCCCCATGAGAAAGATAGCAGAGCTTGCTTTTAAAAATACCGAATTGGTTCCTGTTACTGATGCAATGTGGAAAGCCGCTTGGAATGTGGTTGCCAATTGTAATGAATTGGCTCAGCAAGCGGTTCAAGCTGACCCTAATCTTTTTTATGGACTTGACAGTGAACGCCAGATGATTTTGGGAGAAGCTATTGGATTGCGTGCATTTGTGCAATTTGATTTGCTTCGTATTTATGCTCCGTCTCCTTCATCTGTTGGTTTTAGAGAAGATAACCGTACTTTTATTCCTTATGTCAATGTTTATCCCAGTTATATTAACGATCATCAGACGGTTAATTATTGCTTGGAACAGATTATTGCTGATTTGAAGGAAGCACAGCGTATATTGGAGGAAGTTGATAAAGAATCCAAGATGAATGCAAACTCTAGATTTAACATCAATGAAGTCTCTCAAAGCCAGTTTGCAGGATCTAGAGGATATCGTTTGAATTATTATGCGGTAACAGCAGAATTAGCTCGTGTTTATTTGTATGCAGGAAAGAATGCGGAAGCTTATGCAGAAGCCAAAAAAATCATTGATGAAGAAAGTGAAACAGGTTATTTTAAAGCATCAACCAGTTCATCAGGTTTCAGGAATGGAAATATGAAGATGTATAATGATATTATTTTTGGGCTTTATTCCCCCAAGGAATTAGTGGAATGGGATCAGGAAATAAATCATGGTTCCGACGGCTCTAGTGAGGAACATTATCTGTGTCTTGATAGCGAGGTGGCAAAAGAATTATATGGAGATGAAAAGGACAGTGATTGGCGGTTTAAGTATCAACTGGAAGAAATGTATTATGGATATTATTATCGTACTTTGAAATATTACAAACAGACGGAGAGTACTACTGTCGGAATAACAAATAATCAGACAATTCCTATGATACGTATGTCTGAAGTGTATTACATTGCCGCTGAAGCAATTTTTGATACTAATCCCCAAGAAGCGCAGGGGTATTTGGAATTGGTGAAGAAAGGAAGAGGAGTATCAAAGAAGTTTGATAATGTCACAAATAAGTCAGAGTTTATAAACTTGCTGGTAAATGATGCCCGTCGTGAGTTCTTAGGTGAAGGACAGATTTTCTATATGTATAAACGGTTGAATCGGACGATGCCTGCCAGTTCTTATTATAGTAATCCCGTGTTACCAACTGACGAAAATATGATATTACCTAAGCCCGATTCGGAGTCAAACATTTAAGTGTGATACTATTTTAGAATAACTACTTAAAAGAAACGAAAATGAAGAAAAGATATGCTATATGGGGAGTGTTGTTTTGCAGCGTATGTCTGATGCTCGCTTCATGTGAAGAGAAGGGATTGTTGGTCAGCAGCAACGACACAGCCTATTTAAAATTCGTTAACGATATGACTAAGGATACTACTACAGTATCTTTTAAAATGTATAATGAAGGTGAGGATGCTGAGATACCGATAGAGGTTTCTGTTTATGGGCAGATGCAGGATGAAGATTTACATTTCAATGTAATTGCAGATGTCGAACGTACTACTTTGCCGGCTAATTTGTATGTATTGCCTGCAGATTGTAAGATTAGAAAAGGATTGCTTACGGATACTATTTATGTAACATTGAAGAATGATCCGATATTGAGGGCAGAAACGAAGATATTAGCGTTACAGGTTGTAGAAGCAAATACTGTGAAACAAGGTGATTATTTGTATTCGCGTGCTCTCATTTCTGTCACCGATCGTTTGTTTAAACCCGATTGGTGGTCGGTAAACGATGCTGGGACGGAGGAAAACCCAGGAAATTCGGTTGATTGGTATTATTTAGGTGAGTACTCAGAAAAAAAGTATCAGATGTTTTTGGACGAGTTGAAAAAGGATGATATAGTGTTTGATGGAAAGAATAAGCAAGTGTTGCGTAAGTATTCATTGAGATTGAAGAATACCTTGAAGCAGATGAACGCAGGAAAGGATATGGAAGATTGGGTGAAAGATGAGAATGATAATGTGATTACTGTGGAAGTGGCAGGGTAAATTATAAAATTGCAAAGTATGAGAAAATTAGGAATATATGCAGTGATAGTAGTTTTAGTTGGAGTTGTTTCCAGTTGTTTGGATGATGATAACAACTATAACTACAAGCAGATAAATGAAATGCAAGGTGGTGCGCTCAATTTTGAGAACTTTAATTTGGATTATAGTGTGATAGAAGGAGAAGAATTGGTATTGGCACCTACATTTAAGTTTACAATAGATAGTATTACACCGGATGTTAGCTATGAATGGTATGTAGATAAGAAGTTGCAGACAGGCGAAACTGGTCCCACTTATACATTTAAAGCCGAAAAGAGTGGCACATATCAAGTGACATTTGCGGTAACAGATAATAAGACGGGGGTTCAGTTCGGAAAATCCACAACCATTAATGTGAGATCTATCTATCAGCGTGGCTGGGTGATTTTGTCGGATGATGGCGGGCGATCTGTGCTCCATTTCATTGTGCCCACAACACAACGTTATCAGGTAACGTATGGTGGAGAGACGTTCACTCGCGATTCGTTGGTCTATCATATAGTGAAACGTGATATTATCTCCAATCTTGGCTCAAATCCGAAAGGGTTAATGAACAATATTGGTGAAATGGATTATAATAGCGAATATGGGATTAGCGTGTATGACGAGTTGGTGGTGAAGCAAGATCGTTGGGTCGAACTTAATGGTAATACGTTGGAACGTGAGGTATATACGGATGAAGAATTTCATGGAGATATTCCTGCTGATTTTTCTCCGGTAGAAGCTGCTATGACTTTTTCATCCAAAGCGCTACTAGACGAGAATGGATTGATTTATTGGGAAAAAAAGGCGGATGTGACGGATTTCCATGCAGGTACTTATATGCCCATAGGATTAAATAATAATACCCGGTTCAGTCGTTTATTCCAAGCCTACAAGTTTAATGATTATATTACAGATGTGATGCTTGCACTGACGGAAGAAGATAATTCATTGGTTGGAATCTTGGATATGGGATATGCTACTAGTGGTACAGTAATTACTGAAAATTCCAGCTATACAAGTGGAAATATGTATAATATCACTGATCCGAGTGGCGAAGATCATTTTTCGAATATAGAGAAGACTGTGGTGGATGCATTACCTGCTCCGTATAACTCTGGAAATGATATAACAGAGTCTGAACCATATTGGACTGTTCTGCTGAAAGATGAAGCGACATCGGTGTATGAATTACGTTATTTCGGATTGGAGGCTGAAAGAAGGTATGTTGGCTGTCTGGAAGGTTGGTATTACGAGGCCTCTTTGGGTGTTATCAATGATTATCGTGGTATGGCTAATTTTGGAAACAAGCGTTATGTAGTCATTGCCAGCGGAAATCAACTTTATTATTATCAATATGGATGGGATGCTTATGGAGATGTGGAATATAGAGGTGAATTGATGCCATTGGGGGAACCCTTACCTGCGGCTGTTAAGACATTGTCGGGTATGGATGTAACCACCAACTTATATAAACAGAAGTATCCTTACGCTGGGCAATTAGGCGTTGCTCTGGAAGACGGAAGTTTCTATATATTCGGTGTTGTAGAAACAAGATTGGAAGATGGGACGTGTACAGAGGTTTCTCTTAAACAACAATTCCCGAATGAAACTACCTCGGAAGAAAACAAGAAGTTTGGTAAAATAGTAGATGTCCTTTATAAACTGGGACGCGGTATGGATTATATGTCATTTGCGTTCTAGAAGAGCTTTAAAAGCGTTTTTTTGATAATAAATAACCATTATGGTATTAAAACAACTTTTTATTGCCGGCAGCTTGTCTTTTACTCTTGCATTGCAAGGATGGGGACAAGTTCCTGCCGAGCATGATACGGTACAAGCCAATTATGAGTTGGCGGAGAAGTTCCATAAATTTACATTAGGGGGAAAACTGTCTAATAATAGTATGTCCCTTTATCCGCATGAAATCAATGATACGGATAATTTTTGGTTTGATTTTACGACTTCGGCAGGTAAACACTACTATTATGTCAACCCCAAGGAGGGAAAGAAGGAGTTACTCTTCGATAACGAGGAAATGGCTATGCTGCTTTCCGGTTTAACTCATGAGGTTGTGAATCCGGTAAGGTTGGATTTGTCAGAATTAAAGTTCGCAAAAGATCAAAAGTCATTTGTATTCAGTTACAGGTCGAAAAAGTATGATTACAATCGAATTACCCGCAAATTGAAAGAGGTGGAGGAGAAAAAGGCAGATGACAGAGATGCCGAGCCGATATATTCATGGATGAATTTTTCTCCGGATAAGAAGTACATACTGTATGCGAAAGACCATAACTTGTATGTGAAGGGCAACAAGGCATTGGGAGTAGATACTACGGAAGTGCAATTGACTACGGACGGAGTCCCTGATTTTTCGTATGCTCGTGAGGAGGATGCGGGGGAGAATGGTGAAGTTCCTTCTAATGCTCGTTGGTGTCCTGATAGCCGGCATGCATATATTGTGCTTGATGATAATCGGAAATTGCGTGACTTTTGGGTGATTAATTCGATTTCGGACAAGCCGGAGTTGAAGAAATATAAGTATGAATTTCCGGGAGATAAATATGTAACCCAGAATGAACTTGTAATCATTGATATTGTAGAACGGACTGCGAGAAAAGCGAAGATACAAAAGTGGAATGACCAGTATGTGATGCCTTTTAGTGTAACGTCGGATAGCAAGTATGTCTTTTTTGAACGTACCAAACGTACATGGGATGAGGTAGACGTGTGTTCGGTCAATACCTCTACCTTGGAGGTCAAAGAACTGATTCATGAGGTGGATAAGCCTTATCGTGATCCGCATGCGCGTAGTGTGGAAGTGCTGAATGATGGAAAAGATATTCTATTTCGTTCCGAACGTACAGGGTGGGGACACTATTATCATTACGACGGTCAAGGGAACCTGAAAAATGCGATATCTTCAGGACCGTGGGTAAGCGGACATATTGCCGCTATTGATACGCTGCAACGTACGGTTTATTTTTATGGATATGGAGATGACCCGAAGATCAATCCGTTTTACTATCGTTTGTATAAGTCCAATATGGATCGTGAGGGAGCAACTCTACTCACTAAAGAAGACGGGCAGCACCGGGTAATCTTTTTGAAGTCTAAGCGCTACTTTATTGATACATTCTCAAGAGTCGATATGGAGCCGAAGATATTATTGAAGGACAATACCGGCAAGGTGATTATGGAGTTGGCAAAGCCTGATTTAAGTCAGGTATATGCCGCCGGTTGGAAGAAGCCGGAAAATTTTGTGGTGAAAGCTGCCGATAATGTTACGGATTTGTATGGAGTGATGTGGAAGCCGTCTAATTTTGATCCGGAAAAGAAATATCCGATTATTTCGGTTGTTTATCCGGGACCATACTTCGGGTTCGTTCCTACTAACTTTACGTTGGATGATAGCTATTGTACCCGTATGGCGCAGCTTGGCTTTATTGTAATCACTGTAGGCCATAGGGGAGATACTCCGATGCGTGGAAAGGCATATCACCGTTACGGTTACGGCAATATGCGTGATTATCCGTTGGAAGATGATAAGTATGCTATTGAGCAGTTGGCTCAGCGCCACTCGTTTATTGACGGTAAGAAAGTTGGTATCTACGGACATTCCGGTGGCGGATTTATGGCTGCGGCTGCTATCTGCACTTATCCGGACTTTTATAAGGCTGCCGTTTCTTGTTCCGGAAACCATGATAATAGTATCTATAACCGTGGTTGGGGAGAATGTTACAATGGTGTAAGAGAAGTAGAGAAGGTGGTGAAAGACAGTCTGGGTAACGAGACCAAAGAATATGAATACAAGTTTAGAGTAAAGTCGAATGCAGAGATAGCCAAGAATCTGAAAGGACACTTGATGCTTGTAACCGGAGATATGGATAAGAACGTGAATCCTGCACATACATACCGTATGGCTCAGGCTTTGATTGAGGCCGGTAAGGATTTCGATATGCTTGTCATTCCCGGAGCCGGTCATGGATATGGCTCTGCCGATGAGTATTTTGAGAAGAAAATGTACCGTTTCTTTGCCAAACATTTGCTAGGTGATACCCGTGCAGACTATTGGGGAGATATTAACCGTA
>CEAB01003558.1_pt1 | contig 21235 bp, 9 predicted proteins | sample 557651 | NCBI WGS metagenome assembly CEAB01 (sample SAMEA3182046, study PRJEB8094) | gut metagenome | biome: human; feature: gut; material: Stool; isolation source: human stools | place: Canada | collected 2011-11-15
TTGTTACCAGTCAGTTTTACTTTGTCTGCATTGATGATGATAACGTTATCACCGCAGTCTACGTGAGGAGTAAAGTTTGGTTTGTACTTTCCTCTCAGCAATTTTGCAACTTTTGCTCCCAGACGACCTAAAGTCTGGTCTGTAGCGTCAACGATAACCCATTCTTTGGTTACAGTCGCTTTGTTTGCAGAAATGGTCTTGTAACTTAAAGTATCCACTCTAATTTTGTTTTTTAAATGTTACTACTAAAAATTTTCTTCACCACTCATTAGTCTTCCCCGGACAAAGGAATACTAACTTGCTATGAATTAATCTCTTATCATTTTGTGATAATAATCGGCTTGCAAAAGTACGGCTTTTCTTTGAATTGGCAAACTATTTTTGTATATTTTTCCAGTCGCCTATTCTATTGAGAGTCTTCTTAATACCCGTTATTATTCATTCCATTGAGTTTCGGATTACTTTGTATCTCTTTCAGAGGGATAGGGAAAAGTTCATGTTTACCCTCCGTAAAATTCCGGTAAGCCGGATATGGTTTGTTCTCTTTCTGATTGACGGAACTGATCTCACCAAACAGTTTCAGAGCCTTGCCCAGTACTCCCCAACGTATCAGATCATATTTGCGTTGTCCTTCAAAAGCCAGCTCAAAGCCACGTTCCCAGTAAAGAGCTGTACGGAACTTTCCTTCCGGTGTAGAGTCGTCGATGAAAGTCAGGTTATGTGTCTTTTTCCGTGCGCTCATCATTTCATCATAATTCGCTTCTGTAATAGAGGTTGCTTCAGCACGTGTACGTACGCTATTCAGCAAATCCCATGCTTTTTGTCTATCTGTTCCTGTTTCATTATACGCTTCGGCAGCCATCAATACCACATCAGCATAACGCAAAGGGCAATAGTTCACATCCGCATAATTGATATTCTTGTTCCACGACTCTTTCGGCATCCATTCCCGGCGCCATTTTCCTACATACCAGCTACCTGCGCTTCTTTCTTCTTTTACATGCTCTTTTTTAGTACCATTCCAAGTATAACGATAGGTGCAAATAGCAACATCACGACGTTTATCGCTCGCTTCGAAGAAGTTACGCCATTCGGGAACCACTATAAAGAAACCGTTGGCACGTCCCATATACTGATTTGCTTCGGATGCGGAAACTCCGGTAGGTTCCGCTACCTGCGGACCGTTATAAATTCCCCATGCTCCACCATTACGACGTCCTTGCGAATGATAGAAAGCAATCTCCCAAAGACTCTCCTTATTATTCAGTACCCCCTGCGAGTAGCTTTTAAAGAGTGCCTCATAACCACCGTCATAAAAATCATGGTACCCTTTCTTTTCAAAAGCCTCCCACTCTTCTATCACTGCATCGAAATATTCCATTCGCTTACTGTCCTCCGGACGTTTCAACTGTCCATTCGACTGAAGGCTATATCCTGCACGCTGCAAATAGACACGCATCAGCAATGCACGGGCAGCTCCTTGCGTCACTCGTTCGGGACTGGAAGAAGCAGTTGCCCAATCCAGATTGTTCTTAGCGAAAGTAAGGTCAGATATAATCTCGTCATAAATCACTTCCCTGTCCACACGTTCACCAAAAGCAGATTCGTAGGATGAAGAATAAGATGTTTTGAAAGGCACATCTCCCCAATATCTCACCAAATCAAATGCGAGGAAAGCACGCAGAAAGCGAGCTTCTGCTTCCAATGCTTTCAGACGGGTATTTTCTGCGTATCCTGTCATGCCACAGATTCCGTCAATGGTGAGGTTAGCCCGGTCGATTCCCTCATATTTCAGTTTCCAGATACTTTCAATCCATGTGTTCGTGGAGTTTAGTTGATAATGTGCAATATCGTGAACCTGATTGTCAGACTGCGTACGAGCCGTATAATAGGTATCGTCCGATGCGGGAGAAGCCATTTCGTACCAACCGTAATGATTAAAGTCCGACAATGAACTATATATTCCCATCACTGCCATTTCCGCTTTATCTTCTGAATCGAAATAACGGTCCCGGTCATATTTTGAGTTAGGTTCTTCCGTCAGCAAATCCTCGCAAGAAGAAAATCCTGTTGCCAATAAAGCGAATACGGCATATAATAGATGTATCTTTTTCATGATTACTATGTATTTAAAGAATTAAAATGCTACGTTGAGACCAAAAATAAAAGAACGGCTAAGCGGATACGCTCCAAAGTCAACACCCGGTGTCAAACCGCTTTTCATCGTAGAGACTTCCGGATCGAAACCTGAATACTTGGTCCAAGTCAACAGATTATTACCAGTGGCATACAAACGCAAGTTTTTCAATCCCACCCTTGCAATCAGATTTTTAGGGAATGTATATCCCAAAGTCACATTACTTAATTTCAAATAGGAAGCATCCTCCACTGCCCATGAATGAATATAATTATCTCCTTGTTGAGCATCATGATAAGCGGCTACGGTTTTACCAGCATTCAGAGCAGCCAGTTCTCCGGGATCTGTCACTTTCTGTCCATCCGAATTGATGGTCATCCAGCGATTAGAGCTATTCATCACGTCCAATGCGTTGTAGTTCAGGCTACCCACCTTACTGGTAACCAGTTTGGTCGCATTCAGCACTTCGTTGCCATAGCTGAAAGTCAGGAATATACTTAAATCAAATCCTTTGTAAGTAAAAGAATTGTTCAAGCCTCCGTAGAATTTCGGTTGAGCGTTACCAATGACCGTTTTATCATTTTCATCAATCACATTATCATCTCCGGTCAAGTTCTTAAACTTCCACATGCCCGGACGAATCTGGCCTTTATCACCATGATAAGGTATACCATCTTTCAGGGTATAGGTCTGCGTAGAAGCATCATAATTGAAATCATCTACCTGATACAGCCCCTCGGTGATGTAACCATAGAACTGTCCTAATGGTTCTCCGACAGCAATACGATGGGTATTTTGATTAAAGCCGAACTTGGCTTCATAGAGTTGCACCGCCTCACCGGTCAATGCTTTCACGGAATTTTTATTGTGAGACAGCGTCAGTGTAGTATTCCAACTAAACTTCTTTGTAGAGAAATTCACAGTATTCACAGTCAGTTCCACACCTACATTCTTCGTTTCTCCGGCATTAATCAACATACTCTGATAACCGGAAGAATAAGGCAACTGGGCGTTAAGCAGCAAGTTACTACTCCTATTTATATAGAATTCGGGCGAAACAGTGATGCGTTGATTCAGAAATCCTAAATCGACCCCCATATTAAAAGTCTTGTTCGCTTCCCATTTCAGGTCGGGATTCGGTATCTGCTTGGAAGCATAACCGGGAGTAAGCTGATCTCCCATAGCTGTGATGATGGAAGACATCAAAGCAAGGCTGTTATAGCTACCGATTCTGTTGTTCCCCGCCAAACCGTATCCGATACGGAATTTCAAGTCGGAAAAAACATTCAGTTTCTTTATAAAATCCTCTTCACCTACACGCCATGCTGCCGATACAGCAGGAAAGTATCCCCATTTATTATTCTTTCCGAATTTAGAAGAGCCATCCGCACGGAACGTCGCAGAAAACAAATACTTATCCGTAAAGTCATAATTGAGACGAGCAAAGAAAGAGAGCAGATTATCATCATAATTTTCATCGGACGAAGCAACGGACGGAGTACCCAGACTCATATCTCCCAAAATGAACTCATCGGTAGGCAACCCACTGACACCGGATTCGAGCACACGAGTCCAGCGTTTTACAAATTCCTGTCCCAATTGTACCACTACTTTATGTTTTTTCTGAAAACGTTTGTCATAAGTCAGGACGTTAGAGGTCTGAAAACTTCCGGTCTCTGTATTTCTGATAGAGCCGTAAATACCGTTGCGTCTTCCCATTATAGATTGGTCGCCATAGAAAAGCTCCCGGCGATAAAGTTGATAGCGCATACCCGTATTGTTGCGGAAGGTCAATCCTTTGATGATTTTGAAAGTCAGTCCGCCATTGGCTTGCAAAGTGCGTGTTTCCTTATTATCCTTTTCTTCAGCGGCGGCAATCAATGGATTCTGCATCACGTTTCCATCCGCATCGCTTAATACAGGATCTTCTCCTGCCAACAAATCCGAATCACTACCACGTATACCAATAGTAGGACGGTATTGCAAAATCTGAACCATTTTATTAAACTTTGCATCTACATTGCTTCCGCCCTCATTCGTACCATTTCCGGCAACACCAGCTCCATACACTTTCAGATAATCGAAGTTGATACGTCCTGTAACGGAGAGCCGCTTATTCACTTCGCTTTTCACGCTAAGCGCAATATTATGTTTGTCGCTGCCGCTATATACCATCGCACCTTCATCCTTGAAGTAACCATAAGACATATTGTAGTTCAACTTATCATTACCACCGTTGACGCCTACCCGGTAATTTTGCGTAACGGTAGTGCGTCCCATCGTACGATCCAGCCAATCGATACCTTTACGATTGCCATAGTTCTCATGAAGATCGACAAAACCACCATAACGATTCTGCCATGACCGCATACTTTCCTCGGGATCAGTAGCATCTCCTAATGTTCTTTCATAATCCGCCAACACAAATTCCTCTACACTTAATACATCTAACCGCTTGGCAAGCGTACGCACACCTACATAAGAATCGAAAGTAAGTGTTGCTTTTCCTTCTCCTTTCGCACCGCTTTTGGTAGTGATTACCACTACGCCATTTGCTCCACGGGCACCATAAATTGCTGTTGCCGAAGCATCTTTCAACACATCGATACTTTCAATATCGGCAGGATCAAGGCTGGACATACCATCTTCCGTCGGAAATCCGTCGATAATATAAAGCGGTTCGTTGCTTTGCGTAATTGATATACCGCCACGAACACGCACTGACATCGTAGCACCGGGCTGACCGTCTGTCTGTATAATCTGTACCCCTGCCATACGTCCCGCTAAAGCCTGGGTTACATCAGACGAAGGAACTTTGAGCAAATCGTCGCTTCTCACAGAAGCCACGGAACCGGTCAGGTCTTTACGCTTTACTGTTGCATAACCGATAGCTACCACCTCATCCAACAATACCGACGCAGCCTTCATGGTCACATCAATCTGTTTTCTTCCTTTCACGGGCACTTCCATATTTTCCAGTCCGATAAAAGAGAAAACCAAGACATCTTTCTGCGGATCACTAACGGTAATGGTGTATTTACCATTGATATCGGTAATGGTGTATTTACCATTGATATCGGTAATGGTACCCGTGTTTTGTTTTCCTCTCACGGTCACATTTCCTCCAATCACTTCCAAGCCTTCGTTGTCCACCACCTTACCGGTAACGGTCAAACTCTGGGCATAAATGCCGGATACACCGACAAGAAGCAACAAAATGCAAATAATTCTACTTTTCATCATATTCTGTTTGTTATTTATATTCACTATGTTTCATTGTTTATCATTGATTTACTACCCGGGTAGATATAGGACTCCGGTCAGTCATTTCTACCACCTGATAAGCCCCGTCTATCTCGTCGTAAAGCAACGAGGAACCCGTATATTGTCGAGAGTAAAAATTGCCATTCAACGCAGGATTGTCTGTTCCATAACTAAATACTGCTTGTTCGGTGCGATGACTCACTGTCAGTTCCGGTGCCTTGGAAGCATCCAAAACCGCTTTGATCGTCCAGTCGCCTACGTTAAAGGTATCACCGTCACGGTTAATAATAGAAACAGCCTCATCTCCTACCTGAATAATAGCCAGGAAACGGGTGGCAGAACAACCGTCAACCCGTGCAGTCAAGTGCCACTGGTTGGGATACTCTGCTCCGGTGATGGCGGGCGGCACTACAAAACGATCCGTTTGGGACAGCGTAAAAACATGTCCTCCAAAAAGTTGTGTCACAGCCACCCATCCTTTGGTCTTATTATCTGTAGACAACGTTTTCTTTACCGCATCAATCTTAAATTCCGTAGGACTATGCAACAGCCACTCCCAGCGGACAGCCTCCGATGCCTCCAATTCATCATACACTATTACTGTATGAGGATGAAGCATCAACACGTGCCGACGGTATTTAGTCAACGGAGTGGCACCGAATCCATTTTCAGGCGTCTGCTCAATACCTGCCTGCTTGAAGTAGTCAACCCACATCGGGTCATTGCTGATACTTCTGTAAGCATGTGAAGCATCTCCCAAACAGTAACTAATATGCTGTCCGCCCATAGCACGCATCACACTGCCATAACCTTCGGTAGAATAAGGTTGCCCGATGCCGTTTACCAACAGTGAATTATGCGCCCTCGTATGGCGATAGGACATCAGATTATGAGCATCGCTGAAATTCTGATAATAGCCCGTACTGCGATACACATCGACACCTTTATACAACAGGTTAAAAGCATTCTGACTGGCAGTAGTGTGACTGCCGGACCCGAATGTACTGGAACGGAACGAGAGTGCAAGATCCTTTCCCGTATCTTCCGGGGCACTGTGCATGGCTACTTCACCAGCGTCTTTATACCACACCATTTTATCAGCCCCGGCAGGAAAAACAGTGTTGTAATCCTGCTCGGTGCACATCCGGTAAAGACGCAATTCATAATCCCGGCGCAACAGCTCCCGACATTCTCCGGCATACCATCCGGCATAGGAATCACCCGTTTCACACGCCAGATAGTCAGCAAAGGCGGCAACCAGACGGTTGGGTTCACTACCCTTTTCACTATTGTCACCAAAGCCATTGCTTTTCGATCCCGGCGGACAAGTATAAACCAGCGAGCGTCCGACATTCTGATACCACGGATGCGATAGATAATCGTACTGACTGATGAATGAAAGAAGAGACGGCATATACGCCAAAGTCAAGATATTGGCACTGAAATAGCCTGTGCCATTATGCCATATACCGTCACGATTGAAGCCGGAGGCAGGAGCTCGGGCTGTCCACAATTCATAATAATACTCCATCATGGGCAGCACTTCGGAAGAATAGGCCGATTTGTCGTAAAGCGACAAAGCCACTTGAAAAAGGATGCGCATATTCTGCTGCCAAAAATGATTATCAAAGAGATGGTTTTCCTGAAAACCACAATTTACCTTGTAATAGTAACGTGCCACACGCATCATCAGTTCTTCGGCAGCAGTACGATCGGAAGCAGACAAGTTATTATAAAGCAGATCGTAGGCTGCAACAAGACACCATGCGATGTTGCTGGCAGTAAAGTTGGATGCAAAAAGTTGTCCGTCAGCAGGGGGAGCGACAATCAACGCTTCGAGAAGCTGACGTAACTTTTCGGCATAAATTTCTTTTTGGGTTAGATGATAGGCCTGATAAAGATAAGTGGCATGTTGCCGGAGCTCTTCGGCACGATTATATAAATCAGTCATTCCGGTATATTCGGCTTTCAATGCCTGAGAAGCACGACTTTGTAGTTCTGCATATTCAGGGTGTGAAGTGACACGGTTACGAGCTTCTCCGATACGGTCGTCTAAAAAACAGTAAATACGAGGATGCAGACGGGGAGCATTTGCTAAGAATGTCTGAAAAGGAGGTGTTACAAATTCCGGTGTATCATTCTTTACTTCGAAACGATAAATAGCACTCCATTCACCGGGCGTAGTTCCATTAAGGTTGGTGGAACGAAAGCGCCAATACCATGTGCCGACCTCCAAACGACGATGAAGATTATACATACACCATTCCTGCGGTTCGGAAAGTAGCGTTTCGGAACTGCTGAAATCTTCAGTACGTGAAAGGGAAAATTGCAGTCTTTCGCCCGTCTTCATGGCTTGAGGAACAATAAGAGGAGCAGGATTCAGATACAATTCATTATCTGCTTTGGGATAAGGTTGCGTCCGTATCTTATCCTGATAGGCATCGGGAATTCCGGCAGGCATCTCTGGCTGCGTACTGTCCGGTTCGGGCAGCGAGTCAGATGTACAGCTACAGAATAACTGTACCATGAACAAAAGAAAAACCGATAGGCGAAATGTGGTGTGCATATTATTTTCTTTTCTAGGTATAAGATTAGAGGGCTATTTTCAAAAGTTTCAATGTAAGAAGAAGGTAAAGCGGGATGGGGGATCCCACTTTCCTTGAATTTCTATTGAGTAAGGTCGAATAGTGACTATTTAAAAATCGTAATCATTGGACGGCAAAGAGCTTGTTGATTAGCCTTTCCTTTCACATCAATACCTGCCTCTTGTGCATCAATGACACCATTGTTTACATTAATACGTACCCCTGAAACATTACTTTGGTTATTGATAGTACTGGAAGCATAATTCACCGTAGCAATCGTCTCCCTATCAAACATTTTACCATTGGCAAATTCAAATTCCGGAAGGTTTCTGAAATCTTCACTACCAGTAGCAGGTACTCCTTTCATAGTAAACAATGTACCCATGAACGCACTCAATTGCGACAATGTAGGAATATACCATGCACTCAAATTCTCACTGCTAAGAGAATGTTCTCCCACCCATTTTTCATAAGTTGTTTTAAACGCCACGTCTCCAATACTTGTTAACAACGCCTCCGTAATCTGTGTTCCATTAGTCATACTTGCTGCTGTCTCAACCAAATTTGTCAACACGCCGTCAGGATTAAGAGATTGACGACCAGCCGCTACATTCTCAATCGCTACCGCATATCCGACAATTGTCTTGCTCTGAAGTGCTACAGGATAATTAGCCGGCACATCATCACCAATAGCCTCCATTTTGAAAACAATACCAACAGCATCCGCTGCGTCACGTACCACTTTACCTTCAGCATTGATATAGCTACCAACTTTCATTTCCAATGCTTCATAATCCGGGTCTACTCCTACTTCAATGTCAAAGTTGCCATCGCCGATTTCAAATTTAGCCATAATCTGCATATTAGCATCCAAAGGTAATGTATTTGCCGGTATTTTAATCTCTTTACTATATCCGCCACTCAATGCCATGGTTATTTCTTCTGTAAATTTACCTACATTTGAAGGAGCAAAAAAGAAATTAGCGAACCAATTGCCATCCGCAGAAGCAAAATTTGCATTTGTATAAGTCACAGGAGTCGTAGCAGAACATCTACCCTCTAAAATATCATATCCGCTCAAAGCATTGTATGTTATTTCCAGTTTATTAGCTGCCGCAGCTACTTCCGGATTCTTCGGTTTTACGCTCACATTAGCAAACGGGCGCTTCAATGTCACACTGGCATTACCAATCGTTTCCAATTTTCCGCAGAAAGCGTCGCTGGCTGCCATCAACGCATCATTTGTCAGATCGAATGATGCAGTATTATATCCTACTGCTCTCAAATCAGCAGTGTTATATACTTTATTAGCAGCACCACTTTCCGGTACGTATTCAGCCCAAAACAATGCTTTCGACACTTCTTTTTGTTCATCTACGGAAATAGTGAAAGATACCTTACCGTCTGTAACCGGTTTAGTTACCTGATCGCCTATCTTATTGCCATCAGCATTCAGTAATTGCATGATACATTGCATCGTATAACCGTCAGGAATGGTAACCGCACGGCTAAAGACGTTATTTACAGGAGCCTGTACAGAGATAGTAACAGGAGCATTGATTTCTGTTCCGTTGTCCGAAACGATTTCTTCTTGTCCACAGGATGCAAAAAGCACTACGAACAAAGCCATTAGCGAATAAAATAAGTTCTTTTTCATGATCTTAATTGTTTTATGGTTAAGCAATTCTTAATTGATTTGTCTATTTTATAATTCTCCAAGGTCTACCTCCAGATCACCGTCATAATCGGGGTCGATCCCTATTCCTCCATTAGCATCGGAAGTTAGGAAGTTACCGCGTACCGCTGTGTTTTTGCCCCGTTCACAAGGAATACGGAAAGCAGTACGTGCCAGCACTTCATTCTTCTCATTCAAGATTTCGAGCTCTACAGGGATGGAAACGGTTTCTCCGGCATCGGTCAACACATAGTCGAATCCCAGTATCAGTTCTTTCGTACCATCGGCAGGGCGTTCAAAGGCCACTTTATATTCCATGTACATGAGCGAGTTCTTGGGTACATCGTCCCACAAATTATAGCCGGTAGGCAAATAATCACTGTACTTCACACGAGCGGTAAAACTTTCACCTTTCAGTCCGCCTGTGGACAGTTTATTGAGAAACGTCGCTACATCTTTAGCCACCAATTCATAGCGTGCTACAGGACGATACAGTTCAACGTCAAGGCTTGTTTCAGCTCCCCAATGATTGCGGAAAGAAGTCAGGTCCGCTGTAGTAGAAGCTGCAAAAACATCTTTATAGCGGCTATTCCCTATATACTTTCCGGCAGGAAGGATAAAAGCCAGATTCTTGGCATCGTAAACAAGTCCCTGTTCCGGTGTCTCCGCATTCACATAATCGGCCCACACCAGGATGCGGTAATTACGGGCGTGCAGCTTCATACTAACAGACAGACTGGCACGGTTAAAATCCTCTTCATATACCGTTTGCCGTGCCGCCACCTGTCTATCCAAATAGGCTTCTACGATGAAACGACGCAGATAGTTGGTTCCCGACGCACGGGTGATGGTCACCGGTGCTCTTTCTGCCAAACTTAGATTCATTGCCAGATTAAGGTTGAGTGTTACAGCTGTCGGATCCACTCCCAGTTCTCCTTCGGGAGTCATTTCCGGTTCTTCGTGCAGGCTGCATCCATTCACCAGCAGGGTGATGAACAACAAGAAAGTGCACTGCGCCAGTATATATAAATTTCTTCTCATATTGTTATCTTATTTATATGTATGTTCCTATCTAAGGTTAGAAGCGGTAGACCAACGATGCTCCCACACGGGTTATCCCCCAGTAATGACGGACACGCGTATCCAGCAGTGCGCCGTTGTCTACATTATAATAGGTGTTATACTTCATGTTGGCATATCCCACTCCCAGATTAAATTCCGCTCCCCAGTGTTTGGAAAGAGGGAGTTTGTAACCGTAGCTTATTCCGGCTCCCAACAACGGACGATCAGTATCTTGATAACGGTCATCGTTCCACTTTACGTTAAACCATGCCACGTGGGCGTGTAGTCCGACAAAGTGTCCCCGTCCTGTCTCATTTCCTATCCACCAGCGGGCTTCAGGTTGCAATGCTACCGTACGCACGCCGCGCTTATCTCCCAAGTCCCACAAACTGCAAGTCAACGGCAACTCTACCGTGATCTTTTTATGTACCTGCATTTCCACGGCAAGGTTCAACAAAGCACAAGCATCATATATTACATTCGTTTTCAGTGCCAGATAGCGTTGACCATCAAAGGCAGCCGCTTTCTTTCCTGTATTCTCTTTGCCGGATTGGCGTTTATCCTCCTCCTTTTTTGAAGAAGTCGCAACTGCTGTCTCCTGCTTTTTCCCGCCGGGCTTGTAAACCGTAGTTTCCTCCGGAGCTGCCGAAGTCTGTACACGGGGTTTACCGGGAGTCTGTGCCGACAAGACGGTTATGCCCGATAATGCAGCCAACAGACATATAGTTCTCATATTAAAAGTAGAGTGTCTCATATATTCGTATCTTTCATGTTCATTGATTAGATTTCCAGTTCGGGCACTGTATCCCTCATTACCGTTTCGTACCCATCCTCATTAATGACAGTAGCTTCACCTTTATAAGTGATATTCACCTTCTCTTGAGTGCTGCGGATAAAGAATGAAGGAGCACCGTCGGATTTCAGGTTTACACTAATCAGCCATCCGCCTACTTTGATACGTCCGTCGGACAAGATTTCGGGATCTTTGGCAGGATATTTCAGTGCATGTGTATTGATGACAGTGGCAAAACGATATACTTGTGCCTTTTCCGATGTAGCGGTGAAATGCCAGTGATTAGGATACTTCTTGAACACCCCTTTGTCATCAGCACGTAGCCAGTTGACTGCCGGATAGAAAAAACGGCTCGTCGTATCTGTCTGCAATGTTCCGGTGGAGAAAAGATAAGCGTCTGATGCTCCTCCGCGGTTCGTGGCTTGAATATGCACGAAGCGATGATTCGATTTATCCACTGTCATGGGATTTTCTGTGGTATGCAGCAAATAACTCCAGTTTACAGGTTCGTCTGCCACGAGTTCGTCATAGATAAAGATGAGTCCTGTCTTTCCCAAATTGACAATGTGACGGCGGAAAGTTTTCACATGATTCTCATCCCAGCCATTTTCGGGCGTATAATGCACCTCCGACTGTTCGCCACGTGTCAGCCAAAGCGGTGAAATCACTTTTCCGTAAGCATTGGAAGCATCACCCAGCACATACCCGATCTTCTCGCTGGCATAATAACGGGGAATCCATCCATATCCTTCCGTACCGATACGTTGTCCCATACCGTTCACCAGAATCGTATTGTGAGCACGTGTGGCACGATGGCACAACATACTATGTACGTCGGTAAACTCAATGTGGTGTCCGCTACTGTAAAATAATGGTTTTCCACCATAGAACGTATTGAAAGCATTCTGATTGGCAAGTGCATGAGAGGTAGAACCATAAGGGCTTGACCGGAAACTCCACATCGCATTTCCACCTACTCTGTCCCAGTTCGTCTGGAAAGAGGCAAGTCCTGTTGCGGGGAAGACGTATCCTGCAGGGAGTGCAGTCAATCCTTCACCTTCCGGCAGAGGTTTATCACATTGCAGGCGGAACCAGGCAAGATCACCGGGCTTATTCAATAAGGCTTTCTTCATATAATCCGGTTCCACTTTCAATGTGCGGCGGACGAAATCAGCGGCATAAGTGTTTCCGGTAAGGCGTGCCAGCGCATCCAAATATCCTATCCGGATACTGTTTGGACGTCCCACATTCTGATGAGAGCTTCCGTTTCCTCCGGATTTGGAGAAAGGAGGTTGCTGGAAGATGGTATACATGATATTTCCCTGATACCAAGGATCGGAAAAGAAGTCGTAACCGGTCAGTTTGCTACAATAGTAAGGTACTTCTACTAATGTACGGGTGTTGACCGTAAAGTAAGAATCGCCATTGTGCCAGCCACCATCTTTGTTCAATCCGGGGAAACGTGCCAACCAGACGTTATAGCAGTAATCCACCCATGTGTTGGCTTCGGGCAGATCGCCATATACACTGAATGATGCCATTGTAAGGATGCGAAGTGTCATCTGCCACACATGATTGTCGGCGATGTGATTTTCCATCCGGTTATTAAAGTTCTCATACATTTCACCACCTTTATTTTTGATGGCTTCCAGCAATGCTTTCTTTTGTGATGTATTCAACCGGTCGTAGAAAGAATCATAAGCCATAGAGCAGAGAGACAATAAGCTAGAAGCATTAAAATCTCCTTTCACATTCTTATCTTTATCCCAGTCGGCCATGATAAATACCCGTTTGATGGCTTCGTCAGCATATTTAGTATCCTGCGTCAGCAACCAGGCCCGTATCAATGCTTCGGTGTTGCCTTCTTCCGCATCGATGATGCGACGGCTTTCACGAGTGAGGTATGAATTTATCTGCATCTCGTTCTTCAGATTCTTCACCTGCGAGACATTAATATCTTTCACTGATTTCATTGGAGTCTGAAGTACCTGATCTGCACGCTCAAGATACCATTGTCTTTCTGCCTTTTGTTTGCTGTGATTTATAAAGTCCTTCCATTCGTTCTTCATGATCCACACACGCGGATGGTCGGCAGGTAGTTTTGCCAACACTGTTTTCAATGAAGGCGGACAGAATTTGCCCGGACGATCTTCTACGGTGACTTGCTGTGTGCTTCCCCAAGTCACTTGTCCGTTTTCTACGTAACCGAACTGCCAGTACCACACACCCGGTGCAAGCGGTTGTTCCGGATTATAGAACGGCCAGCGAGTTTCCACTTGAACAACTCCCGACTTCAATCCGGCATCCTGCGAATAACGTAACCGATAGGTAACCTTCGTTTTATCTACCTTCTTTACTTTGTGTTCGAATCCATCCAACGGGCTATCCTGGGAATTCATATCCGAACGGAGCGGCCATTGGAAAGAAACCGCGCGGTCATTAACCACCGCTTTATCAAGAGGATAAGGAGTGGCACGCATTTCGTGCATCAATGTCTTCTCCGTCAGCTTAATGACTGCTTGTTTTTGCGCATGTGTCATCTGTGCAGCCACAGACAAGATTACGAATGAAATCAATAATACTTTTTTCATGATATCAAATGATTGGTTTTTCTGTAGGCAAATGTAGATAAACCGTCCGAAACGGAACTTTCAATTCATTTCTTCCTTCTCTGATACTGTCTAACTAGACTTTGTTTTCGTTCATTTCAACTTAAAATTCGTCCAAAACAAGCGTTACAGGAGGCTACAAAGAGGGTAAAAGGGTAAAATAGCCCCCAAAACGGAATGACCGAAACCGATAGAAAGATGAAGGTTATTAGTTCTTGTTTAGGTTTTCACCACAGAGGACACGGAGGACACAGAGGTGAATTTGGTTTATGACTTACGGTGGTGACCCTAATTTTGATGCGTAATCCTCCTACTATAAAGTTGAAAAAATATAAAAACATCTGCCACCTGCAACCAAACGCGTGTAATACACTAGTTGATAAATAGTTGGAGCGTGGCAGATACTGTTGCAGATAGGTTGCAGATCAAAGTATCTGCAACACAGTATAAACCTTGCATAAGCCAATTCTCCAGGAGGGCAAAAGTTTATTGTATGCATTAACTTCCCGTTTCCAGGCGGGGAACTGTCGTTTCCGGCATTAGAAATTACAGTTTCCACGGCAGGACACGAGAGTTTCTACGTAAGGATACTGTCGTTTCCCCGTAGAGACACCACAAATTCTCCATAGAGTCATCCCAATTATCCCATAGCTTTGCACAAAGGAATCAAGGCTTTTTCTTTGATTATATAACGCGTTGCAGATACTTTATCTGCAACCTATCTGCCACAGTATCTGCAACGCTCCAACTATTTGTCAATTAGCGCATTACACGCGTTTCGTTGCAGGTGGCAGATGTTTTTATGTTTTTCAACTTTATAGTAGACAAAAAACTCTCATTCATTTCTGCACCTGCATGAACAAGATTCACCTCTGTGTCCTCCGCGTCCTCTGTGGTGAACAAATGCATAACCGCAAAACAACTACTTAGTATGCTGCTTCACATACTCCGATGGCAGACAACCGACATACTTCTTGAAACTGGTAGAGAAGTAAGAAGAAGATCCGAAGCCTACCATTCCGCTAATCTCCGAAATGGAGTAGCGCCCTTCAAGCAACAATTTACACGCTTTATTAAAACGGATGCGCCGGATAAAGTTGGCAGGCGGTTCACCGGATATGGAATTCATCTTGAGATACAGTGACGAACGGCTCATGCAAAGCTGGCTTGCCAACTCATCAGAGGTGAAGTCTTCATTACTGATATTTTCTTCTACCACCTGAATAGCTTTGCTCATGAATTCCTCATCCAGATTATTCGAAGTCATTTTAGCAGTATCTATATCAATCGTATTCGAATAATAGTGTTTCAGCCGCTGGCGTGCTTTCAGTTGATTAGCTATTTTTCCTTTCAATAAATGAATCGAGAACGGTTTGGCAATGTAATCATCCGCTCCAGCCTGAATACCCTCCGTCTGTGCATCGACACTTCCTTTGGCAGACAACAGCAGGACGGGAATATGGCAGGTTTGCAGATTTCGTTTAATAAGCTGGCAAAGTTTGATACCGTCAATACCCGGCATCATCACGTCGGAAAGGACAATATCCACACGATGCTCTTTCATAATAGCCAATGCTTCTTCACCGTTTCCGGCGGTAAGTGTCACATAGTTCTGCCGGAAATTATCTTTCAGGTAATCCACCATTTCTTTATTGTCATCTACCAACAAGATAGTAGGCCGTTCTTCCTCGCTGCCGACTTCTATCTGATCGTCGTCCGATTTCTCTTCTGAAACCACAGCCGACGCATCGCCAGAGAAATATTCATCAGCCACCGGAAGCTCCCGGAGAGAAGTAGATGTTTCGACTTCATGTGCCGGCAATTCACGCTCTTTCTCCGTGAAGGCAGCCATATCAGCAGGTAGCGTGACTTTAAATTCGGTATATTGAGCAGGTTCGCTTGCTACCGTAATAGTGCCGTGATGCTTTTCTACCAGCATCTTCACCAATGACAGCCCGATACCCGTCCCTTTTCGCTGACCGTCTACCTGATAGAAACGTTCGAAAATGTGGGTTAGCTGTTCCGGAGACATACCGATTCCGCTATCTCTTACCGTGAAGCCATAGGTATCTCCCTCTGTCCATAAGGAAAGCGAAATACTTCCACCGTCCGGTGTAAACTTAAAGGCGTTAGACAACAGGTTCATCAAGATAGTCTCTACATACGTCCGGTCCGCCGGAAACAATCGTCCTTCCAGATCGGATTTTATATGAAAGCTGATAGCACGCTTCTGCGCATTTTCTTTAAACAGGGCAAAAGCATCTTGCAACAGTCCTTCTACATCCACCTGCGCAACATGAATAGGCATTGCACCTGCTTCGGCTTTACGGAAATCCAGCAACTGGTTGACAATGTGCAACAACTTACGACCGTTCTTATAAACGTAATCCAGTTTCTGCTGTACCGGAGTACCTTTCAGATTGCTCTGCCCCAAGAGTTCCTCCAACGGAGCCAGTATCAGACTCAACGGAGTACGCAACTCATGAGACATATTCATGTAAAAACGTACTTTCTCCTGACTGATTTCTTCTATCTTGTTTCGTTCTATCTGTTCGATCCGGACTTGCATCTTCATTTTGGCACGGGCAATAAAGAAATAGATCACAAAGACGAGAAGCCCTACAGAAAAGAAGATGAAAAGTGTCTTTGCCCACCAAGTCTGATACCACATCGGAATGATATGCACAAAAAATTCAGTGGTCGCCTCGCTCCACTTTCCATTGTTGTTACATGCCTTCACCTTAAACACATACTCACCGGGCGGGAGATTGGAATAACTTGCCCGTGCAAAGGAAACATGGCGGGAGTAGTTCCACTCGGTTTCAAAGCCTTCCAATTTGTAAACGAACTGGTTCCGTTTGCCAGCCAAATAGTTGATAACGGCAAACCGGATATTAAAAAGTTTCTGATCGGAAGGGAACGACATACCCAGCATCCGCCCTTGCTCGTCCTGATAATAACGTACCCGTTCACTTTTCATATCCGTAATCACCTGATTTAAGACAACGGCTCCTGTCACTACCGCATCCGGGGAATATGGATTATCACCCAATTCGTATGGCTTGAAATAGGCAACGCCCCCAAGAGCCCCCAGAAAGAATGTACCATCGTGCGCTTTGCAAGCTCCGAAATAGTTAAACTGATCGTGAGGCAATCCGTCCTGCTTCGTATAGTTGAGGAAAGTACCCTCCTCCGTATTGAAGCAAGCCAGTCCCTTGTTAGTTGTCAACCATAAACGCCCCCGTTCATCTTCCAGTATATTATAAATAAAGTCGTTTGGCAAACCGTCTTTCATCGTATAGTGTTTCCAGGCAGTCGGTGCTCCTTCCTTATAGCAATATAATCCTGTGGAAGAACCGATCCAGATTTCATGACGGCTATCCTCCTGTACACAGAAAGCCTGTATCAACCCATGCAGATAAGCCGAAGAGGAAAGATGCAGTTCTTCCAGTTTTCCGCCGGCATACAAAAACAGGCTCTCTTCCGTACCAATCCAGATTCTTCCTTTTGAATCGCGAAACAAGGTATATATCAATACATTCTCCAACTTTTTATGCTTTTTAGCCAACGGATGCTGTGAAAGTTCGCCGGTCTGTTTGTCGAAAAGGTAAAGCCCGCTCATGCCGCCTACCCAAAGCGTTCCATCCGTTCCGTCCAATAAGGAGTAACAACTGTTAGTCAGGGAAGTAGAATGGGGAAAGGAATATGTTTCTATCCTGCCACTCCGGTGATGCAGACGACTCATTCCCCCTCCATGAGTGCCAATATAGACACTTCCATCCTTGTCCGTCCATATACATTTTATATTGTCCGACTTTAAAGCATTGACGGAAGTACCCGTCCGGTAATACGAAAAGACTCCGGTTTTCCGGTTATAATAATTTAATCCGCCGTCGTTCGTACCGATCCAGAGATTGCCATTATCCGGGTCTTCGGCAATACAACTCACCGTGTTATCACTTAACGAATTCCTCCAAGCGGAATGTTGCAAGCGTCCGAATGCCGGAGCGAGAGGATGATAATAATTAAGCCCGCCGTAAAATGTACCGATCCACATTCCCCCTTGATTATCTTTCAAGATAGAGCGGATGGAATTATGCCCCAAAGTAGTCGGATCTTCAGGAGAAAAACGACAGATACGGAAAGCTCCCGTCTCCGGTTCAAGGATAAGCAAACCTTCCATGGTTCCTATCCAAACCCTTCCTTTATCATCTCCGGACAATGTCCTGACCGAGTTCGTAAGGAAATAAGCAGGAGTATTTTGCTTGTTATAATGATGTTTTATTTGAAAGTTGTTATCCACACAATACACCCCATTTGTCAATGAAGCCAGCCAACAGTTGCCGGTTTTGTCGTCATAGAGCATATCGGAGATGGTTTCTCCTTTCAACTGGAGAAGAAGCCGGGTCACGTTTTCGTTGCGTACATAATAGAAATAGACACCTTCCGAAGTTCCCAACAGGAAACCGTCATTCATCCGGCAAACAGAATAGATCGTTTTTCCGGCAAGTTCCGGCTGCACTTTCATCCGCCCGGTCTTTTTATCAAAAATCACCAGACCGATATTGGTAGCAAGCAAAAGCCGGTCGCCTTCCTCCGGTTCTCCGATAGCCAATACTTGCATCGGCTGATTGTCCGGTGAAGAATAATTGGTGAAATTATTCCCTACTATATTATAACGGGATAAACCGACCTGTGTGCCTACCCATACCGTACCTTTCGAATCGGTATGAAGTGAATAGACATGATTGTTTGCCAGACTGGTCGTATCATCCGGCGCTTTATAATACGAAACGAAACGGGAACCTTCATACCAGTTCAGTCCGTCTATGGTGCCTACCCAAAGCTTATTATTATGATCTTGTGTCAGAGCGAGCACAGTATTTTGCGACAACCCGTCATCCACGGATAATCGCTTAAAATGAATGAAGCTGTCGGCGGCCGATACAGCCAAAGGAAAAAATAAAATGCAAACGGTTAATCCGAATAGGTACTTAAATAGCAAATGCCGGTCTTTCATGAGCTAATATTGAAGAATTTATCGTAAAGATAAGTATTTTCAATTCAATCTGATAAATGAATCCCGTTTTTTAACTCATATAAAGGACCGGTATCGGCTCAAAACAGGGCAACCGCGCCAAAGTCCGACAGTTATGAATTCATATTTTAGATGCGGTTGCCCTGAACTTTAATTTTTTACGGTTTCTCTTCAAGTTAGTAAGACTGGTTTTCTGATTTTTCTTTCAGATCTTTATAACGTTTCAAGGCTTCCAGATAATAATAATCAGCATAATTGAGCGGAGTATCAATTTCACTGTCGTGCGGGAAACTGCCAACCGAATGTAACAGGATGAAGCCATGATTTTCTCCTTCCTGGGCCAAATAATCATCAGAGGATAACTGTTTCAGGATATGCTCCGCATAACGGAAATATTCTTCCCCTTGTTTCTTGTCGCCATAACCACTCAACTCCAGTAATGCAGAAGCTGTTACGGCAGCTGCAGAAGCATCCCGCGGTTCATTCGGAATATTGGGAGCATCATAATCCCAATAAGGAATGTAATCGTTTTCCGCCGGACGATGGTCAATAATAAACCGCGCTATTTTATGAGCGGCATCCAGATAGTTCTGCTGCTTGGTAAAGCGATAACACATGGTATATCCATACACTCCCCAAGCCTGTCCACGCGCCCAAGCGGAAGAATCGGCATATCCCTGAAAGGTTCCTTTCGACTCTACTTCACCGCTATCTGCCAGATAGCTCACCACATGGTAGGAGGTCATGTCCTCCCGGAAGTGATTCTTCAACGTTTTGTCAGCATGAGAGATGGCTATTTCACGATATTTCGGATTATTGGTTTGTTCCGAAGCCCAGAACAACATTTCAAGATTCATCATATTATCAATAATCACCGGATAGCTCCAATCGCCGAAATCCCACGAACGAATCAGTCCGACTTCCGGACGAAAACGGGAGCACAAGCTTTCTGAAGAATGAATCAAAATCAAACTGTCCGTTGGCTCCGGTTTCAAACGGATGCCCTGCCCATAACTGCAAAACATCATAAAACCCAAATCGTGATTACCTGTATAATATTGCATATCCTGCAGACGGTCCGTATATTTACGCGCCTCTTTTGCGAGAGCCTCATCACCGGTCAACTCGTATGCCAGCCACATGGAACCGGGATAGAAACCACTCGTCCAATCTGTGGGGTGCTCCAGTCTGTACTTTCCTTCTTTAATAGAACGGGGAAAACAGGCGGTATCCGGTTCATTTTTCAATTGTTCTGCCATATAGAGCAACTGATGTCCCGATGTTTTCACTGCATGGTCAAACCATGCCATCTCATTTCCTTTTGAAGCATCGCAAGCAGTCAGGAGCGCCATACTCCCTACCGCCAGTAAAAGTTTGTTTTTCATTGTTCCACTTTATTTTGTTACTGTATTCTATTACTGGCAACAAAGTTAGAGCAAGTTGCGGACAGACCCTTTGCAAATCTATTTTTTCATTTTCGTTTCTATTTCTACGGACTTTGATTTTGTCCAAAAGTGCTTTGTTTTTATCTTTTATAGAAAAACAGGCACGGATTTTACCAAATAAGCTGTTGTCAGGCATAACCAAACAACTATGCAGCCTTTTGCAAAATCCGTGCCTCCACCAAAAAGTACGCGCTCTTCTATCTCACAATATCTTCCGGGAATTTAGCCGGCATCTCCACCCTCTTCCAGGTTTCATAATACCAGGTGTTCAACTCATTTCCATTCAAATCATTCTTGATAAAATATTTCAGATGGAGATAATCATTGTCTTTAATCTCAAATTCCAAAATATTGTCCTGATTGTCCAGCATCGGAAGATGAATGTTCTTCTCGATACTTTCCTTATAAGAATCGTCCGTGAGTTGTTTATAAGTACCATATCCAGTAATAATCGCATCCGCACCGGGAATAATGGTAAAGTTAACGATTTGTCCGTCATCACTCAATACTTTAAATGTATTACTGGGTTTCAACGCTCCCGGAACATCGGGAGACTCGGATACATAATGGCAGAGCTGCCAAATACCTTTCAAATCGGCCGCTTTGAATTTGGTTTTCTTCTGGGCC
>CEAB01026915.1_pt1 | contig 21163 bp, 18 predicted proteins | sample 557651 | NCBI WGS metagenome assembly CEAB01 (sample SAMEA3182046, study PRJEB8094) | gut metagenome | biome: human; feature: gut; material: Stool; isolation source: human stools | place: Canada | collected 2011-11-15
ATAAAGTGTATAATGCAATCAAACCGATGAGGCGGAAGAGAACCTGCAAAGCGCATCTTCAGTGAGCCCGGACAGTGAAAACGGGCGAGAGCGGGGCAGAGATTCGTGGGCCGCCGAGGGCCGGGCAAACGAGGCAGAGCCTCCAGTAGCTTGGGACGGAAGCCTCCGTTACAGGGCAGGGGAGTGTTGGCTCTCCGTGAGGGGCTTTGCGGCTTTCAAGGGGAAAGCGGGCAAGGCAAGCAAGGTGGCACCGCAGATTCGAATTTTTCGACTCTGTCCTTGTGGATGAACACACAGGGACAGGGTCGTTTTGTTATATGAGAACAAAAGCCCGTCCCGCAAGTGGAGCGGGTTTTTATTTTACATGCCGCCCGCTCCAGGGAAGGAGCAACCGCTATGAAAACCATGAACATGATCTCCCGCCGCAGCTTTCTGAAAGCCGCTATGGCCGCCGCTGCTGTTTCCGCTCTGGGTCTGACCGGCTGCGGTTCGTCCGCTTCGAGCACTGCATCCGGCACCGCTTCCGGTGCAGCAGCATCTTCTGCCGCCGCCAGCGAGGCAGGCCAGACCTTCAAGGTGGGCATTGTCAACTATGTTGACCACGCTTCCCTGAACCAGATCGTTGCGTCGGTGGAAGAGCGTCTGGACGAGGTGGGCAAGGAGAAGGGCGTCACCTTCGACTACGCCGACTACTACGCCAATGCACAGGCCGACCAGACCAACCTGAACCAGATCGGCGCCGACCTCGTGGCCGACGGCGTGGACGTCATCGTGGCTGTGGCTACCCCCACCGCCGCTACCATGCTGGCCGCTGTGGAGGACACCGACATCCCCGTCGTCTACTCCGCCGTCACCGACCCCGCCGCCGCAGGCTTTGACACCGAGCCGAACATCACCGGCACTTCCGACGCCCTGAACACCGACGCCATCATGAACCTCATCCTGGCCGTCAACCCCGACATCGACACCATCGGCCTGCTGTATGATCTGAGCCAGGATTCTTCTACACAGGCCATTGCAGACGCCAAGGCTTTCTGCGACAGCAAGGGCATCAAGTACATCGAGAAGAACGGCACCACCACCGCCGAAGTCCAGATGGCCGCTGAGGCCCTCATTGCCGCCGGTGTCAAGGCCGTCTTCACCCCCACCGACAACACCGTCATGACCGCCGAGCTTTCCATCTACGAGACCTTCACCGAGGCAGGCGTCCAGCACTACACCGGCGCTGACAGCTTCGCCCTGAACGGTGCCTTCGTGGGCTACGGCGTCGATTACGTCCAGCTGGGCGAGGCTACCGCCGATATGGTGGTGGAACTGCTCTGCGACGGCAAGACCCCTGCAGACCTGCCGTTCCAGACCTTCGACAACGGCATTGCCACCATCAACACCGAGACCTGCGAGGCTCTGGGCCTCGACCTCGACACCGTGAAGAAGGCCTTTGCACCCTACTGCACCGAGGTCGTGGAAGTGACCACGGCGGAAAACTTCAACTAATATTTATTTAAGGAGCACACCATGCTGGCGAGTATCTTTTCGCTCAACGTCATCCAGACCGCGCTCGAGCTGGGCTGCATCTACGCCCTCGTTGCGCTGGCTCTGTTTCTGAGCTATTCCATCCTGAATATCGCGGACCTGTCCACCGACGGCTGCTTCACCCTTGGCTGCGCTGTCGCCTGTCAGGTGGCGCTGACCGGCCACCCCTTCCTCGCCCTGCTGGCGGCGATGGCGGCCGGTGTCTGCTCCGGTTTCATCACAGCTTTTTTGCAGACCCGCCTCGGCGTCGAGAGCATCATGGCCGGCATCATCGTCAACACCGGCCTCTACACCATCAACCTGGCCGTGATGGGCTTCTCGTCCACCATGTCGCTGGTCAAGACCGATACCGTCTTCTCCATCGCCAAGAGCGCCCTGAGCTTCACGGGCGGCGGGTATAAGCTGGTGCTGGCGGCGGTAGTCATCGCGCTGGCCGGTGCCGCCATGGTGGGCTTCCTCGGCACCCGCCTCGGCCTTTCGATCCGTGCCACCGGCGATAACGCTGCCATGGTGCGTGCTTCCAGCATCAACCCCGCCTTCACCATCACGGTGGGCCTCTGTATCTCGGGCGCATTGACGGCCCTTTCCGGCGGCCTGCTGGCTCAGTACCAGAAGAGCTGCGACATCAACGTAGGCACCGGAATGGTGACCATCGCGCTGGCTTCCCTCATCATCGGCGAAACGCTGGTGGGCAAGCGGACGATGGTGCGCCGTGTGCTGGGCGTCGTGTTCGGCAGCTGCCTCTACCGCTTTATCGTGGCGGTGGCCCTCCGCTTCAACGTCCCGGCTGCTGCCATGAAACTGGTCAGCGCCATCATCGTGGCGGTGGCCATCTCGATGCCCGCCATCCAGGAGAAGATCGCCTTTGAGAAGCGCCGCAATGCGGCCCGTCAGGCGCGGAAGGAGCGTGTGTAAAATGGAAATGCTCGAACTTCGTGACCTGCACAAGACCTTCAACCCCGGCACCGTCAACGAGAAAGTGGCCCTGAACGGCGTCAGCCTGACCATGGAAGCGGGAGACTTCGCCACCATCGTCGGCTCCAACGGCGCGGGCAAATCCACCCTCTTCAACGCCATCACCGGCGGCTTCATCGCCGACGAGGGCAGCATCACGCTGGGCGGCGAGGACATCACCTTCGCGCCGGAATATCAGCGCAGCCGGGTCATCGGCCACCTGTTCCAGGACCCGCTCAAGGGTACGGCCCCCAACATGACCATCGAGGAAAATCTGGCGCTGGCCTACCTTCGCGCCGGGACTGCCCCCAACGCCATCTTCTCCCGCATCTCCCGCAAGGATAAGGAGATCTTCCGTGAGAAGCTGGCCCTGCTGGATATGGGCCTCGAAGACCGGATGAAGCAGCCGGTGGGCCTGCTGTCGGGCGGTCAGCGTCAGGCTCTGACCCTGCTGATGGCCACCCTCGTCACCCCGAAGCTCCTGCTTCTGGACGAGCACACCGCCGCTCTCGACCCTGCCACCGCCGAAAAGGTGCTGGACCTCACCAAGAGCATCGTGGCCGAAAAGAAGATCACCTGCCTGATGGTCACCCACAATATGCATCAGGCATTGGAGCTGGGCAACCGCACCCTTATGATGGACGCGGGCCGCATCGTCTTCGATGTCAAGGGCGAGGCCCGCAGTAAGATGACCGTGGACGACCTGCTCGAGAAGTTCCGCGAGAACGCCGGCAAGGCTCTCGACAATGACCGCATCCTCCTGAGCAAGGTGGAAGCCAACAACTGAGCATAAGAAGAAAGACTGCTGCAAAACAGCTCTCTGAAAAAAACAATGAACAAAACCCGGGACCCTTTCAGAGCCAGGACGGCTTGAAAAGAGTTCCGGGTTTTGTATTGTTTCTTTCTATCTTACAGCATCTTGGAGAGGAATGCCTTCAGGCGGGGATGCTTGGGGTTGGTGAACAGCTCCTGCGGCGGCTCATCCTCCTGGATCCTTCCCTCGTCAATGAAGATGACGCGGTTGGAGACTTCGCGGGCAAAGCCCATCTCATGGGTGACCACCAGCATGGTGATGCCGGTGTGAGCCAGCTCTTTCATCAGCTCGAGCACTTCACCGACCATCTCGGGGTCGAGGGCGCTGGTAGGCTCATCGAAGAGGATGACGTCCGGGTCCATTGCCAGTGCCCGGGCGATGGCGATGCGCTGCTGCTGGCCGCCCGAAAGGCTCTTGGGGTAGACGTTGGCCTTGTCGGCCAGACCTACGCGGGCCAGAAGCTCGTCGGCGCGCTTGGAGATGGCCTCTTTGTCCTTGAGCTTGAGCAGGCTGGGGGCCAGCTCAAGGTTTTTCTTGACGGTCAGGTGAGGGAAGAGGTTGAAGTGCTGGAACACCATGCCCATCTTCTGGCGGACAGAGTCGATGTGGTCGTCGTCCACCTCCACGCCCTCAAATTTGATGCTGCCGCCGGTGGGGATCTCCAGCCGGTTCAGACAGCGCAGGAAGGTGGATTTGCCGCAGCCCGAGGGGCCGATGAGGCAGACCACGTCGCCGCGGTAGATGTCGATGTCGATGCCCCGCAGCACGTCCAGAGTGGGGGCAGCCTGCTTTGCGCCCTTGCGCTTTTCGCCGCCGTAGGTCTTGGTCAGGCCCCGGACTTCCAGGATCTTATCGGTCACTTTGTGCCAGCCTCCTCTCAAATTTTGCAAGCAGCCAGGTAAAGATCATCACCAGCACCAGATAGATCAGTGCCACGCCAAACAGGGGGAACATGGCCTCGTAGGTGCGGTTCATGATGCCCTGGGCCGCATACAGCAGCTCCTTGCCGCCGATGACGGTGATAAGGGAGGTATCCTTCAGCAGCATGATGAACTCGTTGCCCAGGGCAGGCAGCACCGCCCGGATGGCCTGGGGGATGATGATGACCACCATGGTGGTCATGTAGTTGAGGCCGAGGCTGCGGCCGGCCTCCATCTGGCCCGGGTCCACAGCCATCAGGCCGCCCCGGATGATCTCGGAGACGTAAGCGCCGGAGTTGATGCCCAGCGCCAGAGCGCCTACCATGGTAAAGTTGCGGCTGTTGTTGAAGATGACCATGCTCATGATCAGCAGCTGCACCATCATGGGGGTGCCCCGGATCACGGTGGTGTACACCTGGCACACGGCGTTAAAGACCCCCAGCACCGGGTTCGAGCGGCCGGGGCGCTGCTGGTCGTGGGCCACACGCACCAGCGCCACCACGCTGCCCAGCAGGACGCCCATGGCCAGAGCAATGGCAGTGACCAGCAGGGTGGTGCCTACGCCCCCGATGTACTGGAGCCAGCGGTCCTTCAGGACAAAGGCCTGATAAAATTTGTAGAACAGCTCCTGCCCCATGTCCAGCCGGCCGCCGCTTTTCAGCAGCTGGCTCAACAGTTCGTATTGTGCGGCCATTCGCATCCTCACTTTCTTTTCGTCTGTTGTGATCTTGTCAGAATTTTGTAACCTATATCCCTTAAAAAAGGGGAGGTGCCCGGTGGGCCGCCTCCCCTTGAGGGGTCTGTTTACTCAGCCTTGATGTACTTGTCCACGATGGCCTGCAGGGTGCCGTCGGCCTTCAGCTCCTCCAGAGCGGCGTTCACAGCCTCCAGCAGAGCGGTGTTGCTCTTGTTCATGCCAATGGCGTAGTCCTCCTCGGCGTAGCTGGTGTCCAGGATCTTCAGGCCGGGGTTGGACTCCACATAGGCCTTGGCGGGCTCGTTGTCGATGACCACAGCGTCCACCTGGCCGTTGTTCAGGGCCTGTACAGCGGTCAGGCCGCTGTCGTAGGCCACGACTGCATCGTCGCCAAAGTCGTCGGAGCAGTACAGGTAGCCGGTGGTGCCGCGCTGGGTGCCGATCTTCTTGCCGGCCAGATCGTCCACAGAGGCAATGTCGGAGCCCTCGGGCACGATGACGGACTGGATGCCGGTGGCGTAGCTGTCGGAGAAGGACATCACAGCCATCCGCTCGTCGGTGACAGTGATGCCTGCCATGGCGATGTCGGCCTTGCCCTGCTGCACGCTGAGCAGAGCGGCGTCAAAATCCATGTCGTCGATCTGCAGCTCCAGGCCCAGCTTCTCGGCAATGGCCTGTGCGGTGTCCACATCGATGCCCTCAATGGTGCCGGCGTCGGTGGTCATCTCGTAGGGAGGGAAGGTGGCGTTGGTAGCCATAGTCAGCTTGCCGGCCTCAACGGTGGTCAGCTCAGCAGCGGCAGCGCTGGTGGAAGCAGTCTCAGAAGAAGCAGCAACAGAGCTTGCAGCAGCAGAAGAAGCGGTGGAGGCAGAGCCGCCGCAGGCGGTCAGGGCCAGAGCAGCGGCGGAAACAGCGGCGGCAGCCAAGAAGCTGCGGCGAGAGATCTTTTTCATATTCAAACACTCCTCTTTATGTGCATATCGTTTGCATCTCTCTGCTGCGATGCGATTCATCGAAAAATCAGAGAGCGTGTTTAGTATAGGTTGTACAATTTGAAAAGTCAAGTGTTGTGCAAAAATTCCATCAAATTGAAACCGAATTGCAAACAATTATGCAGAATAAAGCTTGAGAGCGATGTATATATGCAGAACCTCTCAGTCTGCCCGGATGCGAAAGCCTCTCCCTTTGGGAGAGGTGTCACCGCGGGTGACGGAGAGGGCAAGCTCAGTGCGACAGAGCCGCCGCACGGCGATAGGCAGCCCCTTTGTCAGAGCGAAACTATCGCGACGTCTGCAATTCTTTGGCAGCGTCCTTGCCCTCTCAGGCGCTTCGCGCCAGCTCTCCCAAAGGGAGAGCCATTATACGCTTCTTGCCAGCTCTTCCACGCTCCGCTTCGGCACGCAGTAGTCACCGTTCTCATCGAGGTAATACTTGATGCCGGTCTCCTCCGTCATCGGTACGACCCTGGCGGCGTGAGTGGGGCAGCCAAGAGCTACCATGAACGCCAGCTTGTCCGGCGCGGCGATGCCCAGCAGCTCGCTCAGGGCGGGCTTATTGATGGCGCCCATGATGCAGCTGCCCACGCCCTTGGCCCATGCGGCGAGGGTGATGTTCGCCAGCGCGATGCCGGTGTCGGTGTTCAGGTCGCCGGGGATGGAGCTGTCCTGCAGGACGGCCAGATACATCACAGGCTGCTCGTCGGCTTTGGGTGTGCCCTGCTCCGGCGGCAGATAGGCGGCCCACTTGACCAGCGGATGGACCTTTTTCACCATCTCGGGGCTCTGCACCACCACCAGCTTCACGGCCTGACGGTTCGCGCCGCAGGACGACAGGCGCAGGGCCTCCACCATATCGTCCACCACATCCTGCGGCACCGGTTTCTGGGCGAAGCGGCGGTAGGTGCGGCGGGTGTTGAGCGTTTCCATAACAGACATCGGCAGACACTCCTTTATATCAAGTATGATTTGATTATAGCACCGGCGAAAGAGCCGCACAAGGGAGGCGGGGATCTATTTCCGCTTCCAGGCGTGGCCGCTGGGCATGGGCAGGCCCAGCACCAGCGCGATGCCCACAGCCAGCGTGACGGCGACCTTGAAGGTGGAGATGCCGTTGGCCAGAGAAAGGGCATTCTCGCCCTGGATGAAATAGTAGGCGGTGTAGTAGATGCCCGCGCCGGGGACCAGCGGGAAGATGCCGGTCAGCAGAAAGACCGTTACCGGCGTTTTGAGCAGGATGGCGAAGAGCCGGGACACCAGCGTCAGCGGGATGACTGCGATGAGGGAGGCTGCCGCGGCATCGGCCCCATACAAGACCGCCAGCTCATAGATGAACCAGCCCACCGCGCCCACCAGCGCACAGCAGGGGAGGGTGCGCCGGGGGCAGGCGAAGAGGACGGCGAAACTCAGCGTCCCCGCCCCGGCCAGAAAGAACTGTGCCACCAGCTGGCCGATCTGTGTGCTTGTCAAGGTCATCATACCACCGTCACCCCCGTCAGGATCGAAGTAAGGCTCAGCACGAGGCCGGTGCCGATGGCGATGCTGGCCGCGATGAGCAGGGCGTCTATCATCCGGATGGTGCCGGAGAGGTAGTCGCCCTGCACGAAATCCCGGATGCCCATGGTGAAGGCGATGCCGGGGGTCAATATCATCAGGGCGCCGATGATGGCGTGGCTGGCCTCAGTGTCCAGCAGATGGCACCCCAGAATGCAGACCAATGTAATGAGAGCTGCCGCCGAGATCTTGCGGAAGCCGTTGGAAAGCCTCCGATTTTCACAGAGCAGCAGATAGCCGCTGACGATGAGACCCGCTGCCGCTGCCGCCAGCGCCGAGCGTATCGTGCCGCCGAAGATGAGCGCAAAACAGGCTGTGCCGCTCATCCCGGCGAGGAGCTGGGTCTTGCCCTTGGGGAAGGGGATGCGCCGGGCATCGGCCAGGCAGTGTTCAGCCTCGTCCAGTGTGACGCCCCCGGCTGCTATCTCGCGGGAAAGGGCGTTCACCGCGGCCACCCGGCCCAAGTGAGTCGTCCGCACCGGCACGTTCCGCACTTCGGCGATCTCTGCCGTGCCGGCGCTGGCGAAGATGCCGTTGGTCAGCACATAGACGTGGAACTCCCGCAGATGGAAGCTGCGGGCCATGATCTCCATCGTCTGCTCCACCCGGAAGACCTCTGCTCCGTTTTCCAGCAGCGTCTCGCCCGCCGCCATGATAAAGTCCATGATGCGGCGCCGCTGCTCGTCGCTGGGATATAACTCTCTGCTGTCCATTCCGGCCCTCCCTGTCATGCCCGCCAAAGGGGGCATATCATCTCATGCTATACTGTATCATAATTTCGGCGGCTTGCAAAGGCGTCTTTTCACATTTTTGCACAACTTCCGTCCTTGCCGTCGGGGGCGCAGTGTGTTACACTGATAACAACTATGGAAAGATCCAGAAACCACAGGAGGAAATGACCGTGAAGCAGAGTCTGAGTTTCGCGCGCCGTCTGACGGCGCTGGTGCTGGCAGCTGTGATGCTGTGCGTGGCTGTCCCGGCGGCGTTCGCCGAGGATGCCGCACCCGGTGCCACCACCATTGGCGGTGCAAACACCACCCTTATCCCTGAGGAAGAGGAAAATTGTCTGAGCTGGCTCTTCGGCTCCAAAGATAAAATTACACTGCCCTATCTGAACATCAAGGGCAAGGGCCTGCGCCGGAACGTGTCGCTGGACCTCGTGGACTGCCTGGTGGGCATCACCTACACGGAGCTTGGTGCCATCGGCAGCTATGTCAGCGCCAGCGCTGCGCAGGAGGCGTGGAAGGCCCAGGCCGTGGCCATCCACTCCTACCTCGAGTACCATAAGCAGTACGGCTCCTCGGCCAACGCCCTCATCTACACCCCCGTGGAGGACATCCCGTCCTCGGCCCGGTCGGCCATCCGCAAGGCGGTGGAGGCTGTAAAGGATGAGGTGCTGACCTACAACGGCAGCGTCATCGACGCCGTCTGGTCGGCCAGCGCGGGCTACAACACCCAGACCGGCGTCTACGGCACCTGTTCCAGCCTCGACGCCTGGGGCTCGGATGTGCCTTATCTCAAGAGCGTGGAAAGCCCCTATGAGCGCCAGTACCACGAGAAGATGCGCCGCATCATCGGCAAGGATTATGACTATGTCGAGTACAACGACAGCCGCACCGGTGAGCCCTACCAGAGCGCCGACACCACCCACAAAGACCTCGGCGGCTTCGTCCAGTACAATACGCTGGTGTCCAATGGCCGCAGCTACCGCTATATCGGCCAGTTCGTGTCCTCCCGCTACTGCTTCGATTTCAGCACGGATGCAGCGGGTGTACCCTGTATGTACTACTACGGCTTCGGCCACGGCGTGGGCATGAGCCAGTGCGGCGCCGTGGGCTACGCCGCCGAGGAGGGGATGGGCTACCGCGACATCCTGAAGCACTACTACTCCGGCGTTTCCATCCGGACGGTGGGCAGCGGCACGAGCTCCGGCGGCGGTCTGTTCAGCTGGCTGCGCCGCCTGCTGGGCATGTAAAAAATCAAAAGGAATTGCGCAAAATACTTCTCAAATGAGACGTGATTTGGTATACTGTACACGCTTGTACACAAGAGACAGACGATTTCGCGTTTCACGCTCCAAAGCGGGAGCGATACGATAAAGAATAACAGGTGGAGAGAACGGAATGCAGTTGGAGAAGGAAAAGAAAGAAAAGCGGGAGCGGGAGCGCTGCCGCGCACTGGCGCAGCGCATCGCGGAGGAGGCAAACCCCGCCTCGGCGGCCCTGCTGGGAGAGCAGATGTCCCTGCTGACGAAAGCCCTGCACCGTGCAGGTGTGGAGGCAGAAGAGTGGACAGAGAGCTCTGCGGCAGAGCTTCTGGTGGTGGCAGACCCCGCGTGGGAAACGCTGCCCGAGACCCTGCCCGCCCGGGTGCTGCTGGTGAGCGATGAGAGCACCGTTATGGCGGGCTGGGCCGAGCAGCTGGCCCAGAGAGGGTATTTCCGCGATTTTGGCTGGCGCAGCAAGGGCCGCGCCCCGCAGTCGGCGCTGTTCTGCACCAGCCAGCCCACTCAGCTGAAGATGGTGCGGGGCTACGAGATGGAAATGGACATCCTGCGTGACCGGATGGTGCGCGCCGAGCGCACCAGCGGCGAGGAAGCTGAGCTCATCGCCCGGCTGCGCAGCGACCTTTCGCTCAGCCGCAGCCATGAGCAGCAGCTGGAAAAGGCACTGGGCGAGGTGACCGGCTCGAAGTTCTGGAAGATGACCTGGCCCATGCGCTATGTCGTCAGCAAGAGCCGCCAGCTCTGGCACACTCTGCCCTTCTTCGTGCTCCTGCGGGAGCTGCGCAGCGGCGGCATCGAGGGTGTGCGGGAACTGGCCCGCGCCCGCCGCGAGTACGCCGCCCTCTTCCCGGGCAAAGTCATGCGCGCCGACCGGTTCGCACCGGTGGAACTGCTGGTGCGGCAGGCAGGCGACCAGCCCGCAGGCCCCAAGATCAGCATCGTGGTGCCGCTCTACAACACCCCGCTGGACTTCCTCGAAGAACTGCTGGATTCCGTCGTGAACCAGACCTACCGCAACTGGGAGCTCTGCTGTGTGGATGCCGGCACCGCCCCGGGCGTGGGCGAGATGGTGCAGCAGCGCGCCGCTGTGGACCCTCGTATCCGCTACAGGAAGCTGGAGAAGAATGAGCTCATCCCCGGCAACACCAACAAAGGCATCGAGATGGCCACCGGCGACTTCATCGCCCTGCTGGACCACGACGACATCCTCCATCCCTGTGCGCTCTGGTACGCCGCCAAGGCCATCGCCGAGCAGGGAGCCGACTTCGTCTATACCGATGAGTCGACCTTCGAGGGCAAGGTGGAGAACGTGGTGCTCTACCACTTCAAGCCGGACTTCATGCTGGACAACCTCCGCTCCAACAACTATATCTGCCACCTGACTCTGTTCAGCCGCCGGCTGATGGACGCCGCAGGCGGCCCGGAGCGGATGGAGTACAACGGCAGTCAGGATTATGAGCTCTTCCTCCGCCTGACCGAGACGGCCCGGAAGATCGTCCACATCCCCCACGCCCTCTATTACTGGCGTTCCAGCCCCGGCAGCACGGCCAGCGACATCTCCGCCAAGACCTACTGCATCGACGCGGGCATTGCCGCCCTCAAGGCTCATTACGCCCGCTGCGGCGTGGCCGTGGACGATGTGTCCCTCATCCCGGGTACACCGGGCTACTACAAGACCGACTACACCATCGACCATCCGGGCCGGGTGAGCATCCTCATCCCCACCTGCGACCACATCCACGACTTGGTGACCTGCGTGGAGTCCATCTACGCCCGCACCACCTACCCGGATTTTGAGATCATCCTCATCGAGAACAACAGCAAGGCCCCCGAGACCTTCCGCACCTACGAGCGGATGCAGAAGGAGCACCCCGATAACCTCAAGGTAGTCACCTGGGAGGGCAAGGGCTTCAACTACAGTGCCCTGAACAACTTCGGCGAGAAGTTTGCCACCGGTGAGTATCTGCTTCTGCTCAACAATGACACCGAGGTCATCACCGCCGCCTGGCTGGAAGAGATGGTCATGTATGCCCAGCAGAAGCGGGTGGGCTGCGTGGGCGCCAAGCTGCTCTACCCGGATGACACCATCCAGCACGCCGGTGTCGGCTTCGGCATCGGCGGCGTGGCGGGCCATCTGCACAAGTACTATCCCGCCAGCTCGGATGGCTATATGGGCCGCCTGAACTATGTGCAGGACGTCTACGCTGACACCGCCGCCTGCCTGCTCATCCGCAAGGAGATCTACGACGAAGTGGGCGGTCTGGACGAGAGCTATGCCGTGGCCTTTAACGATGTGGACTTCTGCGTCCGCGTCCGTCAGGCAGGCTACACCAACGTCTTTACTCCGTTTGCCCAGCTCTACCACTACGAGAGCAAGAGCCGCGGCATGGAGGACAACCCCGAAAAGCAGAAGCGTTTTCAGGGCGAGGTGCTGCGTTTTCAGGCCCGCTGGGGCGACCTGCTGGCTGCAGGCGACCCCTGCACTAATCCCAACTTCGACATCCAGCGCGAAGATTTCAGCCTGAAGATATTACCGCTGGAATGATAAGGAGAACGAACTTGGAACTCTCTGCCTGTATCGTTGTCTATAACGGCTGCGACGAAGCCCTCAGGGCGGCGCAGACGGTGCTGCAATACACCCGCCGCCACCCGTTGACCCTCTATCTGGTGGACAACGCCAGCCCCGACGGCAGCGGCGCACGTCTGGAAGCCGCCGTGAAGGGCGGCGCTTTGAGCACTCAGCCTGGCCAGAAGGTCGAGGTGCGCTGCCGCAAGGAGAACGGCGGTTTCGGCACCGGACACAACACCGTCCTGCCGGAGCTGACGAGCGATTATCACTTCATCCTGAACCCGGACATCCAGCTCACCGCCGATACCCTCAGCGACCTGGCCGACTGGATGGCCGCCCACCCGGATGCTGTGATGGCCCGGCCGGGGCTGCGCTTCCCGGATGGCCGTTCCCAGAGCCTGCCGCTGCGGCGCTGTGCGCTGCGGCCTATGGTCTACCGCCAGCTGCCGTTTTTGAAATTCTGGGAGAAATATAACCGTGCGTATTTGATGGAGGGGGAGGATCTGTCCGCTCCCGTTGAGATCGAGTTCTGCACCGGCAGCTTTTCCGCTGTGCGGACGGCGGAGTTCAAGGCCGTGGGCGGCTTCGATGAGCACTACTTCATGTATGTGGAGGATGCCGACCTGACCCAGAAGATGCGCACCACCGGCAAAGCCTACCTCGTGCCGCAGTACACCGCCATCCATGCATGGCATCGTGCAGCCCACCGCAGCCTCAAGCCCTTTTTGTGGCAGACCGGGAGCCTGCTGCGGTATTTCCACAAGTGGGGGTTCAAGTTCTGAGCCTTTGCTGATGAAACAAAAGAGCGCCCTCCGCAAAAATTTTTGCGGAGGGCGCTCTTTCCTTGCTTTTTTTTCGATTTGATAGTAGAATAAGGTGTAATACTATCGCAAGCCTGCCAGCAGTGCATAGCGAGATCCTGCCAGCGCGCGTGGCGCGGGAAGCCCGGCGGCTGGCGGCGTATTACCACAAACATTGTTTACAGCGGACGCAGCTCCGCTTTGAATCCATACAGGACCCGGCGGATACGCTGCCGGGCCTTGTACAAGCTGCACAACTTTTTTATTTCATAATATAAGGAGTGCACAAAAATGAAAGGTATCATTCTGGCCGGCGGTGCCGGCACCCGGCTCTATCCGCTGACGATGGTCACCAGCAAACAGCTGCTGCCCGTCTACGACAAGCCGATGATCTATTATCCTCTGTCCACCCTCATGCTGGCGGGCATCCAGGACATCCTCATCATCTCGACCCCCACCGACACGCCCCGCTTCGAGGCGCTGCTGGGCGATGGCAGCCAGTACGGCATCCATCTGCAATATAAGGTCCAGCCGTCCCCGGACGGCCTGGCTCAGGCTTTCATCCTCGGTGAAGAGTTCATCGGCGACGACTGCTGCGCAATGATCCTGGGCGACAACATCTTCTACGGCAACGGCTTCTCCAAGATTTTGAAGAATGCTGTCTCCAATGCCGAGAACAAGGGCCGCTGCACCGTCTTCGGCTACTATGTGCCGGACCCCGAGCGCTTCGGCATCGTGGAGTTCGACGCAAACGGCAAGGTGCTGAGCGTCGAGGAGAAGCCCCAGCACCCCAAGAGCAACTACGCCATCACCGGCCTGTACTTCTACAACAAGGAAGTCGTCAGGATGGCAAAGCAGGTCAAGCCCTCCGCCCGCGGTGAGCTGGAGATCACGACCCTGAACGATATGTACCTCAAGCAGGATGAGCTGGACGTCCAGCTGCTGGGCCGCGGCTTTGCATGGCTGGACACCGGCACGATGGACAGCCTCGTGGAGGCAGCCGACTTTGTGCGGATGATCGAGAAGCGTCAGGGCATCAAGATCAGCGCCCCCGAGGAGATCGCATTCAAGTACGGCTGGATCGACCGCGACACCCTGCTGGAAAGCGCAGAGCGCTACGGCAAGAGCCCCTACGGCCAGCACCTCAAGAATGTGGCCGACGGCAAACTGAAGTATTAAGAGAGGCGGTATCCGCATGAAAATCATTGTTACCGGCTGCAGAGGCCAGCTTGGCACCGAAATCATCAAGCAGCTCCGGGAAGGCCGCAGTGAGCTTGGCCCCATCCCCGAGAAGCTGGTGAGCGCCACGGTCATTCCGGTGGACCTGCCGGAGCTGGACATCACCAACTACAAGATGGTGGATGACTTCATCCGCCGTCAGCGCCCGGACGTCATCATCAACTGCGCCGCTTTCACCAACGTGGACGGCTGCGAGGTGAACCATGACGCTGCCTTCAAGGCCAACGCCATCGGCCCCCGCAATCTGGCACAGGCCGCCACCAAGACCGGCGCCCGTCTGGTACACGTCTCTACGGACTACGTCTTCTCCGGCCGCGAGAACGGCGGCATCCCGCAGGATGAGGCCACCATTCCCGGCCCCATCAGCGCCTACGGCTCCACCAAGCTCATGGGTGAGAAGTATGTGGAGCAGTTCTGCCACCGCCACTTCATCGTCCGCACGGCCTGGCTCTACAGCTACTACGGCAAAAACTTCGTCAAGACCATCGTGAACGCCGGCAAAAAGTTCGGCAAGCTGGAAGTCGTCAACGACCAGCGGGGCAACCCGACCAACGCCGTCGATCTGGCCCACGAGATCCTGCAGCTCTGCGTGACCCACGAGTACGGCCTGTATCACTGCACCGGCGAGGGTATCTGCTCCTGGTATGATTTCGCATCGGAGATCATCCGCCTGTCCGGCGTGGACGCCACCGTGGCTCCCTGCACCAGCGAAGAGTACAAGGCAAAGCACCCGGACAGCGCCGACCGCCCCAGGTGGAGCGCTCTGGACAACCGGATGCTCCGCTGCACCGTCGGCAACGACGTCCGCGACTGGAAGGACGCGCTGGCCTGCTTCTTCGAGCACTGGGACGGCGACAACGGGATGAAATAACCCTCTCAGGCCGCTTCGCGTCCAGCTCTCCCGGAGGGGGCAACAACGCCGACCGCCGCCAGTGGCGGAAGCAGGGAGGAGTTGTTGGGGCAGCGGCCAGCAAGACGCACGCAAAGCGTTGCGGATGCTGGGAGCCGCAACCCGGGTGCGAAGCACCCTTGGCAAGCCGGGCAGGTTTTGCGGAAAAATGCAAAGTGCCGGGCCCTGCGCACAAATAAAACAAGAGAATAATTTAAGGATAAAAATATGAAAAAATATCTTATCACCGGCTGCGCCGGTTTTATCGGTTCCAACTTTGTGCATTATATGCTCAAGAAGTACCCCGAGATCCTGCTGGTCAACCTCGACAAGCTGACCTACGCCGGCAACCTCGAGAACCTGAAGGACGTTGAGGGCGACCCCCGCCACGTCTTTGTGCAGGGCGACATCTGCGACAAGGAGCTGGTCGAGAGCCTGTTTGCAAAGTACGATTTCGATTACGTCATCAACTTTGCCGCTGAGAGCCACGTTGACCGCTCCATCAAGAACCCTGAAATTTTCGTCCAGAGCAACGTGATGGGTACCGTCAACCTGCTGCAGCGCGCCAAGGAAGCCTGGTATGACGCCGAGGCCAAGACCTGGAAAGAGGGCAAGAAGTATCTGCAGGTGTCCACCGATGAGGTCTACGGCGCTCTGGGCGCTGAGGGCTTCTTCATGGAGACCACCCCGCTCTGCCCCCACAGCCCCTACTCTTCCTCCAAGGCCAGCGCTGATATGTTCGTCATGGCATTCCACGATACCTATGGTATGCCCATCAACATCACCCGCTGCTCCAACAACTACGGCCCCTACCAGTTCCCCGAGAAGCTCATCCCGCTGATGATCAACAACGTCAAGCACCACAAGCAGCTGCCCGTCTACGGTGACGGTATGCAGATCCGCGACTGGCTGTACGTTGAGGACCATTGCAAGGCCATTGATATGGTCTGCAACGGCGGCAAGGTGGGCGAGGTCTACAATGTCGGCGGCCACAACGAGCGCCCCAACATCTTCATCGTCAAGACCATCATCGAGCAGCTGCACGACCGCCTGAAGGACGACGGCATCAGCGAAGACCTCATCAAGCACGTCGCTGACCGTCTGGGCCATGACCGCCGCTATGGCATCGACCCCACCAAGATCAAGAACGACCTTGGCTGGTATCCTGAGACTCCCTTCGAGAAGGGCATCGTCCTGACCATCGACTGGTACCTCGACCACGAGGAGTGGATGGAGCACATCACCAGCGGCAACTATCAGAAATACTACGAGGAAATGTACAAGAATAAGTAACTTCTTGTAAATAGCCTGAAAGCGAAAAAGAGCAGGGCATGCGGTCCTATGGCTGCACGCCCTGCTCTTTTTTGTCGGAGTTAAAGCTTGTCTTCTTTCATGTAGCGGATGAGCAGGGGCAGCTCATAGACCAGCATGGACAGCCAGCCGATGCCGTAGCTCACGGGCATAATTTGAAGGTCTACCTTGAGCACGAGCACCAGCACAGCGGCGGCGGCCACGCGGAAGCCCATGTTGAGCATACTGCTGTTCAGGGTGATCTTCAAATCGCCGAGGCCGCGGAAGCCGCCCTGGATGCCGTTGGTCACACCGGGCATCAGGTAGAAGAGGGAGGCGCACCGCAGGAACTTGACGCCCAGGTCGATGACGGCGGGGTCATCCACGAAGAGGGAGATGATGGGGCGGGCGAAGAGCAGGCAGACGGCCATCAGGCAGAAGCCGTAGATGAGCTCGATGCGCAGGCCGCAGAAAAAGCCCTGACGCACCCGCTCCTTTTTGTCGGCACCGTGGTTCTGGGCCATCAGGGTGGTCATAGCGTGGGCGATGTTCTGCTGGGGCATATAGGTGAAGTCGTCCACCCGGCTGGCGGCGGTGAAAGCGGCCATTGCGTTGATGCCCAGAGTGTTGACGATGGCCTGCACGGCGATCTTGCCCAGCTGGACGGTGGCCTGCTGCATGGCGCTGGTCCAGCCGTACTGGACGGTGCTGCGCAGCAGAGAACCGTCAAAGACGAACCAGCGCCGCCCCAGCTGAAGGACGGGAACTTTGAGCTGGATATAGACGACGCAGAGCACACAGCAGAGCGCCTCGCTGAGGACGGTGGAGAGGGCGCAGCCTTCGCTGCCCCAGCCCAGCACCTCGACAAAGAAGAGGTCGCCGCCGATGTTCAGCACGGCGCTTATCATCAGAAAGTATAGGGCGCTCTTGCTGTCGCCCAGCGCCCGCATGGTGGCGGCGAGAAAGTTGTAAAAGAAGGTGAAGATGAGGCCCGCAAAGACGATGCGGAGGTACTGCACCGCGATGGGCAGGATCTCTTCCGGCACCTGCATCAGCCGGAGCAGCGGCGTCGCCAGCAGAACGCAGAGGGCCGAAAAGACCAGCGAGAACACCGTGCCTGCGATGGCAGTGGTGGAGACCTGACGCTCCACGCGCTGGGTGTCTCCGGCACCGTAGGCCGTGCTGACGAGGATGCCGGCACCGAGGCAGAGACCGTTGATGAAGAGGATGGCCAGCGTCATCAGCGGGTTGGAGGTGCCGACGGCGGCAAGGGCGTCTTCACCGACAAATTTGCCCACGATGATGCTGTCGGCGGCATTATAAGTGAGCTGGAACAGGTTGCCCAGCACCAGCGGGATGGTGAATTTGACCAGAAGGGGCGTGATGGCTCCGGTCGTCATGTCTTTTGTCATGGATTCCTTCTCGTTTCCTTTTTATAGTATGTTCTGGCGTGCGCTGAACACGGCCAGTGCCGAACGGCTTTTGCCGTTTGCGATAAGCTGGGCCGCTGCGTGAAGGGCGGCACCTGCGCTGGGGGAGGCCGGGATGGCATCGGTGCGCAGGACCCGCTGCGCCGCCCGGACGGCATCGGCGGTGGTGACGGCAGCGATGTTGTCCACTACATAGGAGTTGTAGTTGCCGGGAACGAGGCCGAAGCCGATGTCCGGGATGCCATGGGAGCCGGTGAGGCCGCTGCTCAGGGCCTGACTCTCGTAAGGCTCCACGGCTACGATGCGGACGTCATTCGTCCACGCCTTGACCGTTTCGCCCACGCCGGTGATGGTGCCGCCGCTGCCCACGCCGATGACGATGCTGTCCACGATGCTGGAACCTTCCCGCGCGATGGAGCGCACCAAAGCAGGCCCCGTCACCCGGCGGTGATAGGTGGGGTTGTCGTCGTTGTTGAGCCAGTCCATATAGTACCAGCCCTTTTCGGCGGCGGTGGCTTTTGCCAGCGCCCGTGCGCCTGCAGGGCCCGCCTGGGCCGGGGTATGGATGATCTGCGCTCCGAGGCGGAGCAGGCTCTCCTGCCGCATGGCGGGGGCGTCCTCCGGCATGACCAGCGTCACCGGGTGGCCCGCCGTCAGCCCTGCCAGCGTCAGCGCTGTGGCAAAAGGCCCTGAGACAGCTTCCACGATGGTCTGGCCGGGGGTCAGCGCCCCGCGCTCAAGGGCCAGCGCCAGCATCCCCTCAGCCAGCTCGTCCCGCGCCGTGCCGGTGGGGCCGTTGTAGTTCAGATAGGCGTACAGCCGCCCCCGCAGCCCGCAGGCCGCAAGATAGCCCCGCAGCTCGACGATGGGGCCGGGCAGCAGGGTCTGGTAGATGTTGGGGTAGATAGGCACGGGCGGTCTCCTTTCGCGTCCGGGGGAAAGCTTACGCCTATAACTTTAACGCAAAGGAGAGGAAGCGTCAAGCGGGGCTTGGGCAGAAAAGAGAAAAATCGGGAGAAAATTTGGCAAAATGACGCAAAAAGTCCTTGACAAGGGACACTCCGTCTGCTATACTCCGTATGTAAAGCAAAAAACCTTTACAAACAGCGGAGGTCAGAGCAGGACAGAACATGGCAAAAGACTTTGAAATGGGCTATCTGCTCGATTTTTACGGCGAAGTGCTCACGCCCAAACAGCGCGAGATGCTGCGCCAGTATTACAACGATGACCTCTCCCTCAGCGAGATCGGAGAAAACTTCGGCATCACCCGGCAGGGGGCGCGGGACGCCATCAAGCATGGCGAAACGGCCCTCAAGGAGCTGGAAGAAAAGGTCGGCTTCGCGGCCCGGTACCGCCGGGTGCAGCAGACGCTGGAAGAGCTGGAGCAGCTGGTCATCGACGCCCGGTTTGAATGCACCGGCCCGAACGCCCGGCTGACCACCACCGAGTATGCCGCCACTCTGAACAAGATGCTGGGGCTCATCCGCTCCATCGACGAAGTGAATGAGAGCTGAAAACTGATTTGAGAGGAGCACCGAACAATGGCATTTGAATCTTTGACCGACCGCCTTGCCGGTGTGTTCAAAAAGCTGCGCGGCCACGGCAAACTGAGCGAGGCGGACATCAAAGCCGCCATGCGCGAGGTCCGGATGGCCCTGCTGGAAGCCGACGTCAACTACAAGGTGGCGAAGGACTTCTGCGCAAAGGTCTCCGAGCGCGCCATGGGCCAGGAGGTCATGGAGAGCTTGACCCCTGCCCAGCAGGTCGTCAAGATCGTCAACGAGGAGCTGGTCGCCCTGATGGGCGGCGAGGAAGCCCCTCGTCTGGTCATCAAGAACAAGGGCCAGACCATCATCATGCTCTGCGGCCTGCAGGGCAACGGTAAGACGACCCACGCAGCAAAGCTTGCAAAATACTACATCAAGCAGGGCCGCCGCCCGATGCTGGTGGCCTGCGACATCTACCGTCCGGCCGCTATTGACCAGCTGCAGGTGGTGGGCAAACAGGCCGGTGCGCCGGTCTTCACCCTGCCCGGCGAAAAGCCGCCTGCCATCGCCAAAAAGGCACTGGCTCACGCCAAGGACTACGGCAACGACATCATCATCCTCGATACTGCAGGCCGCCTGCAGATCGACGAAGTGCTGATGCAGGAGCTGGTCCAGATCAAAGAGGCTGTCCCCGTGGACGAGACTCTGCTGGTCGTGGACGCCATGGCCGGTCAGGATGCCGTGAACGTCGCCAAGACCTTCAACGAAACGGTCGGCATCGACGGCATCATCCTCACCAAGACTGACGGCGATACCCGCGGCGGCGCAGCCCTCTCGGTGCTGTCTGTCACCGGCAAGCCCATCAAGTTCCAGGGTACCGGCGAAAAGCTGGATGACCTCGAAGTCTTCCATCCCTCCCGCATGGCAAGCCGGATCCTCGGCATGGGCGATGTGCTGAGCCTCATCGAGCGCGCACAGGATGCCGCCGACGAGAAGCTGGCCGAAGAGACCGCCAAGCGGATGATGGAAAACAAGTTCGATATGAACGATATGCTGGCCCAGTTCGCCCAGATCCGCAAGATGGGCGGCGCGGGTGCCATGCTGAGCATGATGCCCGGAATGTCCGGCATCGACGCCAGCCAGATCGACGAGAAAGCCTTCGACCGCATCGAGGCCATGATCTACTCGATGACCAAGGCCGAGCGCGAAGACCCCTCCATCATCAACCCCAAGCGCAAGCGCCGCATCGCTGCGGGCAGCGGCACTCAGGTGTCTGATGTCAACAAGCTGCTCAAGCAGTTTGAGATGATGCAGAAGATGATGAAGCAGTTCAAAAAGAGCCCCAAGGGCTTTGCCCGCAAGCTGGGCGGCCTGATGGGCAACCCGGGCGCCTTCAGAGGCATGAAATAATTCCGGTATACACCCCGCTGTGGGGTTGTACAGATAGATTTAATCCCCGCAAACCGGGGAACAAGAAATTTTTGGAGGATATTACCATGGCAGTTAAGATTCGTCTGCGCCGCGTCGGCGCCAAGAAGGCTCCCTTCTATCGTGTTGTTGTTGCTGACAGCCGCTTCCCCCGCGATGGCCGTTTCATCGAGGAGATCGGCACTTACGATCCCAACCAGGAGCCCTCTGTCGTGAGCATCGACGGCGAGAAGGCTAAGGCTTGGATCGCCAACGGCGCTCAGCCCACCGACACCGTTCGCGTGCTGCTGAAGAAGTCCAACATTCTGTAAGGTGGAGGGCTGACTCATGCAGGAGCTGTTGCTGGCAGTTGCCCGCGGCCTCGTGGAGGATAAGGACGCCGTCAAGGTCACGGTGGACGCCCCCCGTGAGGACGGCACCATCGTCTACCACCTGAGCGTGGCAGAGGGAGATATGGGCCGTGTCATCGGCAAGCAGGGCCGGATCGCAAAAGCCATTCGTGTGGTGATGCGCGCGGCTGCTGTGCGGGTCGATGAAAAGGTCCTTGTTGAGATCGACT
>CEAB01015347.1_pt1 | contig 20950 bp, 15 predicted proteins | sample 557651 | NCBI WGS metagenome assembly CEAB01 (sample SAMEA3182046, study PRJEB8094) | gut metagenome | biome: human; feature: gut; material: Stool; isolation source: human stools | place: Canada | collected 2011-11-15
CTGCCGTATTTGACCGCGCAGGGGCCGCCCGCGTCGGTCGCGGCGTTGCCGCCGATGGTCGCGGTCTTTTCGCCGGGATCGGGGGGATAGTACAGCCCGTGCTTTTCAGCCTCGGCCTTGACGTCCTGCAAAAGAACGCCCGCCTGCACCGTCAGGGTGCGCTCGGCTTCATTAAACTCAAGGATCTTGTTCATGCCCTTGAGCGACAGTACGATGCCGCCCTTTACGGGCACGCTGCCGCCCGCCTGACCCGTGCCGGCACCGCGAACGGTCACGCCGACGCTGCTCTCCGCGCATAATTTGAGGATCGCCGCGACGCTCTCGGTGCTTTCCGCCTCAACGACGGCATCGGGAGCAAAGCTGCCGCCGGGATACTCATCGTGGCAGTAATCCGCCCCGATCTCCTCTCCCGTAAGCACGCAGCCTTCTCCCGATGCAAGCTTTAACTTATCAATAAACACCACATCTGCAAAGCTCATTTTCTAAACCTCCGGTATGATAAATTTCACGAATAGTCTCATTCCATGAACCTTTGTTCACACCTTTTTACTTGCAAATTGCGTGCCACGAGGACACTGTGTGGTGTTTATAATATAATATTTTTTTGTTTTTCAGTCCGTATCGCCCGATTTTCCGACGGCAAATATCTCAATTCGGATATCCATCTTCTGAATTTTGCGATACAGAGTGTTGCGTGACATATTGAGCACCTTCGCCGCGCGGGATATATTGCCCTTTTCCTCCTGCAAAACCCGGATTATCTTTTCCCGCTCCTTTTTCTCGCGCATCAGCTTCGGCGTGGTCGGCGCGTCATCGGTCGGCGCGGCGTGAGCTTTAAGCGGCGGCGCCCCGACAGGCGACGGGCGCACGCAGTTTCTTATCTCCTCCGGCAGATGCTCCGGCGCAAGCGGCTCGTCACCGGCGATGATGAGCGATTTTTCTATCACGTTCCTCAGCTCCCTGACGTTGCCGGGCCACGGGTAGCAATCCAGCGCATCCATGACCTCCGTGCTCAGAGCGCGGACGGGGATATTGAGCTTGCGGCTGAACTGTTCGTTAAAGTAGCCCGCCAGCAAGGGCACGTCGCCCTGACGCTCGCGCAGACGGGGCATACGGATCTCGATCGTGCTCAGGCGGTACCAAAGATCGGCGCGGAAGCGGTGGGCGTCGATGAGCTTTTTCACGTCCTGATTCGTCGCCGCTATGATGCGCACGTCGATGGGGATGGATTTATTCGCGCCCACCCGCGTGATGCGCTGTTCCTGAATGACGCGCAGCAGCGATACCTGCATATCCACCGGCATATCGCCTATCTCGTCGAGAAACAGGGTGCCGCCGTTGGCAAACTCGAACTTTCCCATGGAGCCTGAGCTGCTTGCGCCCGTGAACGCGCCGCTCTCATAGCCGAAAAGCTCGCTGGAAAGCAGCTCTCTGGGCAGACCGCCGCAGTTTATGGCGACAAATTCGCCCTTTCTGCCGCTGAGCCTGTGCAGTGCCTGCGCAACGACCTCCTTGCCCGTGCCGGTGTCGCCGAGTATCATGACGTTCGCGTTAAAGGGCGCGACTCTGCGCACGAGGGTGTCAACGACCTTCCACTCGTCGCTCTCGCCGATGTAGTTCGGTATCATGACCGCCGCGCGGTCGGGCTCGGTCTCGGGCTTGGCCTCCGAGGTCTTTTCAAAAACGAGGATATTATGCACCGTGCCGTTTATGAGCTCTATTTTTCTCGATCTTAAGGGGCTGAGGCTTGCGACGCTGCCCTTTGCCGCGCCCTTGAATGCGATGGGGCGCGGGTTATTTTTAAACGAGCCGTCGATCAAATATGCAAGGTCCGCCTTGTCCTTCAGATATTTTGAAAGCGAAACGCTGCCGTAGGGCTGCTTTTCATAGCCGGGCAGATAGTGCTTTGCCGCCTCGTTCGCGGTCAGGATATTTCCCGAGGGGTCGGTCACGATGACGAGGGCGGAATCGCTTTGGATGATGGGATCGAAAAAGCATGCCGAGGACAGGTGCATAAAGGTCTCTCTGCGGCTGCGGCACAGCCTTGCGGCAAGCTCCGCCGCGGTTATGCACACGCCGAGCGCGTTTTCCGGCAGGGGAACGTGGGGGTTATTAATGCACAGCACGAAGTCCTCGCCCATCAGACCGTTCACGGGCGCGGCAACGCCGGAATAGCTCTGCGAATAGGCGCGAAAATGCTCGTAGCCGTCAACGCGATAGGGCTTATTCTCGTGAATGGCGATGGTTATGTTGCCCGTGCCGACGGTGTTCTCCGCGCAGAAGGTGCCGAGTGTGCGGGGGTAGTTCGCAAGGGGCGTGAGAAGTCTGAAAACGAAGCCCTGCTTGTTTGCGAGGCTGGCGTTGCTGTTGAACACCGCGACAAGATATTGCAGCACCGGCTCAAAGCCCTGCAGCACCTCGGCGTATTTATCGCACACGCTCCGCAGCAGCTCCAAGTCCTGCGGCGGCTGATTCATCGACCACGGGTCGAGCTCCGCCTCCAGACAGCGCTTCCACGAGCGCGCGATCTCGGGTCTGAGCACGGTCTCGTCTATAACGCCGGTGTTTACCGCGCGCTTCCATGCCTCAAGCACAAGCGCACTGTTGTATTTTTCTGCACTCATATGACCCTCCGCTTTCTCTGTGCACAGCCCGGTATTCCGGCTGCCAGTCTGTATTTTGAAACCGTCCGTCGGGATATATCGTATCCGTTTTCCTTGAGAAGTGCGCTGATGTGCTCGTCCGTTACGGGCTCGCTCGGATCCTCGCGGGAGATTATCTGCTCGATGAGCTTGTTTGCGCCCGCTGCCGACATGGGTCCGTCGTCCGTTCCCTTCACGGTGCGCGAGAAGAAATGCTTTATCGGGAAGGCGCCCCACGGGCAGCATACATATTTATCCTGCGCCACGCGGCTGACCGTTGAGATGCTCACGCCCATGCTCTCTGCCATCTGCTGCATGGAAAGCGGGCTCAAATGCTCCGGACCGCGGAGAAAAAAGTCGCTTTGCAGCGTGATGAGGCTCAGCGCGGCCTTGTGCAGGGTCTGGCGGCGGATGTCAACGCTGCGGATGAGCGAGCGCGCCGCGTTCAGGCAGCTTCGCAGATATTGCTTTTCCTGCGCGCTGAGGCTTGCGTGCTTCATGAGCTCAAGATAGTCCTCGTTGAGCCGCAGCGGATTGCCGCCGTCGCCGGAGACGTAAACGGCAAGCTCGCCGCCGTTATTCCTTACTACTATATCGGGGCTCACGTAGCCGACCCTGAAGCGTCCCTCGTCGCAGTTTCCCGGACGCGGCTCAAGGGTCTTTATATAGTCAAACACCTGCCTCATGCATTGCTCCGAGACCTTGTATTTTTTCGCGCAGCGCGAGCAAAGCCCCTGCGATATCATCTGAAGATCGTCGCGTATCACGCTGCGGGCAAGCTCCGCGTGCTCAAAGCCGTCCTCGACCTGAAGGCAGAGCGCCTCGTAAACGTCGCGCGCGGCGATGCCGCGGGGCGAGAAGCCCTGTATGGTGCGCAGCATTTTTTCGCCGACCGAAATGTCGCAGCAGTACAGCAGGCAGATGGAGTTGAGATTTCCCGCGAAATAGCCGTTTTCGTCGAGACTGCCCAGAATGTCCAAGCCGACAAGCTCCTCAAGCCTGCTCGGTCTGCACATGGAAAGCTGAAGCTCGAGCGAGCCCATGAGCCCGTCGGAATAAAAGCCCTCGCCCGCGGCATAGTACGGGTCAAACTCCTCATCCTCGGCGGCAGAGAACGCGGCGTCCTCGCCCGAGTAATAGCCCGGGTCCCTGCCGGTCTCGAAGCGCGCCGGTGCAAGCTCCTCATCCCGCCCCACGCTTTCAAACACCTCGCCCGCGGGCACCTCCGGTATCTCCAGCATCGGGTTTTCAACTGCAAGCTCGACCAGATGATCGTACATGGCATAGCTCGGCACGGTCAGCATATTAAGTCCCTGAATCATGGACGAGCTTACCTTCTGCTCCTGCCGCTGTACATATTTCTGACTGTTTTTCATGGTCAAGCCTTCACCTACCCACGCAGCGATATTTGCTATAAAATCTCACATTTTGTCTTTTCACCGACAAAATATCATACAGTCAAATTTTTGTCAAGCCGTTTTTTTGGGCAAAATGATTAAAATTTGGCTCCGCGGCACGCTCTTTGCATATAAAAAAGCGTGCCTATAACTTCAAAAAGGAGCATTTGAGATGAAAAAGCTTTATACACCCATTGTTATCAACAAAACGGAATTCAAAAACAGAGTGTGCATGGCTCCCATGGGCCTCGGCACCACGGACTATGTTGACGGCAACGTCACCGACCGCCTGATCGACTGCTACGTCCAGCGCGCCAAGGGCGGAGTGGGCATGATCGACATAGCGAATATTATGTATGACCCCAACCACCTTGACCCCGTAAACGGTCCCATACTCACCGACGACAAGTACATCCCCAGCCTCAAAAAGCTCACCGACGCGCTCCACGAGGCGGGCAGCAAGGTCGTTGCTCAGCTCGTTCACATGGGCAGATATCAGTTTGCCGACTTCTGCGGCGGCGAGGCGATAGCTCCGTCCGTCACCACCTCCCGCTACAACGGCTATCAGGTGCCCAGAGCGATGACCACGCAGGAGGTCAAGGACATGGTCGTTTATCAGGCTCAGGCAGCCGAGCGCGCAAAGAGAGCGGGCTTCGACGCGGTCGAAATTCAGACCAACTCCGGCTACCTGCACGGTCAGTTCTGGTCTCCCCTGACGAACCTGCGCACCGACGAGTACGGCGGCAGCTTCGAAAACCGCATCCGCTTCACCAAGGAGACACTCTACGCCGTCAGAGAGGCCGTCGGTCCCGATTTCCCCATCATCATCCGCCTGAGCGGCACCGACTTCGTCAAGGGAAGCTGCGACCACAACGACATCGCGGACATCTGCGAGGCGCTCGACAAGACCGGCACCCTCGACGCGATCTCCGTTACCGCAGGCTGGCACGAGAGCTCCGTCCCCCTCGTCACCATGGAGCTTGAAAACGCGACCTACGCATACCTCGGCAAGAACATCAAAAAGCGCGTAAGCTGCGTCGTCATGCAGGGTATGCGCATGAATATACCCACCGCAGAGACCGTCGTCGAGCGCGGCGACGTGGACATGGCCGTCATCGGCCGCCCGCTGCTGTGCGATCCGGAGCTTGTAAACAAGGGCATGGAGGGCCGCTACGACGAGATCCGCCCCTGCATCGGCTGCAACGCCGGCTGCCTTGACGCGGGCATCAAGCGCGAGGTCATCGGCTGCATCAGCAACTACGAGTGCAACCGCGAGCTGGTGCTCAGAGACGAAAACGGCAAGCTCCCCACCGAGGTCAAGAGCGCACATCCCGAGAAGATACTCGTCATCGGCGCAGGCCCCGCCGGCATGGAATTTGCCCGCGTAGCCACCCTGCGCGGTCACAAGGTCACCATCTGGGAGAAGCGCAACCGCACCATCGGACTTTCCGAGTACGCCGCAACTCCCCCGAGAAGAGGCGAGATTCGCAAGATCGGTCAGTGGCTCGAGCGCACCATCCGCGCCATGGGCGTTGAGATCGTCCTCAACAAGGAGGCCACCGCCGAGAACGTCCTCGAGGCGGCAAAGAGCTTTGACCGCGTCGTTTTCGCAAACGGCTCCAAGGCAGTCCTGCCCCCCATCCCCACCAAGGAGGGCGCACACGTCGTCCACGCATGGGACGTGCTTGACGCAAAGGGCAAGCTCAAGCTCGGCAAGAATGTCGTTGTCGTCGGCGGCGGCGACGTCGGCGTTGAGACCGCTCTGTACGTTGCCGAGGTCGGCACCATAAGCGCGGAGCAGATCAAATTCCACATCATGTGGGATGCCGCTCCTATCGAGCAGATAAAGGAAATGCTCAACCACGGCTACCACAACGTGAGCGTCGTCGAGATGGGCAAGAAGCTCGCTCCGGACATTAACCCCGGCTGCCGCTGGTCGATCATGGCGCGGTGCAGACAGCTTGGCGTCGAGATGTACAAGCTCACCAAGGTACTTGAGATCCGTCCCGACTGCGTTGTCATCGAGAACTCCGACGGCGTGAAGGAGCTGCCCGCAGACTCCGTCATCATCGCAGCCGGTGCGCGCCCCGATCAGGACGTTTACAGCGCCGTCAAGGACAAGCTGCCCAAGGTAGACATCATCGGCGACGCGGTCGAGGTCGCAAGGATCCCCAACTCCGTCCGCGACGGCTACCTGCTCGCGGCAAGCATTTAAAAAGGAGGCTCGCCCCACCGTGAAAATAATTGCCTGCTATAAGATCGTCCCCGACGAACAGAGCATAAAAATAAACGGCGACAGAACGCTTGACACCTCTGCCGCCGAAAAGGTCATCGGTCAGTACGACCTCAACGCCGTCGAAGCCGGCGCAAGGCTCGTCGAAAGCCACGGAGGAGAGCTCATCGCTCTCACCGTGGGCGGCGCGGAGGTCGAAAACTCCAAGCTCAGAAAGGGCATTTTGTCCCGCGGTCCGAGCTCCTGCGTCGTCGTCAGAGACGACGGCATCGCCGGTGCGGACAGCAGCCGCACCTCCGCGGCGCTTGCAAAGGCCGTGGCGGAGACTGGCGAATACGATCTCGTCCTGTGCGGCGAGGGCTCGAGCGATCTGTACGCCCAGCAGGTCGGCGTGCAGCTCGGCGAAAGGCTCGGCATGCCCACCGTTAACGGCGTTGTCGGCATCGAATACGCAGACGACGGCTTTGTCACCGTCAGCCGCGACGCGGACGGCGAGCTCGAAACGCTCCGCATAAAGCTTCCCGCCGTCATTTCCGTCAGCAGCGGCATCAACACCCTGCGCATCCCCGGCATGAAGGACATTCTTGCCGCGGGGAAAAAGCCGTTTGCCGTCAGGACCGCACAGGAGCTTGAGCTTTCCGACGCCGCACCGAGCACGACCGTTTCCGTGCTCGCGCCCGAGCAGCACGAGCGTGCCTGCCGCATATTCAAGGGCGACGACGCAGACACCGTTGCCGCCTTTGCCGGCGCGATAAGCGCGGAGCTGAAGTAAGGAGGAGCGCAAAATGAAGTTTAATAAAGCATTTGTATTTTCTGCCGACGCCGACACGGCTCTCGCTCTGTGCAGCGGAGCCGCGGCTCTGGCGGATTCGTGCACGGCCGCAGTCTTGGGCGAAAGGCAGCTTGCCGACAGGCTCGCAGACGGCGCAGACAAGGTGTTTTGGCTTGGCGAAAGAGCCGAGGGCGCCATCACGGAGAGCTACTGCGGTGCTCTTGAGGAGCTCATCCGCTCCGAGGCTGCGCAGCTCGTGCTGCTCGGCACCGGAAAGCGCGACCGCTGCATCGCAGCAAAGCTCGCCGTGCGTCTTGACGCGGCGGTATTCACCGACGCCTCCGAGGTCTCCCTGTCCGAGGACGGGCTGTGCGTAAAGCGCAAGATCTACGGCGGCGCAGCCGAGGCCACCCTGCGCAGCGGCAGCGCCGTCACGATACTCTCCGTATCCGGCGGCATTTTCCCCGGCGGCAGTAAGCGGCAGGGCGAAGTCATTGAAAAGCCCTCGCAGCCCGACGACTGCGGCATCACGCTCGTGAGCACCGCGGCAAAGCAGGAGGAAACGGCAGACCTCACGGCGGCAAAGCGCATCGTCAGCGTCGGTCGCGGTCTGGGCGGCGCGGAAAACCTCCCCGCGGTCGAGGCTCTCGCTGCCAAGCTTGGCGCGGAGCTGGGCTGCACGAGACCCATCGCCGAGGAGGATAAGCTCCTCGCCAAGAGCCGCTACATCGGCGTTTCCGGCGCGACGGTCAGGCCCGACGTGTACATCGCCTGCGGCATCTCCGGTCAGATACAGCACACCGTGGGCGCGGACAGCTCAAGGATCATCATTGCGATAAACAAGGACGCAAAGGCGCCCATCATGCAAAACTGCGATTACGGCATCGTGGGCGATATGCATAAGATAATCCCCCAGCTCACGCAGCTTCTTTAATTCCGATATAATACTCTCCTCTCTCCATTCTTCCCTATCCCCCAATGCGGAACACCGCCCCATACGGGGCGGTGTTTTCTTACTTATTACACTTATTACTTCTTACCTATTACCTATTACATAGAAGAATCCACCCTCTGACCGGCTCTGCGCCGCGTCAGGGGGTGGTTCGTTATAGCGTGGACAGGTTTTTTATTTCCGCCTCTCGGCGGCTCAAGTCAAACAGTCGGTGAGCCCTCCCGCTCCGACTCGCGCAGAGCCGGAGCAGGAAAGAGCCGCTGCGGGCAAATTACGCCTCGCGGGGGAGCTTCTGACCGATCTTGACGATGAGGGGCACGCAGACCGCGAAGATCGCGTAGAAGACCATCGCCAGGATGAAGCAGCCCTCATAGCCGCCGGTCTTGTCGATGATAGCGGCATAGATGTAAGAGGTGATGGACGAGGCGCAGCAGGTGGCAATGGAGACGTTTGCGTAGATCTGGCTGAAGTTCTTGCCGCCGAAGGCAGACTCAACGACCATGGGAGGCACGACGGTCAGACCCGCGTAGCCGAAGCCGTAGATGAGGATGCTGGCGTAGAACATGATCATGCTCGTGGTGCCGAGGGTGAGGAAGAGCAGGCAGCCGACAAGGCCGAAGCCCGCGCAGATGAGACCGGTGGTGATGGAGCTCATGGTCTTGTCGCGGATAGCGCCGAGGATGAGCTTGCCGACGACCGCGCCGACCATGATAACGGAGGAGGCCATGCCGATGGCGACCGCGTCAAAGTCACGAGCTGCGGCGAGGCTTGCGATACGCTGGTTAATGGATGCGCAGGAAACAAGGCAGGCAACTGCCAGCAGGGACAGCCAGAATGCGGGAGACTTGGTAGCGGTCTTGACCGAAACGCCGGTCTTTACGCTCGGTGCAGCCTCGGCGGTCTCGCTGACCTCGCTGACCTCGCCCTCGCCCCATGCCAGAAGGCCCTTGTCCTTGGGATTCTTGCGAACGATGATGAGCACGAGGGGGATGAGGACGACCGCAAAGCCGATGCCCATGTACATACGGACGGGACGCCAGCCGAGAGAGGCGATCTGAGCGGTGATGACGGGGTTAATAAGCGCGGGGATCAGGTTGCAGGATGCAGCCGCGATGCCGAGAGCGATGCCCTTGGACTTGGTGAACCAGTTGTTGATGAGCATGGGGACGGGGATATACATAAGGAAGCCGCCCAGGATACCGGCGACAACGCCGTAGATGTTCCACTCGATGAGGGTCGTGAAGGTGGAAGACCATACGAAGAGTGCGCACCACAGTCCGATGACAACGGCGAGAACGACGTTTGTCTTATTGAACTTGTTGAATACGCGGCCGGCAAAGGGGGATGTGATCGCTGCTGCGATGGGGTAGAGCGTCATGAAGAAGGTTGCCTCGGTCATGCTCCAGCCGCCGTCGGTGGCAACGGGGGTGTAGAACAGTCCGACGGTGTTTCCCAGCAGGCCGAAGCCGATGCCGTACCAGAAGATCGCCGAAAGGACGATCACCCAGGGGTAAGAGCTTTTACGCAGTGTAGTGTCCATGTTATTCTCCTTATTTCTTAAAAATTGAGTTTGGCGTCATCTCTGTTTGACTGTTGTTGACTTGCTTGACTCGACTTTTAAGCTGCAAAAACCGTGCCGCAATATAAGGAGCCGCGCGCGTGCGTTCGTCTTTTTTTGCGCCGAGGGCGGCAAAGCGCGGCGCTGCGGCAAAAATCGCAGGGCAAAGCTCCGCCGAGGCTCCCCCGCGCCCTGCCATATGCTCTCGCCGCGATTTTTGTGTGACACACTGTCACGATTTTAAGGTTATTTTTTTGTCAAAGTGTATCGGCAAAGCGGTTAGTTAATTAACAAACTGCGTCATTTGTGATTTTTTTACCAATGACACTGTGTCATTATTATATACTTTCCACAAATGAAGTGTTCAACTTTTGGAGTGATACCGCCGTTCTGTTCAGTCTCGGAGCCGACGCGGGGCAAATCTCCGCTTTTCCGCCGCATTTCTCCCCCGTGTAACAAAAAATATTTTTTTCGGAGCAGACCGAAGCTGTGGCTCGATATTTGCAGTATAGATAATCAAGAGAGTAAAAAGCATTTTCGGGGCTTAAAAGAGGAAGGTGTTTTGGTGTTTTACAAAAATGTTTGCGAGCCGTTTCTGCTTTCGGTGAGAAAGGCGCCCGAGCGGACGGCGATCATATATAAGGATGAGCGCATAAGCTACGCCGAGGCAAACGCGCGCATAAACCGCATTGCCAACGCGCTGCTCGCGCTCGGGATAAAAAGCGGCGACAAGGTCGCGTATCTCTTTCCCAATTGCAGCGAGATAGTTCTCGTCTACTACGCCCTTCAAAAGATCGGCGCCGTTGCCGTCCCGCTCAACTTCCGCCTGATAGCAAGAGAGATACGGCTTCTCGTCGAGCTGAGCGACAGCGTGTGCCTGATATTCTCGGCGCAGTTTGCCGACAAGATCGCGGACGCGCAGTTCGATACGGCGCTCACGAAGATCTGCTTCGGAGACGACGAGCGCTTTAAGCCCGAGCTCAATGAGCTTTGCGCCGCAGCCTCCGACGGCGAGCCGGAGCTCTTCGCGGACGAGGACGCACTCTCGCGTATCCAGTTCACCGGCGGCAGCACGGGCATACCCAAGGGCGTCATGCGCACGCACAGGCAGGATATGTGGGAGCTGTTCGGAGAAATGATGTACTGCGGCATCGGCGCGGGCGCTCCGCCGGTCGTGCTTATCCAGTGCCCCCTTGAGCACCACGGCGGTCACAGCTGGTTTTCGGCGGTGATGGCCGCGGGAGGAACGCTCATCATCTGCTCGGCATACGACCCCGAGGAGATACTCCGCCGCATTGAGCTTGAGCAGGTCACCCACACGCTGCTTCTCCCGCCGACGACATACCTGCGGCTGTGCGAATACGCCCACGGGCAGAAGCGCCGCACCGAGAGCGTGCGCGTTGCGCAGTCGGCTGCCGGCGGCACGACGCCGGAGATAGTCGCGCAGATAGAAGCGCTCTTCCCCAACGCCGAGGTCTACTACGGCTGGGGTCAGACCGAGAGCGGACTTGGCACCTCGACGATACTCACCGCCGAGACCTGCGGCGACAGATGCTCGGTGGGAAGACCGATGCCGTTTATCGAAATGAAGATAATCGACGACGACTGGAACGAGCTGCCGCCCGACACCCCCGGCGAGGCCGCCGTCCGCAGTCCTGCGATCATGAAGGGCTACTACAAGCACCCGGAGCTGACCGCGGCGCTCATGGGAAAGGACGGCTGGATGCGCACGGGCGACATCATGCGGCGCGACGCGCAGGGCAGCTTCTATATGCTCTCGCGCAAGAAAAACGTCGTCAAGTCCGGCGGCGAAAACGTGTTCTGCTCGGATGTCGAGTGCGTTGTGAAGATGCACCCCGCCGTCATGGAATGTGTGGTCATCGGAGTCCCCGACGAAAGACTGGGCGAGGCGGTCACCGCGGTGGTGCAGCTCCGAGAGGGAGCGAGCCTCAGTCTTGAGGAGCTTCAGGAGCACTGCAAGCGCTATCTGTCAAGCTACAAAAAGCCCCTGCATCTCGAGCTTGTCCCCGCATTCGACATGGACGACGCGGGCAAGATACGCAAGGAGGCTCTGGAAAAGAGCATCCGCGCAAAATACGCGATCAACATTTAAATATATAAACAAAAAAACGATAAAGGAGAATGACCTATGGATTTCAAACTGACCGAGGAACAGGAGCTGCTGCTTGAGAGCGTTGACGATCTCATGGAGCAGTTCGGCACGGAAGCATATTTCAAGCAGTGCGACGAGGAGCACCGCTGGCCGAAGGAATTCACCGACGCACTTCTCGACGCGGGCTTTCAGACGCTCGGCGTTGACGAGAAATTCGGCGGCACCCCCGTTGACGTCCAGACGCTGATGCTGGTCTCGGAGCGCATCTGCCAAAGAGGCGCACCCATCTACGTTTACGGCAACCTCTGCGCGCTCAAGGACATGACCGAATACGGCACTCCCGAGCAGCAGGAGCAGTGCTTTGCCGAGGTCATGGCGGGCAACCCCGGCTTCGTTCTCGGCTTCACGGAGCCCGGCGCGGGCTCGGACAGCTCCGCGCTCTCCACGACCTATAAGCGCCGCGACGGCAAGGTCTACATTAACGGACAGAAGTCGTTCATGACCAACTCCGCCAACTGCAAATATATGCTCTGCGTCGCAAGAAACGCCGACGACGACGCGAGCCTGAAGGAAAACCGCTCCAAGTTCTCCATGTGGTGGATCCAACTCCACGACGACGAGGGCAACCTCATGCCCGGCATCAAAATGGCGCCGCTGGAGAAGATAGGCTGGCATATGGGCAACACCTGCGAGCTGACGCTCACCGAGGTCGAGCTTGAGGAAAAGGACCTCGTCGGCGTTGAGGGCAACGGCTTCATGCAGGCAATGGTCAACTTCGAGGTCGAGCGCCTGATCGCCTGCGCTCAGTCTCTCGGCGCTGCCGAGTGCGCCTTTGAGGACGCCGTGCGCTACGCTACAAAGCGCGTCCAGTTCGGCAGACCCATCGGCGACAACCAGCTCATTCAGGAGCACATCACCGAGATGTACATGAAGATCGAAAATATGCGCAATTGGGTGTACAAGACCGCGTGGATGATAGACAACGGTCTGCCCGTTCAGATCGACTCCGCCGTTGCGAAGCTCTACTGCGGCCGCGCCGCCTTCGAGGTGTGCGACACCGCGATGCAGGTCATGGGCGGCATCGGCTACACCAAGGACTGCCGCATCTCCCGCCTGTGGCGCGACCAGCGCGTTTACCGCATCGGCGCGGGCACGGACGAGATAATGATCCACATCGCGGGACGCGCGATCCAGAAGAAATACAAGTGATCGTAAAGGAGAGTTCAGAATATGAAAGCAATAATTAACGACCTTATTGCCGAGCAGTCCCTTGTTGACTCCGTGCTCGACGGGCTCACCGAGGAGCAGTGGAAGCTGCCTCTCGACGGCTGCAAGCCCTGGCTGCTCCAGGACGCGGTCAACCACATCGCCTTCTTCGACTACGCCGCCGTACGTCTTATGAACCACGAGTTCGCGCACCTGCTCGACGGGCTGGACGCCGAGGCGCAGCAGGACGAATACTACATTCCCCACGCCTACCGCCGCTTCACCGGCAAGGAGACCCTTGAGTGGTGGCGCACCGAGCGCACGAAAATGGACGCAAAGTTCATGACCATGGACCCCAAGGAGCGAGTCCCCTGGGCGCCCGGACTGCCTATGAGCGCAAAGAGCCTCTGCACCGCGCGCATGATGGAGCTTTGGGCACATTCGGTGGATATCTACGACGCTTTGGGCATGGACGTCATCGTTACCGAGCGCATTAAAAACGTACTCTTCCTCTCCTGGCAGTCCAGACCCTTTGCATACTCCATTAACGGTCTGAGCTTCGACAAGGAGACCCCCATGTATCTCGAGCTCACCCTCCCCTCGGGCGAAGTCTGGACAAAGGGCGATCCCGCTTCCCCGAACTACATCAAGGGCAGCGCAAAGGACTGGGCGCTCGTTTCCGTGCGCCGCCGCCACTGGATGGACACGGATCTTGAGGTCGCAGGCGACGAGGCACGGCGCTACGCAAACGTCGTTCAGTGCTACGCCGGCGGCGCCGACCCTCTGCCCGAGCCCAAGAACGTCAGATAGTGTATCGGGAGGACAAATCCATGACTCTTGCTGATAAACCCAAAAACACAAAATACTATATAAACTCCGCCATCGGCGTCAGCATAATGCTGTTTTTCGGATATCTTCCGACCTTTTCGACGGTGACCCCCATCGGCATGAAGATACTCGGCATCTACCTCGGTCTTTTGTATCTGTGGTCTACCGTTGACCTCATATGGCCCTCGCTGCTGGGCATCATCATAACCGGCTTCTCCGGCTACGACACCGTCAGCGGCATCCTCGCCTCCGGCTTCGGCGACGGCACGAACGTGTATATCTGGCTCATCTGCCTGTTCGCGTATTTCATCACCAAGTCCGGCGTTTCGGACAACATCGTGCGCGCCATCATGGGTCTGAAATTCGCCAAGGGGCGCCCGTGGGTCGTGTCGTTTCTGTTCTTCACCGCGGCCTACGCCGTCGGCGCTCTCGTTTCCATGACCCCCGCCTGCCTCATCGTTTGGGCGTTCTTTGAGAAGTTCGCGCAGGAGATGAATTACAAAAAGGGCGACAAATACGTTTCCTTTATGATCGTCGGCATCGCGCTTTCGGGTCTCATGGGCTTTTCGCTGTTTAACTTCCGCGTCCCCGGCAGCATCCTCATCGGCTACATCGAGGCGGCCGGCGGCACGGTCAGCTTTATCGGCTACTCCCTGACCGCCTTCGTGGTCGGCTTCGGCGCCGTTATCGTCTACACGATCTTCGGCAAGCTGGTGGTGCGCCCCGACGTTGAGCGCATCAAGGGCGGCTATGAATTCGCGGCGGGCAAAAATATGACCCGCTATCAGAAGCAGCTTCTCGCTCTGACCTTCGCTCTTATCCTCACCTTCATGGTGCAGAGCCTTCTGACCAAGACCGTTGTCGGACAGTTCCTCACAAAGCTCGGCACCTCCGGCATCGTCCTCGTCTTTCTCATCATCATCGGCTTTATCCGCCGCAAGGACGGCAGCTTCTTCGCGGACCTGCTCGACGGCACCAAGAACGGCGTTCCCTGGCCCGTTTTCTACCTGCTGACCATCGGCATGCCGCTGTCGTTCGCGCTCTCCGACGAGGCGCTCGGCATCCAGCCCATGCTCTCGGGAGTGTTCAGCAGCATCCTCGGCAGCAGCTCCTCGGGCTTCCTCATCTTCGTGCTGCTCATCACCTTCCTTGCAGCCTTCTCGACCCAGTTCCTGCTCAACCAGATCCCCTGCATGGTGCTCTTCCCCATCGCAAGCGCTTACTGTGCCTCGATGAACATCCACCCCGGCGTTCTGGCGTGCATGATAACCCTCTGCGCGAACGCCTCGATAATCTTCCCCTCGGCAAACCCCATCGCCGGCGTCATGCACGGCAAGACCAACTGGATATCCTCCAAGGACATCTACAAGTTTGCTATCCCCCTCACGGTATCCGTGTGGCTCCTCGCCGTCATCGTATGGCTCGTTCTCGGCAACACCTTCTTCAACATCGGCGTATGATAACTTCGCCGGATATCTGATTTTACGAAAAAGGAGAATATATTATGAAACGCAGTGAAATGCCCGTATTCGGCAATATGCAGGGCGTAAAGATCATCGGCACCGGCACCAGCATCGCAGGCCCCGTGGCGTGCACTCTCTTCGCGGAGCAGGGCGCCGAGGTCATTCAGATCGAAAGCACCGTCGCAAAGGACATGGTCCGCTTCATCGGCGACATCTGGTGGACAGAGCACCGCAACAACCGCACCATCGCACTGAACATCCGCTCCGAGGAGGGCGAAAAGGTGCTCAAGGAGCTCCTTGCGGACGCCGACATCCTCATTGAGGGCTCCAAGGGCGGCACATGGGCAAAGTGGGGTCTGACCGACGAGGTGCTTTGGGAGGTCAACCCGCGCCTGACCATCGTTCACATCTCCGGCTACGGTCAGACGGGCGACCCCTCCTACGTCAACCGCGGCTCCTACGACCCCATCGGTCAGGCCTTCTCCGGCTTCCTCGCCGTTCAGGGCGAGCCCGAGCCTGCACCTCCCCTCGCCGCAAAGCCCTACACCTGCGACTACATAACCGCGCTCTTCGCGGCATGGTCGGCCTCCGTCGCAATGTACCGCGCCCGCGAGACCGGCAAGGGCGAGAGCATCGACGTTGCGCAGTACGAGGTGCTCGTGCGTCTTCAGGCCGACTACCTCATCAACGGTCTCAACTACGGAATGCAGGCAGAGCGCACCGGCGTTTACGGCAACACCGTCGTCGCCATTCCCGGCGTTCAGATGTGCAAGGACGGAAACTACATCATGTCCGCGATCGGCGGCACGCCCGTGTTCAAGAAGTTTGAAAAGCTCATGGGTCTTGAAAACGACCCCGATTTCGGCACCGGCTATGCCGTTATAAACAAGACCGACGGCGCCCGTGCCGAGAAGGCGGTCAAGGCATACGTCGATTTCTGTATGTCCCACACCGCGGCGGAGGTCAACGAGATCTTTAACGCAAACGGTCTGCCCTGCACCGTCGTCATGACCTACGAGATGATGAAAAATCACCCCCACTATCAGGCTCGCGGCACCTTTGCCACATGGCACAACGACATGAAGGACGTTGACCTCATGGGCGTCAACTGCATCCCCTTCTTCAAGAATAACCCCAGTCAAATCTACCGCGGCGGCCCCGTTTACGGCGCGGACAACGAGGATATCCTCGAGGAGCTCGGCTATACCGCAGAGCAGATAAGCCGTATGTACGAAACCGGCGTCATCAAAAACGACTGATTTCGACACGCTGTTTGACAAACCGAAAAAGCACGGAGAAAATTATTTCTCCGTGCTTTTGATCTTCTCGATTCAGTTTTGGAAATACACATCCGGACGGGTGCGCGGGGCGAAGCGGATAAGCTCCGCTGAGTCAAGCTCGCAGCGGTTCATATCCACCGCGCTCGGGCGGCTGTTATCATAGGTCGTGTAATAATATATGCCCTTGTCGGCGCTGCAGCACGAGGTATAGAGCGTTATCTCATACTCGCCCTCGGCGACCTCACAGCAGCCGCGCTGCTGCTCGACCGAGCCGAGGATATGGAAAAACTGGCTCACGCTGCTCGCCTCGTCCGAGGCGGAGACCGAGTTTGCGCGGGTGAAGGCGACGCGGGCAAAGCGCGAGGCCGACGACAGATCGCCCGGCAGCCCCAGTGCGCCCATACCGCGACTGTACGCCTTGAGCTCCACGCCCCGGCAGAAGCGATTTTCCGGCTGACGCGGCGAGAGCGCCATATAGTCGCAAAGGCGCTGCATCTGCTGCTCAAACGGCGGGTTATTCGTGAGAACGCCCACGGGGTTATCGTAGATTTTAAGCCCGTCGCGCACGGACTCGACCGTTATTGCCTCGGTTCTGTCGGCTATTATCCAATGAAGCTGCGCCGTGGGGAGCTTTTCGGAAAACGGCGTGCCGGTGAGGTTAATTCTGCCGAGAAGCTCGCGCGCCTGAACGACGCTTTCGCACTGCGCGAGCACCCAAGGAATAAACTCAAACTGCGCAACGTCGCTCCCGTCGCCGCGCGGCGCGGCATAAACGGCGTTTCCTACGAAGTTGAGCCCCGCCATGCACAAGCCGCGCTCGTTCATGGCGTCGTAGTAAAGCGGGTAGCCGTCGGCTACGTGCGCCATGCCGATAACGGCAAAATGCTCCGTAAGCTTCAGTCCGCTTCCAAACTCAAGCGGAAAGCGGCGCGGCATCACGCAGATCTCGTCGCCGTAGGAAAATTCATAGTCAAGCGTGCGTCCGAAATAAAATCCGTCCGTCTTATAGGTCGCTGCCGTACACATTTAATTATAATGCCCTCTTTCAATGCAGATAATAGCATTAGTATACCGTCAAATTGTTAATAAATCTACGGTGCGGGGCGCGGCGGCGGACTTATTTTGCCCTTCTGTGCTCCTTGATGCGCTCAAAGGCGGAGCGGTATTCCTTCTGGCTCAGGCGCGGGAAGGCGGAGAGCAGATGGCGGTGGACGAGGTTCTTCTCCTCAAGCAGAGTGCGCAGCTTCTCGCGCAGCTCGGCTGCGTCCTGACGGGCGTCCTCATGGCGCTCCTTGGCCTTGAGCGTGCCGTCGGTGAGCTCGTCGCCGATGCCGTAGGACACCCGCTCGAGAGCCTTGGCGACCTCGTCGATGGCGCGCATATGAGCATCGAGCTTGAGCGCGTTAAAGCCCGTGATGCCGAGGTCGGCAAGCAGCATCGCGGAGAGGATGCCGAGCATCACATTGCCGTGAGTGTGCGGTATGCTCTGAATGAGCATGACGAGCTTCATGACCATCGGGTGGAAGATGTACAGGATGCACAGGCAGCCCACGCCCCACAGCAGCGAGAAGCCGAGGCAGACGTAGCCGCCGATGTTAAAGGCGTTGTCGCTGTAATCCCACAGGCGGGTGTGCATGAATTTTTCCGACACCCAGCCGACTATGAGCTCGAACACCGAGCAGATTATGACGCTGCCGAAATAGACGAGGAAAACCTTGTCCTGAACCGGCGCGAGCAGTAAAATGACCGCGACGAGGCCGTAGCCGTAGATGGGGCAGATGGGTCCGATGAGAAAGCCGCGGTTTACGAATTTGCCCATGCTGGCAGCGTGGAAAATGACCTCCACACACCATCCGGCCAAGCCGTAGAGAAAGAACAGCCACAGTAGCTGCGTAAAGCTGTAAGTCATGCTTATCAATCCTTTGCAAGAAATATTTCAACATTATAGCGCGATGACGGAGAAATTGCAATATTCAATCTGCACAATTTTTAACTTCTGTCCGTCGGCGTACACATAAAATAATTCCGGTATTTTTTCGTTCACTGTGTTGATTTTCTTTCATTTGTATAGTAAAATGTTATCATAAAAAGATAAGTTAGGAGCGTGATCATCTTGACGCCTTCAAAGCCCAAGAAAGAGGACAGGCGAGTGAGATACACAAAGCAGGCGATCCGCGACGGATTTTTGACCCTGCTTTCCCGCAAGCCCATCGAAAAAATCAGCGTGACGGAGATATGCCGCGAGGCGGATATCAACCGCGGCACCTTCTATGCGCACTATTCAGACCCCTATGAGCTCAAGCGGAGCATCGAAAACGAGCTGACCGACGCCATGCAGGAGCGGCTTGAGGAGCTCGGTCAGACGAGGCTCACCGCGATGCAGACCCTGCTGCTTCTCAAGGAGAAGGAGGAGCTGTGCCGCGTGTTCGCAGGTCCCTACGGCGACAATGCCGCGCTGCTCAGAATAATCGAAAAGCACACCGATGATTATCTTCTTCAGGAGCTGCACGCGCCCGAAAAGCTCAGTGAATCAATTGAGCTGTGTCTGCGCGGGCTGCTCGTTTCGTCCATATCCACGGTCGTGAAATATTGGCTCGACTCCGGAATGGCGGCGACGCCCGAGCGCGTTGCGTATGTGCTCGAGACCTACTGCAAGCACGGCATCGGGGGATTCGTGTCTCAGACATAAGTCTCGTACTTTACATAATGTGTTGAAAACCATGTTGAAACTGTGCAAAACTCTTGATTTGTCAATGGTTTATTCATATCTTTAGCACAAAATTTGCGAGAAAGGACGAAAATCATGAAAAAAATGCTTGCCATACTTATGGCGCTGAGCATGACCCTCGGGCTGTGCGCGTGCCATAATTTCATAGACGACGAGAAAAAAACGCCCGTGCCGAGCCATGACATCACGGTCAATTACAGCTACACCGACGAGCAGCAGACCGACGAAAACGGCAGGGTCATTTTCACGCAGGCCGTCGGCACCGCGGAGGTCCGCTCGAAGGATACGCGCGCTGCCGAGCGCATCAACGCCTCCCTTTCCGAGCTGTACGTCCGCTTCCGCGACGACTCGCTTTACACGCAGAGGGTCGCGGCGGATCAAACCACCGGCAAGCCCGTCGAGCTCGGCTACTATGTCACCGCCGCCTCGCCGCGCTGCGACGTGAGAGTGCTCAGCCTCACATTCGACGTGCTTCAGGATCTCGGCGGGGTGCACGCCGACTCGTATCGGCTCAGCCGCAGCTTCAATGCCGATACCGGCGCTCTGCTCACCCTCGGCGATATCGCCAAAAACGAGGAGCAGCTCAAGACCTTTATCAAAAACTACGTCATCGGTCTCATGGCGGGAGACGAGTATCTGCTCAAGGACGGACAGAGCTACCTGTTTGACGATGCGCAGAGCGTCATCGGCACCATCGTTGACGACGGACAGAATTGGTACTTCAGCGACAAGGGGCTCGTCGTTTACGCAAACCCCTATGACATCGCGCCCTACGTCTACGGCGTGATGAGCTTCGATATCCCCTACGCCGCGCTTGAGGAGTTCATTTCCGCCGACTTCATGCCCGTTGCGTATGAGGGAGAAAACGGCATAGTCCTCGGTGACGCGGGCGGTGCGATCGATCCCGAGACCGTCAACATTCTCGACACGATAACCGTCGATCCCGATATGCAGAGCGTCATTCTCTCGGCAGAGGAGACGGTGTACAACGTGCGCATCTACACCGCCGAGCGCACCCTGTGGCAGCGCAATTACCTGACCACCGGCGAGGGCGTCGAGGTCATAAGCTCGATCCCCGACGTGCTGCCGAACATCGGCGTTTACTATCAGCTCGCCGACGGCACCGAGGTGACGCGCGGCATTTACCAGAGCGGCAAGGACGGCTCTATCATCCTCTCCGAAATAACCGAGGAGGAGCCGCTGTTCATCCCGATAAATCAGGCCAAATAATCGCTGTACACGCAAAAACCGCACCCTGTCGGGTGCGGTTTTTCATTTAAATCATCTGGCGTTATATGCCTCGATGCCCTTTTTGAGAAGCTCCATGCAGCGGGTGATGTCCTTCTCGTTTATGACGTATGCCATGCGAATTTCGTTGACGCCGGTGTGCGGAGTCTTGTAAAAGCTCTCGGCGGGGGTGAACATGAGCGTGTCGCCGTTATCGTCAAACTCCTCCAGCATCCATATCTGGAACTTCTCCGCGTCGTCAACGGGCAGCGCCGCCATGACGTAGAACGCGCCCTTCGGCTCGGAATACACGACACCGGGAATTTTCTTGAGCCCCTCCACGAGCGTATCCTTGCGCGCGCAGTATTCCCTGCGGACGCCGTCGAAATACTCGGGCCCCACGGTGTACAGCGCGGCGGAGGCGACCTGATCTATGGTCGAGGCGCACAGGCGGCCCTGGCACCACTTCATCGCGTTATTATACAGCTCCTTGTTTCTCGTTATCACGCAGCCTATGCGCGCGCCGCAGGCGGAGAAGCGCTTGGAGACGG
>CEAB01062178.1_pt1 | contig 20908 bp, 17 predicted proteins | sample 557651 | NCBI WGS metagenome assembly CEAB01 (sample SAMEA3182046, study PRJEB8094) | gut metagenome | biome: human; feature: gut; material: Stool; isolation source: human stools | place: Canada | collected 2011-11-15
CTGCCGATGGCGATGAACCCGCCCAGCTCCTCGTACATCTTGGTCTTGGGCTGCACGATCATCTTCAACTGTTCCCAGTAGGACGAAATGACTTTCCCGGCCTTTTCGATGCCTGCCGGGATCGACTGCCAGAAGGTGTACTCCTGTGTGCGCAGCGTATAGGGGTTGCGTGCTATCACGCCCAGCTTGCCCTGGTCGGACACCGGGACGGCGATCTGCAGCAGCCTGTCGCCTTCGCGTTTCACCGTCAGGGTCACTTCCCCGCCCGCCCGGGTCTTGAGGTATTGCTGGTAGCCGGAGTATTCCAGCCCCCGTGCATCGTCGATGGCCACGATCTCGTCGCCGCGCCTGAGCGCCGCCGCCGATTCGTACACCGCACTGTCGATCAGGAATGGCACACGCAGCGTAAAGAGGTCTTCGTAACCTTTGGCCTGGCGCATCTCGATCAGCTCGTCCAGCGGCAACGTCAGCTCCACGTGCTTCCCGCCGCGCTCGACGACGACCTTCCGCTCGCCTTCGGTGATGAGCAGCGAATTGAGTATCTTGTTGATGTCGTCGACCGGTTCGCCGTCGATGGTCACGAACTTGTCGCCGTCCTCGAAGCCGAGCTTGTGCCCCGCCTCGTTGAAGTTGTAACCCCATTTGGCGTCCTCGTTCGAGAAGTAGTTGTCGCCCCACGTGTAGCAGACGCCGCAGTAGATGACGATCGCCAGCAGGACGTTCATCACCACGCCCGCGATCATCACCAGAAAACGCTGCCATGCGGGTTTGGTGCGGAATTCGTCGGGCTTGGGGGGCTGTTTCATCTGCTCCTTGTCCATCGACTCGTCGATCATGCCGGCGATCTTGCAGTATCCGCCCAGCGGCAGCCAGCCCAGCCCGTACTCGGTGTCGCCGCGCTTGAACTTGAAGATCGAAAACCACAGGTCGAAGAAGATATAGAACTTGTCGACGCGGATCCTGAAAACCCGCGCCATAAGGAAGTGCCCCAATTCGTGAATGCCCACCAGGATGGTGAAGCAGAGGAAAAACTGAATGATCTTGATGATTATATCCATGTCTGTCTTTTGGTTACAACGCTAAGTATTCCGCAGCCAGCCGCCGGGCCTCGTCGTTCGCCTCTGCGTAGTCCCCGAGGGTGGGGGCGGCGGCGAACGAGGCGCGCCCCAGGGCGTACTCGATGGCACGCACGATATCCAGCCATGCGCACTTGCGGCCGAGGAACGCCGCGACGGCCACCTCGTTGGCGCCGTTCATCGTGCAGGCCGCCGTGCCGCGGCGGCGCAGGCACTCGCAGGCGATCTCCAGCGCCGGGTATTTCGCCCGGTCGACCCCGGCGAATGTCAGCTGCGGGTGCGCCATGAAGTCGAACCGCTCGCCGGGGCGGGTCGCCCGCCGGGGGTACATCAGCGCGAAGCTGATCGGCATACGCATGTCGGGCGTGCCCAGCTGTGCCTTGATCGCCCCGTCCTCGAACTCCACCATCGAGTGTACGATCGACTGCGGGTGCAGCAGCACCGTTATTTTCTCCACCGGGGTGCCGAACAGCCAGTGTGCCTCGATTACCTCGAAGCCTTTGTTCACCAGCGTCGACGAGTCTATCGTGATCTTTGCGCCCATCTCCCACTGGGGGTGGCGCAGCGCCTGTTCCACGGTCACATCGGCCAGTTTTTCGCACGGCAGGTCGCGGAATGCGCCGCCGCTGCACGTGATGATGAGCCTCCGTATGGGCGACTGCTCGCCCGCCAGGCACTGGAAGATGGCCGAATGTTCCGAGTCGATCGGCAGGATCGGGGCACGCTTTTCGGCCGCCAGCCGCATCACGTATTCGCCGCCCACCACGAGCGACTCCTTGTTGGCCAGCGCCAGTTTCTTCCCGGCGCCGAGCGCGGCCACCGTCGGCGCCAGCCCGGCGTAGCCTACCAGCGCGTTGACCACCACGTCCGTATCGCCGCCCGCCGCGACCTGGGCCACGGCATCCTCTCCGGCGTAAACCTTCACGTCGGTGCCGGCCAGCGCATCGCGCAGCTGCCCGTAATAGCGTTCGTCGGCGATGACCACCGTGTCCGCGTCGAATTCCCGTGCCTGTGCCGCGAGCCGCTGCCAGTTGCGGTTGGCCGTCAGCACGCGCACTTCGAATAAAGCGGGGTTCTCACGTACGATGTCGAGCGTCTGCACGCCGATCGAGCCCGTCGAACCCAGTATTGCAAGTCGTTGTTTCATGCCTGTGCGTCAGAATACGATATACCCTTCTGGGTCTACGGGCTTGCCGTTGTTCCAGAGTTCGAATTCGAAAAGCCGCACCTCGCCCTCTTCCGCCTCGGCGTTGTAGCCGACCATCTCGCCCGCGCGGATGGTCTGCCCCGTGGTGACGAGCGACTGCGAAAGCCCCTTGTAGACCGAGAGGAGGTTGTTCGCATGCTGCAGCTCGACCATGTAACCCGTCTCGGGCGTCCAGAGGCTCAGCACCACCGTGCCGTTGTCGATGGCCGTGATGCGGTCGCTGGCCGCCGCCGCGATGCGTACCCCGAAATTGCCGTTGCGGATGTCGAAGCGGTCGGTGATGATCCCCTCCACGGGTTTGGCCAGCTCGATCGCCTCGCGTACCGAACGCCGCGACCCGCCGCTGCGGCCCGCGATGGCGTACGGGCCGTCGCCCTCCATCTGCGCCCGCAGGATCGAGTCCTCGGGCGAGGGCATCACCAGCACCTTGCTGGTGCGGGTACTGTCCGACGTGGCGAGCGTGCGCGCCACGGGGGTTTTGCCCTCCATGATCAGCGCGATATGCTGGTTGTAGGTGAGCATGTCGTTCATCATGCGCTCCATCGAGTCGAGCCGGATGATATTCTGCACGAGGCTTTCGCGCGAACGGTCTGCCTCGGTGCGGTATCCCGGCAGCAGTTCCAGGATCGGGGAGTAGGCCACCAGCGACAGGATGAGGATGAACAGCAGCAGCACGAACGACAGGAAGGCCGCGAAGATGCTGGCCGGCGAGAGGTGCATGTGCCACTCCTCGCTGTTGTCCGTGGCATTGAGCATGTTGAAACGGCGTTTGCGGAAAAGCCCGCGCCACCATGCCCGTATGGATTTGAAAAATCTCATCGGTTTATGACATTATGAATGCAAAGATAACCAATTTCATAGAAAACCTTTGCGGAACGCGCCGAATTTTTTAACTTTGTGATCGTTTAGAATCAACGCAAAAAACAGCTGAAAAGTATGGTAAAACCTACATTACTCGTCCTCGCCGCAGGTATGGGCTCCCGTTACGGTTCGCTCAAGCAGATGGACGGGGTCGGCCCCAACAACGAGGCCATCATAGATTATTCGGTCTACGACGCCATCCGCGCCGGTTTCGGCAAGGTCGTTTTCGTCATCCGCCACTCTTTCGAAAAGGAGTTCCGCGAAGTCTTCTCCGCGGAGCGTTTCGGCGGCCGCATCGCCGTGGAGTTCGTGTTCCAGGAGTTGGACTACCTGCCCCAGGGAGCTGCTGTTCCCGAAGGGCGCGTCAAGCCGTGGGGCACCAACCACGCCGTGATGATGGCGGCCGACGCCATCCGCGAACCCTTCGCCGTGATCAATGCCGACGACTTCTACGGTGCCGAAGCCTACAAGACCATCGGGGACTACCTTTCGCAGTTGGGCGAGAGCCGGAACCGCTACTGCATGGTCGCCTACGACCTCGACAAGACCCTTTCGGACAACGGTACCGTTTCGCGCGGCGTCTGCGGTGTGGATGCTGCGGGCAACCTCACCTCGATGGTCGAGCGCACGCAGATCGAACGCATGCCCGACGGCAGGATCGTCTTCCACGACGGCGGCGCCGACGAAGAACTGGCCGGGGACACGCCGGTGTCGATGAACCTCTTTGGCTTCACCCCCGATTTCTTTACCTATTCCAGGGAGTATTTCAAGACGTGGCTCGCCGGGAACAAGGAGAACCTCAAAGCCGAGTTCTATATCCCGACGATGGTCAACAAACTCATCGGCGAAGGCACGGCCTCGTTGCGTGTGCTCCGCTCGGCGGCGCAGTGGCACGGCGTCACCTACAAGGAGGACAAACCCGCGCTGGTGGCCTCGATCGAGAAGATGATCGCCGAGGGCAAATATCCCCGCAACCTCTGGGCATAATCGCCGGCTGCGGCATCGCATATGCGAAAGGGCGGATATTTTCATCCGCCCTTTTGCTTAATGTTTCATCCGCCTTTTGCTTATTGCTTGTGCAGTGCCGCTTGTCGCGAATGGCTTCGGAAAGCCTGATTTGCCTTCGGTCTGGCCGGCTCCCGGCCGCATCCGTTTTTCAGGTTTCTGTCTTGTCCGCGTTTCCGGCTCCCGGCGTTGGCTGCATCTCCGGTTTCCGGCCTTGCTTGTTTCTCCGGTTTCCAACCTTACCTACTCCTCCGGTTTCCGGTGTTGGCTGCTTCTCCGGTTTTCATCTTGTCCGTCTCTGCGGTTTTCAGCCTACCTGCTCCTCCGGTTCCCGGTGTTGTCCGCTTCTTCGGTTTTCGTTTTGTCCGTCTCTGCCGGTTTTCAGCCTTACCTGCTCCTTCGGCTCCCGGCGTTGGCTGTTTTCTTCGGTTCCTGGATTTGTCCGGCTCTTCGCCTTGACGCGCTCCTCCGTCAGCTCTCCGTCAGCTCTCCGTCAGCTTTCCGTCAGCTTTCCGTCAGCTTTCCGTCACACAACCGGCGGCGCGGCGGCTCAGTCCAGAAAACCTTCCTTCACCAACTGCTCCCGGATGCGCGTCCAGTCCGCTACGGGACGTTTCACGCCGTCCACGAACCGGATCGGGCAGCCGAGGCTGCTGTCGTCGATGTAGAGGTCGGCATGGACTTTCGGCGAGGATGTCCAGCGCTGCTGCGAGGGGTTCTCGTTCACGGCGTAGAGCGGGATTCCCCGCTCGCGGAACCACCGGATCGCGTCGTCGAGCAGTTTGCCGTGGCGCATCGTGAAGAGGATCAGGCGGCAGCCGTTGTCCGTAAGTTCCTTCAGTACGGGTACGGCCCCGGCGTCGTCGCCTATTTCGGGATATGCGTGTGTCACGACCGTCCCGTCGAAATCGACGGCGATCAATGCATTGCGTATAGCCATTTATTTCTTGTTCCTTATTTTACGTCCGATTTTGCTGAAGAAGATTTTCAGGCGCTTGCGGTAGCTGGTCTCCTTGTAATCGTCGTATCCATACCCGTATCCGTACCCGTAGCCATATCCGTACCCATAGCCGTAACCGTATCCGTGGCGGCGGGTGCGCGTGCCGTTGAGTACGACGCACATGTTGCGGAATTTCTTCTCGCGGTAAAGCCGTTCGATGTCGGGCAGCTGCCGGCGGTCGAGCACGCCTTCGCGTACGATATAGATACAGAGGTCTGCCAGCCGGTCGGTGATGACCGCGTCGGCTACCGACATGGCCGGGGTGCTGTCGATGAATACATAGTCGTAGCTCTCCCGCAGCTCGGCGACCAGCTTGTCCAGGCGATCCGAAAGCAGCATCTCCGTGGGGTTGGGCGGCTGGATGCCGGCGCAGATCACGTCGAGGTTTTTGTGTATCTCCATCGGCGTGATCAGTTCGCCGATGTCGGTGATCGTCCCGGCCAGGTAGCTCGTGATGCCCTTTTTGCTGTTGCTGCGGCCCAGCGTCGTGGAGAGCGCGTGGCGGCGCAGGTCGAGGTCGATCAGTACGATCCGCTTCCCGGCCATGGCGAGCGTCATCGCCAGGTTCATCGCCACGAATGTCTTACCCGCATGGGGGTCGGACGACGTGAAGAGCACGCACTTGATTTCCTTGCCCGACGATACGTTCATGAAGGTCATGTTCGAACGCAGGATGCGGAAAGCCTCGGACAACGCGTCGCGTCCGGTTTCCCGGACGACGATGCCGCCCTTGTTCTCTCCTTCGAGGAAGGGGATGTCCCCCAGGAACGGGGCGCTGATGTTCTCTTCGATGTCCTTGCGGCCGCGGATGGTCGTGTCGAGCATGCCGATCAGGTAGATGATGCCGAAGGGGATCGCCAGGCCGGCCAGCAGGCTGATGCCCAGGATGATCATCGAACGGGGCGACACGGGCCTGGGGCTGCCGTATGCCTGGTCGATCGTACGCGAATTGCTTTCGGCGACGGCATAGTTGAGCTGCGTCTCCTCCTGCTTGTTGAGCAGGTAGAGGAACAGCTCCTCCTTGATCTTCTGCTGGCGCATGATGTCGAGCAGGACTTTCTCCTGCGACGGCATGGTGGATATGCGGTGGTTGGCCAGCGCCTCCTCCTTGCGCATGTTCGTAAGCTGTATTTCGAGCGTCGAGACGTGCGAGTTGAGCGAAGCGATGATCGAGCGGCGCACGGCAGCCAGCACGTTGTCCATGTCCTGGATCACGGGGCTGCGCTCCGAACTGTTTTCGAGCAGTTTCTGGCGGCGCAGGATGGCGTCGTTATATTCGGTGATCTGGGCGACGATCCCGTTGTTGGTCAGCGAGGCGACCATCGGGATCAGTTCCCCCGCATGCGTCGGGTTGTTGAGGTAATCGCGGATGTAGTTGGCGACGCTGATCTGGTTTTCGATCGAAAGCCCTTCGACCTTGAATTTGCTGCTCTCGGTAATGGATCGGGTAGCCTCCGAGGTGATGTCGATCATCTGGTTGCTCTTCTTGATCCCCTCGATTTCGCTGTCCACGACGCCCAGTTCCCGTCCGATGGCCAGCATACGCTCCTTGATGAAGGCGTTGGTCACGACCGATACCTGCCGCTTGTCGGCGATGGCGTCCTCTTCGTACACGGCGATCAGCGTGTTGATCACGTCCTCGGCACGCTTGGGTACGGAACTGTTCATCGAGATGGTGACGATCGACGCCTGCTTGTTGGCCACGTCGCTCTTCACGGTGGCGCGGTAGGCGTTCGTCGTGACCATCGGCGAGCTCTTGGTCACGGTGATGGGCCTGTCCACATAGGTCGAGTCCATGAACGGCGTCTTGTGTACGACCATCTGCCCCAGCGGTGTGGGGATCGTATCGCCGTACTGGCCGCGGATGACCCTGCGCTTCTCCTGCTTGGTGAGGTACTTGTCGTCGAAGTCCGCCAGTTTGATCCGGCCGTCCTCGAGCTCGGTCACCTCGAGCGAAAGGCGCTGGTTGTCGTCGTCGATGAAATCGACTTCGATGGGCGAGCGTCCGTAGAGGTCGAGCGTCCGCAGCCCGTCCCGTACGGAGTAGTTGACCGTCAGGTGGAGGCGCTTTACCACCTCGGACATCAGCCTGTGCGACTGGAGGATGTAAACCTCGTTGTCGACGTTGCGGCGGTTCTGGAAACCTACCAGGTCGCTGAATGCGCCCAGTTCCATGTCGCCGCCCTTGCGGCTGTCCTTTACGAGGATGGTGGCCGTGCGGCTGTATATCTTCGGGGTGCTGGCCAGGTAGTAGTAGGCCATGCCGAGGCAGATGAGCACCGACAAGGCGAACCAGTACCAGTTGGCCAGAACCATCTGTAACAGGTCGTGCAGCGTGAGGCCGCTGCCGTTTTCGTTCTCGTCGTTCTGCAGGTGTTGCTGCTGGTTGTTGTATTCGGTCATGGCCCGGCTTATTTGGTTAAGGTTATGATAAGCGTCGCCACGGAGATGGCCGTACCTACGAGCGAGAGGTAGAAGTTGCGGTTCTGGCTGATTTCACCGGCCTGTGCCTTATATTTATTGGGCTTGACGTAGATCACGTCGTTCTGCTGGATGTAGAACGCCGGCGAGTTGAAGAGGTCTTTCGACGTGAGGTCGAGGTATTCGATCGTGCGCACGCCGTTCACTTCGCGGGCCACGGCCACGTCCGTACGGATACCGTAGATCGTCAGGTCGCCGGCCATGGCCAGGGCGTCGAAGATCGAGATTTTGTCGCGCGTGACGTCGTAATGCCCCGGGCGGGCGACTTCGCCGATGACCGAAATCTTCATGTCGGCGAACTGCACGTTGACCGACGGGTCGTTGATATACCCGCCCTCGACGATCTTGTCGGCGATGGCCTGTGCCAGTTCGCTGCGGGTCTTTCCCTTGCAGTCGATCTTCCCGATCACGGGCATGTCGAGCATGCCGTTCTCGTCCACCGTGCGGATTTGCAGCGACTGGTTGGTCGCCGAACTGTACGAGGCGACTCCCGTCACGGAACTCAGCGAGGTCGATGAGTTGAACGGCACTGCCAGTTCGGGGTCTTTGCTGTTGACCACGACCGTCAGCCGGTCGAGGGGTTTGATCCGGATCTGGCCGCTTTCGGCGATTTGTTCAGGCGTAAAGGGGTTCGCGTCCTGCAGGTACCAGGCACGTTTCTGCGAGGCACATGACGAGACCAGCAGGGCCAGGATGACCGGGACTAAGAGGCGGTAATGCTTCATTTTTACTAAGGCGTTTTATATCGTGCGCAAAGGTAGTAATTTTTGTGAAATAAACCTACATGTGCCCCTTGCTATTTTGTCCCTATTGCACCGGATTCGGTCGCCGCCCGGATTTTTTCCGGAAAAAAGCGTACATTTGACATCCCGGAATCCGGATTCCGCATTAAAATATGGAAATTATGTTGCATCCCGAGTGGAGTTACCAGGCTGTAATCTATGAAATGAACGTGCGCCAGCTGACGCGCGAAGGCACCCTCAGGGCCGCCGCCGCGAAGCTCGGTTTTCTGCGCGACATGGGCATCGACGCCGTGTGGCTGATGCCCGTCTATCCGATCGGCGCCGAGGGGCGCAAGGGCTCGCTGGGCTCTTACTATTCGATCCGCGACTATTGCGCCGTCGACCCCGGGCTGGGGACGATGGGGGATTTCGATGCGTTTGTCGCCGAGGCGCACCGCCTGGGCATGAAGGTGCTGCTGGACTGGGTCGCCAACCATACGGCGCGCGACGCCCGCTGGGTCGGCGAGAAGCCTGCCGATTGGTATGAGCGCGATGCCGCGGGGGCGCCCGCCGTGCCCTGGGACTGGACGGACACCGCCAAACTCAACTATGCGAACCGCGACGTGTGGCGGGCCGAGGCCGACGCCATGGAGTTCTGGGTGCGCCGGCACGCCGTCGACGGTTTCCGCTGCGACATGGCGATGCTCGTGCCCGTGGAGTTCTGGAATGAGACTGCCCGCCGCCTGCGGAAGGTGAACCCCGACCTGTTCCTGCTGGCCGAGGCCGAGGAGCCTTACCTCTTCGAAGCGGGTGCCTTCGACGCCTGCTATGCCTGGGAGATGCACCACCTGATGAACGACGTGGCGCAGCAGAAGGTGCGCGTGACCGCCCTGCGCGACTACATTTATGCCGACCGTAACCGTTACCCGCAGTCCGCCATGCGCCTGGTGTTCACCTCCAACCACGACGAGAATTCGTGGAACGGCTCGGAGTTCACGCGCATGGGCGACGCCCGCGAGATCATGGCCGCCTTCACGTTCGTCGTGCCGCGCGGCCTGCCGCTGGTCTATACCGGGCAGGAGATCGGCTACGACCATTCGTTCGCCTTCTTCGACCGCGACCCGATCCCCTCCTATGCGGCCAATTCGTTCACGGATTTCTACCGCCGCCTGGCCGGGCTCCGGCATGCCAACCCTGCGCTCGCCGCCGGGGAGGCGGGCGGCGAGATGGTCGAGATCCGCAACAACGCCGAGGATTGCCTGATGACCTTCGTGCGCGAAGTGAAGGGCAACCGCGTCGTCGCCGTGATGAACCTCTCGCCCTACGCCATCCATGCCGATTATTACACGGGCATCTATGCCGGCATGTACACCGATGCCATGACGGGCGTTGCCTGCGAACTGCGCGGGCATGTCGAGGAGGACATGGCGCCGTGGAGCTACCGCATCCTGACACGCTGACCCCTGCGGCCGCGGAGGCAGCGGCCGCATCCCCGCCCGATACCCGGCTGCGGCCTGCAAACCCGGCCCGGGACGCCCGCTCGGGGCCGGCGTACCGTTTTTATCCGCCACGGAATACGAATCCCTGCGCGGTCGCGTTCCTTTTATGGAATTTTTCCTATTTTTGCCCATGATTATGAAACGCTTCCTTCTCCTCTGTCTGCTGTTCGTCCCGTGCCTCGCGGCACAGGCCGAAACCTACCGCGTCGAAGACATCCCCAATGTCCAGCGCGCCGACCGCACGCGTTACGTTTCGAACCCCGACGGGATACTCTCGGACGAGGCCGTGGCGCATATCGACCGTTTGTGCGCTGCGCTGCGCGAGCGGGCCGTCGCCCAGGTCGCCGTGGTCGCCGTGGACGACATCGCGGGCGGCGACGTCTTCGAATTCGCCATCGACCTCTTCTCCGCGTGGGGCGTGGGGCAGGCCCGCAACGACAACGGGCTGGGCATCCTGCTGGTCAAAGACCGCCGCGAGATCCGTTTCGTCACGGGCGGCGGGCTGGAGGGCGTGCTGCCCGATGCGATCTGCAAGCGCATCCAGCTCAAATACATGCTCCCGGCATTCCGCCAGGGCGATTACAGCCTCGGCATGGTGCAGGGGGTCGAAGCCGTGTCGCAACTGCTCGTGGGGAGCGAACTGGATCTGGGCGGTGCCGATACGGGCGGCGACGAGCTGCCCGCATGGGCGGTTTTCCTGATCGTCACCGGGTTCGTCGTAGTGCCGATGGGCGTGATCCTGCTGGGTTACTACGCCCGCAAGCGTTGCCCGAAATGCCATAAACTGACACTCCGGCAGCAGTCGAGCGACATCCTGAAGGTGACGCCCAACTACCGGCTGGTCGAATATACCTACGTCTGCTCGAATTGTGGCGCCGTGGTCAAACGGCAGGCCAAAAACCTGCGCGACGACAATTTCGGCGGCGGCGCGGGCGGCGGCACGATCATCGGGGGGCGTGGTTTCGGCGGCTTCGGCGGAGGGTCGCGAGGCGGCGGTTTCGGCGGTGGTTCGTTCGGTGGCGGCGGTGCCGGCTCGCGCTGGTAAAGGCCGCAGGGCGTGCCGGGCGGCTTTGCCGGTTGCGGGCGGCTGTTTGCCGGACAAAGGCTGGCTTTGCGGGCGGCCGGAATGGTTTTCCCGGCCCCGACGGGATAAGATTGGAATGAATTTAAAACACTTTATATTATGAAGAAATGGATTTGGATTGGAGTCGTCGCCGTCGTGGTGATCTTCTTCTACGCAACGTACAACGGATTTGTCAATAAGGAGGAGGGGCTGAAGACCGCATGGTCGAACGTCGAAACGCAGTACCAGCGCCGTGCCGACCTGATTCCCAACCTGGTGAACACGGTCAAGGGCTATGCCGCACACGAGTCGCAGACTTTCGAGGCCGTAACCGAGGCCCGTGCGAAAGCCACCTCGATCAACCTTTCGGCCGACGATCTCACGCCCGGGAAACTCGCCGAGTTCCAGCAGGCGCAGGCGCAGGTGCGCTCGGCGCTGGGGCGCCTGATCGCCGTGTCGGAGAGTTATCCCGACCTGAAGGCCAACCAGAATTTCCTCGAACTGCAAGCGCAGCTCGAAGGCACCGAGAACCGTATTTCAGTGGCCCGCAAGGAGTTCAACGAAGTGGCCAAGACCTACAACGTCGCCGTGCGCCGCTTCCCGGCCAACCTGGTGGCCAAGTTGTTCGGGTTCGGGCAGAAGCCCTATTTCGAGGCTGCCGAAGGCACCGAAACCGCACCCCAGGTGCAGTTTTAGCCCGGCTCCGGGGTAGAAAGCAAAGGGACGGGACGCGCCAGCGTATCCCGTCCCTTTTGTGTTGTCGGTGCCTGACTACTTGCGGCTTCCGAGAATCCGGAGCAGGTAGAGGAACAGGTTGATGAAGTCCAGGTAGAGGGTCAGCGATCCCAGCAGTGCGATTTTCTGCGTCGATTCGTCCACGACCTCGGCGTTCATCACCATCTTCTTGATCTTCTGCGTGTCATAGGCCGTGAGGGCGACGAACACCAGCACGCCGATGTAGGTTATCACCCACATCATCGTTTCGCTGCGCAGGAAAAGGTTCACCACCGTTGCGATGATGATGCCGATAAGCGCCATGTAACCCATATTCCCGATGCCCGAGAGGTCGCGCTTGGTGAAATACCCGAACAGCGCCATGGCGCCGAACGTGCCGGCCGTCACGAAGAAGGTCGATGCGATGGACGATGCGGTGTAGAGCAGAAAGATCGAAGCCAGCGTCGCGCCGTTGAGGATCGAGTAGGCGATGAACATCAGCGTTGCCGTGAGGAACGACATGCGGAAGATGAACGACGAGAGGATGATGACCAGCGCCAGTTCGGCGATGATCAGGCCGAAGAATGCGACTTTGCTGCCGAAGATGGCATTGAGCAGCGTCGGCGAGTCGGAGACCGTCAGGGCCGTTGCGCCCGTGATGAAGAGGGCCATCGTCATCCATAGGTAGACGTTGCGGAACAGGGTGGTGTTCTCGGACTTGTCAGCCCTGCGCACGCCGGCTGTCTTGCTGTAATTGGTGCTTGTTTCCATAAAGTTTTCCTGTGTATACCTGAAATTACGTTTCGTCGCGGTTTTTCCGCTGTCGGCGCAAAGGTAACGATTAAATCGGAGTTTTCGGGCAAAGCCGCGTAAATTTCACGGCCGGCCGCCGGGGATGCGGTGCGGCTACATTCCTTTTTTTATGCCGGCCCGGATCAGGAGGATATTTACGGGCAGCGCCACGAGGAACCCGCATGCCATGGCGACCTGCATCGAGAACCAGAATACGAACGAGGTGCGGGGCATTGCCTCACCGTCGTTGAGCGCGAAGATCGCCACGGCCATCCAGCCGTACATGCCGGCCTGCCATGCCGTGAGCGAGAGTATGTCGGCTTTGGCGGCACGGCGTATCGCTTCGCCGCGCGGGAGCGTGCGTTCCATGCCCCGGATCGCGGCGTACTGGAACCCGATGCCGAATGCCAGGGCCAGGAGGTAATCCACGACCCATGTCCCTGCCAGTATGCTTCCGCCTATGGCTACCGGGACGAAGAAGAGAAACCATTCGCCGATGATGTCGGCCAGCGTGCACCCTGCCCCGCAGTGGAGCGTCGACAAGACGACCGACTGCCACCGCGGCCGCCCCTTCATTCCGGGCATATCACTCATCCCGTCCATGCCTTCCATACCCCGGGGCCCGGCCGTCCCGGACATCTTCGTCCCGTTTGTCATCCCGGGCATGTCCGTCCCGTCTGCCATTCCCGGCATGCTCGCTCCGCTTGCCATGTCCGGTATGCCCGCCTCATCTGCCATGCCCGCTTTGAGCGCCGTCCCTTTCATTCCGGGCATATCTTCCGCCCCGTCCGCTCCTGTCGTGGTTCCGTTCTCCATCTGCATCCCGTGCATCTCCGGTTCCGGCATGTTCATGGCCCGTTCCGGCTCCGAAACCTTCCATAAATCCGTTCCCGCTACGGACATGTCTTTGCGTCCGTCCGTTCCGGGCTTCCCGTTCGCCGCTTCCGGCCCCAAGCCTCCGCCCCGTCCGTCCGTTCCGGGCTTTTCGTTTCCTACTTTCTGCCCGGCGCTGTCGACCTGCCGCTCGTTCCCGGTTTCCCCGATGCCGCCGCCTTTTGCCGGCTCGCTGATTTTGGCTGAGCCTTTCTGCTTTCCGGTGCCGTTGTTTTGCGCGGGCATGTGCCGCGGGGCGCGTCCGAGGGCGAAATAGGCCCATAGCCCGAAAAAACTGGCCCAGAGGGCGGTGAGTACCCATACGCTTTCCATAATGCGCATCGGTTGCCGGCGCGTACGCAGGTCGGCCGCGACGATGAGCGCCGAGCCGATGCCGCCCGCTACGAACAGGACTGCCAGATAATAGAATTGCTGCATGACGAGGTGTTTTTCCCGTCATGCAGCAATTTATATACCGCACCTCGCTCTGTCCTGCCATCGAAAGCCGGGCGGGGAATTCAGCCGGGTCGGCTTGGGCTGGAACCGAAATATTGGTTTCGTAGACCCCGAACTGGGTGCGCTCGAATAACTCAGGGCATCAAATCCAACGTGACGATCACCGGATTGGCATAGCCGGTTTCCTCCCGTTGGCCGAACAATGCCGCTTGCATGCCAGGGGATAACCTGGTTTGGTCGAGCACACCTGTAATCCGGTTCCCGGCCACGTCTACCGGGCCGTTCATTACCGTGGCGAACAGTCCGTTCCTGTCTGGCTCGTTTCCCCCGAACGTGATACCGACCAGTCCCGATACGGTACGGTGCGTATCCTTGTCGTAAACCACCAGGTAGGGCATGCGTTTGGTGTCCCGACGAATTCAGTTTCATAGCGATCGCTAAATTGTTCTTGATTTGAGTTCTTTATAAAACTCCCCACCTCTCTTCTTACATCCGCGCTCGGCAAAAAGAGGCTGCTATAATTCTTCGAATAGTTTGTTCTTTTGTTCTATCCAATTCATATCATTTTATCGTTTTGATTTTGAGCTGTCAGGCTTGTGCCCAACATGCCGGCGATTGGCTTCGGGGCGGAGAGCGGCGCATGTCCGCTGTCCGCTGAGACAAAAGTTGATGCGGGCGGCAAAAGGCGAATGCTCCGCGTCATCCGCCCTCAGAGGTGCGAGTTGGGTGTGTTTCTCAACTTGTATGCTCGCTCCAAAATTCAATATATTTTGGACTTTGTGGAATTTCAAAATTGTCAGGTAGTCTCAAATGAAATTCGTTTCGAAAATAGGTTGCTAAATCAAATCCAAAATAGATAATGTCCATTTGATGTACGGATAAGATGGGATTTCCTGTCTCATGCGGCTTACTCGGAATGTAACGATGAGAATAAATCGGTATCAATTTCGGATATTTCTTGAAATTTTGAGTCGCAATTTCTTTTTGCTGTTCGAATATTTCAGGTTTTTCACCCCAATTCTCGTCCCAAAACGCATTATTCTCAATGTCGAATAACATTCCTTCAAGCGGCCGATTCAATTTGTCGAATACTTCATCTTCGTATTCTTTTGATGAAAGTGCTTTTCTCCAATTGACAAATCCTTTCGATACAGGCAGTTCCAAACATAATAATGTTTGTAAATCCGGTGGAAATGTTATGTCGAAATTTGCTTCGACTGTTATCAATTCCTCGTTTGTCAATCCTTTCTCAAATTGGATTCCTCTACTTTTCAGAAGTTGTATCAACAATTTTATTCGATCTTCGAGTTTCATCTTTCATTAGTTTTTTGCACATTTGTGAATTGCGCCCACCCACCTTTACTACCTCTATTATTTTTCAAAGTCGGTTTCTGTGTCGGGTAAAATAATTTTGTCTAATATTAAAGAATTTAAATGGGGATTCCTATTTGTCTTTGCTGCAAAGAACATAGCATACACAAAGATAGAAATATTAATATACGATTCACTGGAATTGAGCAATAAATCTGTTTTTTCGACGGAGGTATTGAGATTGAAAAAGAAAATACATACGCTTGAATATCGTTCGGAATGAGTTTAGCCATTGCCGTCTGCCTTTCCCTGCCGGCCTTTGGCAAACGGCCAAACGCATCCCTCCCGACCGACTGGCCGGGAGGGATGCGTTTCAGGATGCTGCGTTTCGGGTTGTGTTCCGCGGTGTGCGCGCAATCCGGGCTGTGTGTTCCGCGGTGCTGTGCGCTGCTGTGCACGTTGGGATGCTATGTGCCGCCGAGCTGTGTACGTTCCGGGATGTCGTGATTCGGGTTGCTGCATTCCGGATTGTTGCATTCTCGGTCACACGATCCGGACTGTGTTCTGCGGTGCTGCCCCGGGAACTTTACAGGCGGTTCTTCTCGTCGGCCGAACCCGCTTCGACCGCCTTGCGTTTGAAGGCTTTGCCCGACTTGAAGTTGTAGGTCACCCCGATCGTGAAGCTGCGGTCGTTCCACTGCTGTTTGACGTCGACCATGCGCACGAACCCGTCGCCGTGTGTGGTGAGGGGTTTACATGTTCGCCAAATGTCTGCCCGTTTCCCGAGACTGTTGCAGGGTGGCCGGCCGAATGCGAAATGGCCTCAGTTCGGAGACTGGTAAGTGTTCGTAGTCTCTCCTTGGATGCGCATGCGCATAGACTGCCGGTAACCGTCCTGTCCGGAGGTGGTGCCGGATAAACGAATTGTTGTGTGAGGTGGAAACACCTTGTAATGGAGTAATTTATATGTTGCTGTGCTTTAGGTTGAACCACCCCGATTCCTGTTAGTTTTCGTCTTCGGAGCTTCCCAAATACTTCCATGAGGAAATGTTGTTATCCATATTATCAGGGTTTTGCCATATTGGCTTTGCTGTCATTATTGATGAAGCATGTTTCATTTCAGATTATAGTTTGAATTGATGATAAAATAATTTGGAAAATAATATTGACAACGGTAAAATTGATATAATTATATGCTTTTTTTGAATGCATATTTAAATAATATTATTACATTTGTATAAAAATGTGATAGATGGGAAGGTGTTTTCTGTTGTTTTTTATAATGACTATTTGTACGTGTTGCAAATCGGATGCTCCGATTGCTGCGTTCGAACAAATTGATCTTGACGTCGTAAATAAACGGGAATGTGCATTTCGCGTTGAAAACGCACGTTTATTCCCGTTGGAAACTACCGAGGAATCGTTAATTGCGAGGGTCGACAAAATCATATCCAAAGCCCCTTACATCTATATACTCGATTCAAGGCAGAAAGTGATTTTTATTTTTGATTACGATGGGCACTATTTGACCAAAATAGACAAAATCGGTAGAGCTGGAGGCGAATATGCGAGTATAGAGGATTTCGATGTGGGTGACAACGGCGATCTGTTTATATTAAGCGCATACAGTAAAAAGATAATCAAGTATGCATATCCGGCCTATATTTCATTTGATGAGATCCGCATAAACTGTTCCATGACGGAAATCTGTGTCGTTGGGGACAAGATATATACCGGAGGTATGCATACTCCTGATGGTCTCGTGGGGCTTGGGGTGTTGGATATTACGAAAGGTACGGTCGATCCCCTGGTCGGAATTCGGGCCGAATTCGACTTGTCATCCGATGATCGGTTTGAAGTCAAACCCCGAAGCTTTTACAAATCTTCCGGCAATGTTCTATTCAACCAGCGGTTTTCCCGTCAAGTACATGAACTTGGCCAGTCCGGGTGGCAGATACCTTACGAATTCAGCAGTGGCTTGCCGGTTTGGGCAGCCGGTGATAAAGATGATTTCAGGGGTTTCCGGTCGATTTTCCATGTAGGGCGTATAATATTGGGGCAGCTTTGGCAAAATCAATTCTACTATCCGCCTCTGTATATCCGGGACATTGAAAGCGGAAAGGAATCTCTGTGCAATCTTTGGGATATGGGACTTCCTTTCCTGACGGATATAAGCACGAAAGACGGACATTTCATCATGGCAATATCTGCGGACAGGCTGAAAAGGATACAGAATAATGAAATCGTACGGAATGTGGTTTCCAAAGTATCGGAAAATGACAATCCGTTGCTGCTGGAATTCGATATCGTCGCTAACCCTTAAAATAAATTACTATTATGAAGAAACCTATTCTTGTTGTATTTGCATTTGCTTTTATTGTATTTATTGGTTCGTTGTTGGTGAAAAGCTACAAATTTGCGGCGACATCGGGTTTGATCGCTGCGAATATAGAGGCTTTGGCGCAAAACGAATCACTGGATGCCGGGGAAGTCGATAATAATAACTATACGATAAACACGCATACTACCAGAGATATATACAATGAAAACGATTGTTGTTACACGATTATCACTACGACGGAAGTCGATTGCCTTCCCGATGGAAAGGCGGATTGTACTCCGGGAACCCGAGTTGATGTCGTTACCGGGCATCGGTTTTCGCATATTTAGGCTGCGGATGTTGTCTTGAACACAATTTATGTTGTGTATCTCCTGAGAATGTTGCCGACCCGAAAGCATCATCGGCCCTGAAATTTCTTATTATAAGCGGTTCTTCTCGTCGGCCGAACCCGCTTCGACCGCCTTGCGTTTGAAGGCTTTGCCCGACTTGAAGTTGTAGGTCACCCCGATCGTGAAGCTGCGGTCGTTCCACTGCTGTTTGACGTCGACCATGCGCACGAACCCGTCGCCGCGGGCACCGATGTGCTGCGGGCGCTCGATCAGGTTGCGCACCGAGAACGAGGCGGTGAACTTGTCGCCGAAACGCTTCTTGATTCCGGCGTTCAGGAAATGGAGCGGTTTTACCCAGCAGTTGCCGAAGTCCATGCGGCTCTGGAACCGGTACGACAGGTCGATGTAGAATTTCGCGGGCAGCGAGAAGGTCGTCGAGCTGTTTACGAAATAGAAGTTGTAATGTTTTTCGGCACTGTGCTCGTCGATGCGCTGCCCCTGCCGGATGTAGGTGAGGTTGAGGTTCATCGTCCACCATTTGGTGAACTGGAACGGTGCGTTGGCCGTGAGGTAATAGTTTTTCGTCGTGTCGAAGTTTGTCCACGCCAGGCACAGGCGCGCCGGGTCGTCCGCGTCGGGGCGTATCGTCTGCTGTATCTCGTCGCGCTGGATCGTCATGCCGCCCGTGAGGGTGTACTTGTGCTTGAGCACCAGCGTCAGGCTGATGTCCTGCTTGTAAGCCGGGTCGAGTTCGGGGTTTCCCGTCTGGTAGGTGTAGTCCGAGATCTGGAACCGCTGCGGGTTGAGGCTCCAGAAGCGCGGGCGCTCGATCGTGCGGGCATACTGGGCGATGAGCGAGTAGGCCCCGTCTTTGGTCAGGGCATAGGAGACGTTCGCGTTGGGGAAGAGGCTGAAGTAGTTCTGCGAGATGTCGCCGCCCTTGCCCCGGGTGTGGGTGTATTCGCCCCTCAGCCCTGCCACGAGGCTCCAGCGCCCGAGGTTGGCCGAGGCGATGCCGTAGGCCGCCGCGATGTTCTCCGTATAGTTGATCGTGAAACTCTGGTTGTCGTTGCGCACCCACGCGCCGTCCTTCACGTATTCGTAGAGCGCGTCGTTGTGCATGTCGTTGTAGGTGAACTTGGCGCCTGCGCGCAGCGACCAGCGGGGCGAAAATTTCTTGTCGAGGGCCAGCGTGGCGGTCGTGATGTCGTAGAGGCTCGACGAGTTGTCGCGGTAGGTCGAGTCGACGACTGACGCGGGGGAGGTTATGCGGCTGAAATTGTCGTTGTCGGCGTTTGTTGCGCGGCGCGTATAATCGGCCAGCAGTTTGAGTGTCGAGCCGAGCGTGTCGAGTTTGTAGATGTAATTGAACGTCGCCGAGTAGTTGTCTCGGATGTTGTGTATGCCGTAGCGGCTTTCCGTGCGGGTTACGGCACCCGCGTCCGTGAAGTCGGTATAGGAGTCGTTCGGGCCCTTTTCGTTGTTGCGCCAGTATTCGAACTCGGCGCCGATGCTGTGCTTGGGGTTGATTTCGAATACCGAGCCGATGCTGCCGCCGAAGTTGCGGTCGCGTTCGGCGATTTCCGAATGGGACGTGAGGTTCGTATTGCCCGTGGTGTAATCGGTGTGTTCGTCCGAGACGGCCGTGTCCCTGCCCAGGTCGGCCCATGCCGAGGCGTAGAGGTCGAGGCGGCCCGTGTGGATGTTGATGTTGCCGCTCGGCGTATAGAAATGGTGGCGCGCGTTCTGTGTGGTGCGCATCGACAGCGACCCGTCCAACCCGTTCTCGCGGCGTTTGCGGAGCGTGATCCTGATGATGCCGCCCGATGAATCGGCGTCGTAGTCGGCGCCCGTCGTCGGTACGACCTCGATCTTCTGGATCTCCTCGGCGCGCAGCGAGCGCAGGTAGGTGAGTAGCTGCTCGGGCTCCATGCGCAGTTCGCGGTCGTTGACATAGACCTTCGAGCCCGACTTGCCGTTTATCGAGATCTTCTCGTCGTCGATCCAAACGCCCGGTGCGCGTTCCAGCAGCTCGATGCCGTCCTTGCCGATCGCCGCCGGGGCGTTGGCCACGTCGACCACGAAGCGGTCTGCCTCGCGGCGGATGAGCTGCGCCTTGACCACCACGCCTTCGATCCGGGTCGCCGAGCTTTTCATCACGATCTCGCCCAGGTCGTTGTTCTCCTCGACCCGCACCTGCCGCACGACGGGGTCGAACCCGAGGTATTGTACCGACAGGGTATACTCGCCCGAAGGCACTTTCAGCACGAAGCGGCCCGTGTCGTCGGTGGCCATGCCCGCCACCTGGTCGCTGCCTTTCAGCAGCACGACCGTAGCGTACTCCACGGCCTGTCCCTGTTCGTCCACCACGCGGCCCTCGGCCGGATAGATGCGGGCTGCGAATGCGTTTGCGGCGGCCAGCGCCAGTATTACGATGAGGAAGATAAGTTTTTTCATACTATTCTGTCGTTGTTTGTAATCTGCACTGCATTTTAGTTGACGGGGCAAAGATATGTAAAAATATTTATACTTTGCAATGCATAGTACTAAATTTTACGAAAAAATTATCCTTTTCCGGGGGAGGGATGGCCGTTCATGCATGAAAAAACGCGGACTCCCCTCTGTCGGTAGATGGGTACGACCAAGCACCCGAAGCCAAACAGGTAGAGCCCGCGCGTGACGCGGGAGTACTACTGTTTTCTTGGCTTCATTAAAATTGGTCGTTTTATCTACCCAAAAACAATAGCTTTCGCTAATATGTATGGCGCAAAGTTATAAAAAAGGCAGGAAATTCAAAACGGAATCTCCCGCTTTGCTGTCTATCACCCGCGGCGGCCGGCCGGCTGCCGCGCCCCGCCACTATCCCCGCCACTATCCCCGCCTCTGTGCCGCCGTCGGCATCCGCTCTCCGCGCCTCCGCCTGCATCCCCACCTCTGTGTTGCCGTCGGCATCCGTTTCCCGCACCTCCGCCCCCATCCCCGCTTCTGTGCCGCCGTCTGCCTTCCTCCTCTGGATAGTCGTTGGCGTACGCTTTCTGCGTCGCGGAAAGCGGGGGAGGGCTGTCCCCGATAAAATAGGTGTCGTCGAAATTTTGTTGAAAAATCGTGCGCCGCGAGGCTGGAATCCCGCGAATAATTCCTAAATTTGCAGATTGAATTATTATGGCTCATTGTCCCC
>CEAB01026904.1_pt1 | contig 20900 bp, 14 predicted proteins | sample 557651 | NCBI WGS metagenome assembly CEAB01 (sample SAMEA3182046, study PRJEB8094) | gut metagenome | biome: human; feature: gut; material: Stool; isolation source: human stools | place: Canada | collected 2011-11-15
CTATGCGCCAAAGGAAGAATCGAGGCCATTTGCCTGCAAAACGGTAAACTTACCCGTGGAGAACTATTCGAAACCATCTTCATCAACAAAGTTGAAAAGAAATAAAAATAAGAACACGAATTCCCCTCTCCGTCCAGCAAAAACAATGTAGGAATACCGTTAACATCGTACGCCTTACACACGGGAGATTTGAACCCCAGCAAATCACTCGCCCGCACCCATTTATACCCTTCCTCTTGAATACCTTTCAACCACACCTCTTTTTCTGCGCTTTTGCAGATGGTCAAAAGGCATTTAATTACCGCTTGAACAGTAATTAAATGCCTTTGCTTTGATGGGGTGAAAAAACAGTGAAAATTGTACGTTTCGTTTTAGAAAGTTGTACGTTTCGCTTTCACTATTATATACAAAAGGACTTTTTATTCAAACAATTGGTTTACCTGGCTTTGCAATTCCTCCGGCGAGAAGTCGCGGGCGATGATGGTCCCTTGCCGATCAATCAGGAAATGCTGGCAGATGTGGTCGATGGCCCAATCGCGGACGATGGGGCTGCTCCAATATTTGTAGTCGGAAATCAGGTTCCATTCGATGCCGTTGTTGGCGATGGTTTTCAGCATGTAGTCCTTGTTTTTTTCGAGCAGGATGTCTACGATTTCCAAGCCTTTCTCACGGTACTTCCCGTACAATTCCTTCTTTGTGGGAAGGTAGCTCCTGTAGTCTGCCAGTCCGCAACTGCCGATGGTCAGGATCAGGTATTTTCCTTTATAGTCATCAAGTGATACAGGGGTGTCGAATATGTCCGGGAAGGAGAACGACGGGAACGGCTGGTCCGGCTGCATGCGTTGGTCTTTGGCATATACTTCCTTGAAGTTTTTCCAGTATGAGCCCCGGAAAGCGGTGGTGTCCAGGCATGCCAGCAAACCGTTGAGACGGTCGAAGCGGTATTTGTCCATGATTCGTTTGTTATACACGTGGTTGAAACTCACGTGGCTCCGGGGGTATTTCCGAGCAAATGCCATGAACACGGTATCAGCCTTCCACTTCAATTGTTCGAGTTCTTGCTCCAGTCGTTCGGCTTCTTCTGTTTTGCCATTTTATATCTGCTTCCGTGGATTTTTTCAACACGGCTTGCTGTTCCATCCACACCGAAGCCATGTGTGCCCGGTAGGTCTGGTATTCATCTTCGGTCTGGGAGCCGGTAACTTCTCCTTTCCCGTTTTGATCGCAGGAGATGCGGATGGGGGAGTTTTCCGCCCAGAACATGCAACCCCATTGATTGTCGGCACTCCTGACCTTGATGTAATTCGGCTCGTCAAGAGTACCGCCCCAGTATTCGAAATGCCCGTTGATGGTTTCTACGCTGTCTGCCGTCCTGCCGTGCTCGATGTAGATGCGGGTATTGCCCAGACCTTCCACGTCGCCGGTGAGGGTAAATTGTTTTTCGGGTGTCGTTGCGCAGGAGGTGAGCAGACAGGCCGCCCCGCAGGCAATAAGTAATTTTTTCTTCATATCTGAATGCCTTTGTTATTTGTTGAGGAATTTCTTCACGTTCTCTTCGATGGCAGCGCCACGCATACCTTTTGCGATGATACGCCCTTGTGCGTCAATGAGGAAGATGGCGGGGATGCCTTGCAGGCCGTACCATTTATACAGGTACCCTTCGTCGGTGCTTTTCAAATCGGACACCTGCGTCCAGGGAGTATCATCCTCGGCGATGGCTTTCACCCATTGGTCACGGTTGGTGTCGAACGATACGCTGATGACGTCCACGCCTTTCGCCTTGTAGGTATCGAACACTTTCCGGACGTTGGGGCTTTCCTTACGGCACCAGACGCACCACGATGCCCAAAAGTCGAGGATGACGCATTTTTTGCCTTTCAGGAAACTATAGAAGTTCACCTCCTTGCCGTTAGGCGTGGGGAGAGTAAAATCGGGTACCCGGTCGCCGACGTTCATTTCGCGTATGCTATAACAGAAACTTTGCACCCGAAGACCTTCCTCCGTTTTTTTCAAGGCAGCGGACATGGCTGCCAACGCCTTTTCGATGCAGTCTTTCAATCCCACCACGTAAGCGAACGTGGCGTATTTGTCCACCACGTAGAGTGCACTAGCGTCTGCCCGGGCGATGACCGCCCGCATATCGGCCACGAATGTCTTGTCATTGCGCAAGGCACTCGGAGTGCTTGCGGCATAACGGGCTTCAAGTGACTGTACCGCTTTATCCTGCCGTGCTTTGTCCGCCACGTTCTGCGCAGAGAGGCCCACGGAACAGCCCAATAGTATCATGAATATCAATTTTTTCATATCCGTTTTTATTGTAAATTTGCCTTTGCTTTTTTCCAAAATTCCACTTTATCCTCCTCTTTCCCGTTCATTTCATGGATGCGAATATTTTGGTCGCACGTGCGAAGGACTTCCTCCTGCATCTGTTTGCCGTAACGATACTTCAATTTGCAACCGAGCAGGAGTGTTTCGTCGTTTCCTTTCCGGCTGTAATTGTTATAGACGGTTGCGGCATCCAGGCCGATTTTGCAGTAGGCGGAATAAAGCTCTTCATTGCGTTCCACGATTTCGGCGATCTCCAGCAAGGTGTCATAATCTTTCGATTCTTTGGCTTCCTCCACCATTTGGGCGAGTAAAGTTCCGCCTTGATAGGAAGAGATATGCAGCAGCGCCTCCAGTTTCATCAGGCGGATTTCCGCCGTTTCGTCCAACCCGCAGAGCACGTAGAGGGCCCGCAGGTATTGCTTTTCCTCCATACAGCGACGTGCCATGCCGAAGTCGAGGGTCAACCCCTGTTCCGGTACGATTTTCAACACCCACACCGCCAACGCGGCATTGTCTGCCGTGCCGGGCGACCAAGCATCCCAGCGTCCACGGATGATGCCTTTATCGTCGATAAGCATCATCGTGGGGTGACCGGCCTGCACGGTGGTGCTGAATTCGTCCACGCCTTTGTTGTCATCGGTGGTGGGGTAGCCGAAGGCTTTCTGTTTCCACCATTCCTTAGCTTTATAGCCTTTGTCCACCATGTTTTCTTTGTAGTTCACGCCGATGATTTGCACGTCCCGATAGTCGTTGCTGTGCTTCACCATCAGCGAATCCAGGTCCACACACAAGGCCCGGCAACCGCCGCACCAAGTGGACCAGAAATTCATGACGACAAATTTACCTTTCATCATCTTGCTGTTCAGCTCTTTGCTGAAGGTATAGCGGGGAGCGGGCGTACCCAGTTGGTTCACCACTTCCGGTCGGCCGTCGGCTGCTTCTTTACGGTAGCCATGGTTCCAGTTGGAGCCGTATTGATCAAGAAACTTATAGAGGCGTTCGTAGTCCTGGGCATACAATTCGGTTCCTCCGACCCATCCGATGAGGACAAGTAATAATAATCTTTTCATCTGTCGATCGTTTTATTTGCAATATTCCGCCACTTTTTTCCGCATATCATCGCCCCGCAAACCGGTGGCGATGATTTTGCCATTGCCGTCCAGCAAGAAGAGAGCGGGAATGCCGTTAATGTCATACTGTTTGCATATCGGCGATTTGAAGCCCAGCAGATCACTGACCTGCGCCCACTCGTAGCCTTCCTCCTCGATGGCTTTCTGCCACTTGGCCTTGTCAGTGTCGAGGGAGATACCCAATACATCGAATCCTTTGTCTTTGAAATCGGCGTAGATGGCTTTCACGTTCTCGCCTTCCTTCCGGCAGGGGGCGCACCACGATGCCCAGAAGTCAAGAAGTACGATTTTTTTGCCTTTGACGTATTCTTTCAGGCTGACCACCTTACCTTCTGGCATACTGAGGGTGAAGTCCTTCGCCTCGTAGCCCACGGAAACGTTCAGGTATTTCTGTATCTGTTCACCCAGGTCTTTGCCGGGGATGGAAGCTTTCACCGCTTCGGGCATACGATCGTAGCAGGCTTTCACCTCGGAAATGATACCGGCATGGGAAGCGACGGAGACATATTTGGAGAGCACGTATGCCGCCGCCATATCCGCACGCCCGCAGGCCTCTTTCAGCTTGGCAATAAATTCGGGCGAATCCATGGGATTTTTGCTATTGTCGGTGTTTTTGAAAATCATGTCGTTCACCTCCTGAACCTCGAGGTGAGTGGGGTTGCCCGCCACTTCAGCTTCCATAAAGGTGTTATTGAAACTTTTATAAGTGCCTGCACCGATTTTCACGTAGGAGGGGCAATTGTCCAGGTAGAGCAGCATATTGGCATATTGTGGATCATCCGCCCGCATAAGGCTGCATTCGCGGGGTTTTATGCCTTTCAGGGCAAAGCGGAATTTGCCGCCTTTCACGAAAGCCGAATCGCTCGGCGTGCGTTCGCCGGCATAGAGGTAGAGTTTTTCGCCTTCTTTCAGTGTGACGCCTTCGCCGCTCAGCGACATGTTTGTTTGTGCCCTCAGGTTCATGGCCGTCAGGGCAAGGAATAGGATGAATATTGTTCTTTTCATATTGGTTTTATGGTGTTATAAAGATGATTATCGTTTTTTGAAAGTAACGGGGATATTGACCTTGATGACGTGCTCCTCGGGAGGCAGGCACATCTGGTCGTCGCACACCTGATAGCTGATGACGATCTCTACCGGAATTTCCGTCCGCCCGGGTTCAAAAAACATGAAACTTCGGCTGAACTTGTTTTCGCCCGTATAGAGCGTCGCACCCGTATAGGTTTTAGCGGGAAGTTCCAGGTTGGTTGCCTGAATATCTTCGGGGAAGCGGATATCCACTTTGGTCGGGACCATGCCGAGGGCCTCGTTGGCTTTACTGTCCGTATAACCGTGCCATCCTTTCTTGAAGGAGAGAATCACGTTCATGCTGTACATGCCTCCTGTATGGATGGTGTCGGGATGTTCCAGCCGGTAGGTGACGGCATTATCTGCCCGGCTACCTTCGAACGATCGGGTCACCGAGACTGGGTCGCTTGCCTTTTCCATTACCGAAACAGCGGCCCTGACCGGATTCTTTTTGCCGTACATCACGTAGACGTAACCGCGGTGGCGGAGCGTGAGGTATTTGTATTCTTTCAATCGTCCCAGGTAATAACTCCGCATCCCAGGTTGCTCCAGCACTTGCTTCATGCCTTCGATACCTTTGATTTCGGTAACCTCGCCGGCGTCTTTGCCCGGCATGTTGATAGCGAAGTCTTGTATCCATCCCCAGGCGATGGAGTCGTCCACCTCGTAGCCGTTGACTGTCGGTATCGACATACCCACCAGCAGGTCGTTCACGCCGTCGCCGTTATAGTCCGCCACGCATATCATAGGCTGGCAGCCGGGAAATACTTTACCGCCGTCGGCAGCAGTGAAGAGGGGTTTCGGTTTGCGGAAACGCAGTCCCTTATCGGTGTTCACACCCTCATAAAACAGCACGGGCGAATCACCTTTACTGTTGTATTCGTGGGTTACGAGCAGATCCGTCACGCCGTCGCCGTTCCAGTCTGTCGGGGTGATGTAGGTCTTGAAACGTCCCCGTTGGGCATTGTCCTCGTCAACGGAGAGGTTGGAACCGTCCGTGTAGCGAAGGTGTTCGCGCAGCCCGAAGCGGGGGTGTTGGCGTGTGCCGGTATTTAGGGCCACACGCAGGCCGCCGCAGCCGCCCACGAAAAGGTCGGGTAGCCCGTCTTCATTGAAATCGGCAAACTGTACGGTGGTGTATACCCAATACTGTTCGCAATTCGGATTGTCCGGATCCACAGCGGAGCCCCTCCCTTCGGGTTCGCCCTCTTGCGGTACGAATTGCCGTGGCAGAAAGCCCTCTGCAGAGCCTCTCCACCAAGAGATTTTACCGGGGTTATACTGTCCTGAGAGCATGTCGGGCCATCCGTCGCCATCGAGGTCGAATATCCGCGGATGGAGCCCGATACAGCACCACTGGTAATTGGAAACGGTGTCGCCTTGCGTGTCCGTCGCCCAGAAATATTTCCCGGAAAAGCGGGGACGTTTGGCGCTGCCCTCGTTAAGGTAGACTTTCACGAACGAGCCGGTTTCTCCGGTGGCGAAATCGCCTAACAGTAGATCGGGTTTACCGTCACGGTTCCAGTCGAATAGGGCGGGATAGACCAGTCCGTGTTTTTCGGTGCGTATATCCTGTTTCGTCCCTGTAATCAGTTGCGGTTTCGAAAGCAGCGGCGCACCGGGAATCGGTGTGTTGACAATCTCTTTCATAACGGGCATCCCGACGGTGCGGATGGGGTCTTCCGCAGAATTGGTCTTTTGTCCGAAAGCCATGCCTCCTGACAAAAAAATGAGGGTCAATATTCTTGTTTTCAGTTTAATCATGGTATCGGTTTTTAGGGTAGTTCGATTTCGCAAGTCTCTTCGTATGTCTCCGGTGGCAGGCAGGTCTCGTCGCTGCAGGTTTGCCAGCTCACTTTCACTTTCACCTCGCAGGTGCCGGTCAGACCGGGCTCGACCTCAAGCTTTTGGATGAAAGTCAGTTGTTTTCCGTCGTACACCTCGTTGGCACCGTACAGGACAATCGGCGGACGTTTCAGCTCGCCTTCTTTCCGGATGCCTTCGGGCAGTGTGATTTCAACAATGACCGGCTCTTTGTCTTCGTTCATCCGATTGTCGGTATAGAGGTGGTAGTTTCCAGTGGTATTCATTTTTATACACACGTTCCATTGTCCGTCATCATGGCGAATATAGGCATGGCATGATACCGGTTTCCGCTCGATTTTCGGCAATTTCATTTCTTTGGCAGCGGGCTTGTCGTATTCAAACTCGCAGGGTTCCGCCTTCATCGGGATGGCCACGGCCCTTTGTTTGTTCGCTTGCCCTTCGAAGAGAAAAACGAAGCCACGGTGACGCAGGGTGGCATATTTCCAGTCGTCTAATTTGCCGATGAGGTACCGTTTCAAAAACTCCTGTTCTTTCAATTTGGCGTGAAACTCTTCGGTAGTGCCGTAGTACTGGAGAGCCTCGCCGGCGTCCTTGCCCGGAGACTGTAAGCCCAGGTCATGAATCCATTGCCAGTAGATATCGGTAGCTCCTTCAAAACCGTTAATCGTGGGGATGGAGAGCCCCATGAGGATGTCCTGCACACCGTCGCCATTCCAGTCCACCACCTGGATATGGGGCGTACAACCCGGTAAGGCCTTCGTCCCGTCCGTAGCCAGGAAAAGCGGCCGCGCCTGTTCGAAACGGAGGCCATCGTCGGTACGTACACCGCGAAAGAAGTAAACGCCATACTCGCCGGGCCGGGTGTACTCGTCGGTGGCAATGATGTCCAATACGCCGTCTCCGTCCCAGTCGACGGGGTTCAGATAGCAATGCGCCGTCTGCGAGCAAGCGTCCGTGATGTGGAAGTCCAAGCCGTTGGCGATGTGCATGCCCGCTTTACGGCGGGTGTGGAGGATAGTACCATCCACGTGGAAGAGAAACTCCCGGCGTCCAAAACGCGGTTCGTCTTTTGTGCCGATGTTCAGCGCCACGCGATAGCCGCCGCAGCCGCCCACGAAGAGGTCGGGTAGCCCGTCGCCGTTGAAGTCTGCCAAGCGTGCCGACGAATAGTTCCAGTAGTACCAAGAGTCGGGCGACCATTCCGGTTCATCGCTGCCAGCCGTAAATTCCTTGCCGTCCTGATAGCCCAATTGCGGAATCTGCCGTCCCGGCTCGAAACCCTTTTCCCCGCCTTTCCACCAAGTGACAACACCAGGGTAGTATTGGCCCGAAAAAATGTCCGGGTATCCGTCGCCATTGACGTCAACGATTTGCGGGTGGATGCCGATGCAACACCATTGGTAGTTGGAGATGACATCGCCGTTGACGTCTGTGGCGTAAAACCATTCGCCCGTGAATTTGGGTTTCTTTGCGGAGCCGGTGTTCAGGTATACTTTGATACGCGACTGTCCCGTGAGGAATTCGCCCACCAGAAGGTCGGGCTTGCCGTCTCGGTTCCAGTCGAAGAGCGTCGGGTAGGCCAGGCCGTGTTCCTCCGTACGGATTTCACGTCGAGAACCATCGATACGCACCGGCTGTTTCAAAACGGGGGCGCCATCGATTGTCGGGTAGTGCAGTTCCTTGATGTCCGGGAGGTTTGTCGTCCGCACCTCCAATTGTGTGCTGTCCGGTGGGAAAGGTAACCGAATGTCTGGCAACCGATCCGTTTGGGCGGATGCCGAGAGCGTGCCCCACGCCGCCAGCATGGAGCTTAGAATTAATGTTCGTATGGATTTCATGTGTTATCGATATTGTTCAATCAGTTTTTTCAGACGCGCCGTTTCGGCTGCTTTTTGCTGTTCGTTTTCGATGCGGTCGACGTATTGCAATGCGGTTTTCAACATGCTGACGGCCGTTTTTTTATAAGCTTCGGCGTATTTCATCCGCAGTTCGGCCGCTTTCTCGTATAGCGCAACGTGGCCCAGGCCCGCAGACGACAGCGTACGGAATGCGTCAATCCCGTTTTTCAGGATGTCCAAGTTCGTCGTGCCGCTTGCATACACGCATTCCGCAATGGGTTGCATGATTTCGACGTATGCTTTGGCGGGACGCCTGTCGTCTTGCCGATCGGCATATTTTGCCCGCAAGGTTTCGAAATATTCTGCGGCGTACCGTTCTTCACCGCTCCGCAACATGCACTCGTAGCGGAGAGCAGAGTTGTCCGGTGCGTCGGGAATCATCTCCATCAGATAGAGTGCTTTGCGATATTCCTTTTGTTGCATCAACGTCTCGACGGTCGGCCGATCGGCACGGATGTTCTGTTCGGGGACGGTTTTCAGCGCCCAAAGCGCCAGCTCGATGTTCAGCGCAGTGGTCGGATTCCAGCCGTCCCACCTGCCGCGGACAATGCCGTGCCCGTCAACCACCAGTACCGTCGGATGGTGTCCGTGAGAGACATCAGCGCAAGCGTCGGCGAGTTTACCTCCCACAGTCGGGAAGCCAATGCCTTTGCTCTTCCACCATTCTTCTGCTTTATAGCCTTTGTCGACTAAGGTTTCGTGCGCATCGACCCCAATGACCTGCACTCCTTCCCAGGCTGTGGGACGGAGTTTCATCAGCGAATCGATATCACACGACAAAAGACGGCAACCGCCACACCACGTCGCCCAAAAGTTCAGCACAACGAATCTACCCCGCAACGACCGACTGTTGAGTTGTTTGTTCAACCGGAATTCCGGCAAAATATGGCCCACCTGTTCCTCTTTTGTCCACTCGCCATTTCCAGTTTGTTCGTTGTAGCTGGTACTCCAGCCTTGCCCGTATTTCGCCATGTAGTGGTTCAGTGCTTCGTAGTTTTGGGCATGGACGGAAGAAACCGTCCATGCTGCTATCATGAAGAAAAAAAATGAAGAAAATTTTTTCATACCCTATAATCCTTTGATGTTAACATCGGCAATGCGTCCGAACGCCCAGCCGTCTACATTGGTTTCGTCGTATTTCACCGCTTTTAACACTTTGCCTGTCATGATGTCTAAGTGCAAAGCCCAAAGAGCAGATTTGCCGGAAGCCCAGGTGGCAACGAGCAAGACCGGTTTATCGTTGCGTGTTGTGACGTTCGGCGAGGCAAGCAGTTTCATCAGGGTGATCTCGCTGCCGAAGTCCAGCACCGCCCCGTCCGTCTTGCCCAATTGACCGAACGGGGAGACCTCGCTGCCGTCGAGGCCGTAATGGTAAACGGCATCCCGGGTGGCATAATAGCACATATTTTTCGATTCTCCGAATTCAAAGGCGATAGCGTCGCTAAAGCCGGTCAAAGTGTTTTCTAGGGCGTAAAAGTATTGCGGTACATCAACATAAGCGCTCTCTCCTTTAGCGGGAGCATTGGGCCACAGATCAACGGCAAAGAATTGTCCGGCAGCGGTAGGATGATCGGCCTCGCCTTTCAGTACAGCCCTAACATGCTCCCTGTTATCGGTGCGCATCACGACCAAATCGGCTTTCATATCGCCGGGATTGAATTTAACGTTGTCTGCTTTGGTATCCAATAATTTCACGTACTTAGGATTGAAACTATAAGTCTGGGTGATCCCGAGAAAGCCTTTTCGAGTCTGTCCGTTCACGGTGGTGGCATACATCAACTTTTGGATGCCGCTCGTTGCCACCTCTTCAAATTGGGGTGCATAGGTAAAGCAATTGCCGTCCGCACACGCGTCATTTTCACCGAGGGTCGGGAAAAGGAAAGGATATTGGTTGGATTGTTGCATCCAAAAGACGATGCCTCCGTCGAAGGCAAACACGTCCTGATCCGCGATGATATAACCTTCCGGCTGTCCTTTGTGTTCTTGTCGGTCTCCGCTGAGGTAAAACAGGCTGTTCCAGTCGCCGTAGTAAGAGAAATCGTCCTTGTTGAGCAGAGCGACTTCCCGCACCGTTTTGGCATAAATGCGGCAACGTTTTTTAGTTTCGTCATTATACAGATTGCTCGAAATGCTCTGCACGACGGTTTCGCCTTTTCCCTGCAATTTGCGTCCACCGTTGGTTTTCGAATACATGTCGGTGACGGCGGAGGGAGAAGCCGGCAGGGAGTTGGCGGAGGGGGTAAACTCTTCCGCTTCCAAAATGCCGATATCGCTCGAGGCGTCATCACCGTGCAGCACCAGCAGGCCCGTGATGCCGGCGATGGTGATGGTGAAGGTGTTCGTGGAATAGAAGTTGCGGCCGGTGCTCAATTGTTTGGCATGGAGACGGCAGGTGTAGCTTTTGTTGAGCGCAGTGATGTTGGTGTCGAGGTGGCAGGTGTATCTCAGTTCCTTGCCTTGCTCTTCAGCGGACACCAAAGGCAGAAAGGCTTCCCTTCCATGTTCATTGAACATCTCCCCCCTCACTTCCCACTTGTATTGCAGGTCCGTTTCGGGAATGGAGGTCTTCACGTCCGGCGTAATGGAGATGACTGAACCGATGCCCGCACTATATGCCGTTTCGGGAATGGTCATTTCCACATCGGGCATGACCGTATCGTAGTCGTGGCCGTTCCGGTCGTCATAGCACCCCGCCAGCATCAAGCAGGCGGCAACGGCTGTCAGTATATATTTTCTTTTTATCATAACAATTCTTTTAATGATTGAATTTTAATACTTTACCCTGTCAAAAACGGGACGTTGATTCGGGGCGTTCTGGTCATCGGCCGGATAACGGATGTCGTTGGCCTCGATGTAATCGTTAAGTTGAACCAGCAGGTAGGTGACGGCAATGCCGTTCCATGATCCTTCCTCTCCCCTCGGATCTTCCGTTCCTCCGGTCACTTTGACAAACACCTCCATTTTGAGTTGGGTGAAATAACCCATTTTGCTCCAACCGTCTTCATCCCACCAATCCGGACGTACATAACCGTTGTACAAACAAAGGTTGGCAGCGACATTGTCTTTCAAGCCCGGATTGAAATCCTCCGAGGCAACAAAGCGAAAACCCACCGTGTCGGGCGTGGTTTCCAGGTGTTCGCTATTGGTAATGCGCACCCACAGGGTATCCGATGTGCGATTGGCACGAAGCACCACTGGGGTTTGAATCTCGTATTTGGTGCGGCTGTCTTTCGGTTGGCGGATCACTTCCACGTTGACTTTCCGGTCGCGATTTTCCATCGTGGTGGCTACCGTGAAGGGGAGGGCCGCCAAGGCCGTCTGTCCGTAACCAACGTCGGGCAACTGTTTGAAAGAGAAATCAGTATTTTCAGCCGAAAACCAAACAAATCCTTTCTCCGTCCAAAGTTCGGCTTCTTCTTCGGAGCAAGCGCCCAATGCTACTGTTGTCAGGCAGAGCATTGCCGTATAAATCCAATTTTTCATTTCTTGTCTTTTTTAGTTTGTTCATTGTCTTTGTTGCGTCCGCCGTAGGTGTTTTCATCATCCGGACGGTCTAAGGTGAAGCAATTCGGTTCGATGGTCTTCGAGCCGCTCATCGGGCTTTTGATCGTGACGGACTTGTTCAGCCGTTTGAAGTAGTAGAACAACTGGCCCTCTGCTATGAACTCCTTGCGGTATTCCTTTTCGATTTCGTTTTGCAGGTCGTCCTTGCTGCCGCACCTCAACGGAGCGGAAGAAAGTCCGCGGTGGCTGCGTACGGTTTCCAAATGCTTGACACCCTCCTGCCAGTCAGACTCGCACTCAGCGGCGATGTAATACATTTCCGACGCGCGCATCAGCGGCAGACGGTCGGCAGCCCAAGGCGATTCGCTTTCGCGTTTGTAATATTTAGTGGAAAGCATAAATTCATTTCCGTACATGGAATATGCTTTTTTCAGGTAGGCATAGCGGGGATCCAACGCCTGAGTAGCCGGCTCGAAAGCATCGGCGGTATTGATGGCGAGAAGATTGCCATATTGACCCTGAAAAGCATATTCTCCCTCGAGCATGTAGCCGTCCATGCGGTCGTGCAGGTCGGTGATGTTCAGGGCAAAAATCTGTTCGGTGCAAAACGTCGGGTCTTTGCATCCATATTTATCGGTATTTTCAATGTTCGCACTTTGCACCAATGTGGAGTTGACCCAAGGGAAAACGGTTTCCTGCACGGCAATAACCTCTTTGGCACAAGCCAAGGCCTCCTCTTTATTGCCCATCCAGAGATAGACGCGCGCCATGGTGGCTACCGCCGCATAATAGTTGAAATGGAAGCGCCGATTATGCCAGTCCCGGATGCCGTACCGGGTACGGTAGGAACTGTTGCCTGTTACCGCACTACATACGAAAGAAGAGGGAGTCGCATCGGTGTACATCGGGTCGGCTTCCAGCAATTTCCTGGCTTCTTTCAGGTCGGCGAGGATGCATTCGCTGCACTGTTTCACCGTCAGGAGTGGGTGTACTTCGGAAGTCAGTTTGCCGACGTACGGGATGCACTCGTGGTCGGGGTTCACCGCACCCGCTTCGCCAAAAAGGCGCAGGAGGTCGAAGTGCAGGAACGCCCGCAACCCCAATGCCTCCCCCTTGAAGACGGCGTAGTCGTCACCGCCGAACACGTTCTGCTTGTCGTCGATGCACGCCAGCAGCGAGTTGAGGTTGGCTATGGTGTTGTAGATTTTGTTCCAAATGGGATCCACGTCGCTCAATTTCAGCGATTCCATGTAATACGAACTATTTTTGTGAAAATAATATCCTGCAAAGTTACCGTTATTTCCAAAAGTGTACGTGGCTCCCCCACCCATCAGTTCGAGCATGTACCAGGTCAAGTTTTTGCCGTACAGGTTATTGTCGGTCATGTTGGCATACACGCCGCTCATGGCATCGGCAAATCCCGCCTCGTCCTTGAAGAGGTCGTTGCGGTCCATTTCGGTGTTCGGCTCCACGTCCAGCCAGTCGTTGCACGAACAACAGAACAGGCTGCCGCCCAACACCGCCAATATCAGTTTTATCATATATTTGTTCATAATTCTTTTATTTAATCGTTCATCAGAATGTAGCATTCAGCGAGAGGGAAAAAGTCCGGGCAAACGGGTAGCTTGTCCCGCGTTCGATTTTCACTGTGGAGAGACGGGCAATTTCGTCGGCGTAGAAGGTGAGTTTCAACCGTTCCAGGCCGATTTTCTTCACGAACTTCATCCGGTAGAAATCATAACCGAAGTTCACCGAGGAGAAGTACAGTTCATTGTTTTTCTGTACGAAACGGGAAGTCGGCCGCGTTGTCTCGCCTGAATCGTTCGGATTCTGCCGCATCTCGATCAGTTTGTAAGGAGCATGGTCGCCGGGCTTCGTCCAGGTTTGCGCCACGCGCTTGTCGAGGTTGCCGAAACCGGTGACGTTCTCCACGCGTTCAATCAAGGTGGAGTTGTAGAGGTCGCCGCCTAATTTGTAGGAAGCTGTCATGCTCAGCGTGAAGCCTTTCCAACCGGCACTCAGTCCCACCGTACCACGCAATTTGGGATTGCTGTCGCCGATGACTACCTGGTCGTCGGAACTCCAGGTATAGGTCAGGTTGCCGTCTTTGTCTAGGAACATTTCCTTCCCGCTCATCGGGTCGATACCCAGAGAACGAACGCCCCAGATAGCGGTCATGGAACAGCCTTCGTAGTATTTCGTCGCCGGCCGGGTGGTCTGGGTCTTCCAGGCGGCAATCTCTTCGGCGGTCAAATTGCCTGAATTCGGCTTGTCGGCATTCAGTTTGTCGTCGGCATCGTCGTTGCTCTTCTTGAAGATGTCGTAGATTTTCTTGATGGTATTCTTATTGTGGTAAGCGGAAGCCGTCAGGGTCAACCAAGCCCGGTCTTTGTTGTTGCGCCAAGGGGTGATGCTCAGGGAGATTTCGTACCCCTTGTTTTCGATTTTACCCATATTCTCCTTATAAGTGTTGAAACCCGTAGAGGCGGGCAGCGTGATGTCCGTCAGCATGTTGTCTGTGTTCTGGATGTAGTATTCCGCACGTGCGCTGATAACGTTGTTCCAGGCGATGTCGATTCCGAAGTTGTTGTCGTAGATTTTCTGCCATTTCAGCTTGGTGTTCGGGATACCTAAAATCGTGGTACCCAAACGACCGTCGTAGTACTGGTTGCCGTATTGGTATTTGGCGCGTGCCTGATAGGGATTGAAATTCTGGGTACCGGTGTATCCCAACGAATAGCGCAGTTTCAACATCGATATTTTCCAGTTTTTTGGGATAAAATGCTCTTTGTGGATGTTCCAGCCGGCACCAAGCGACCAGAAATTTCCCCAGTGGTTGTCCGAACCGTAAACGGAAGAACCCGAAGCGCGGAAAGAGGCGTCGAATAGGTAGCGATCGTCAAACGCGTAGTTGAATGCACCGATAATACCAATTTCCCGTGTCTTGCTGTCACTTCCACCGGGACGGCTGTCGTGGAAATAAGAGGTTGCCATGGAAATGTCGTCCATGCTGTCGTTACCGAAACCTTCCGCTACCGTAGTGGTCGAACCGCTTTCGACGGTTTGCAGGTTCCACGTGCCATTGAAAAAAAGGAAGTGCCTGCCGAAAGACTGGTTGTAGTTCAACCCCGCCTGGGCGGAAAGCTTGTTGGAGTAACCGTCGGTTTTGGTATAGCGCCCTTTCCGGTCGCCGATCCCGTTGGCATCGTAGTCGATAAACATCGTATGCCCAGAAGGATAGAACACGTCGCTGCTCTCTTCGGTACGACTGTACGAAAATTGTGCCGTCAGGCGGAACTGTCCGTTGATGTGCCAGTCCATTTCGAAATTCTCCGTAAAAGCGGTGTATGCCGACCGGTTTTTGGTGTTGAGCGAAGCGTTGTACAGAGGGTTATACACCGGATAATAGTCGTTGGCACACTCCTGCCCCAACAGTTTTTTCAACTTGCCGTCGCTGTCGTACGGGGCGAAATAAGGCTCCAATCCGATGTATTCACTGAACAACCCGTAGGGCGATTCGTTGGCAACGTTGCGCGAATAGTCCATTTGGTTCCGGAATATTATGTTCTTGTAAGTATAGGAAAGCGTGTTGTTGATGTTGAAGGTGCTGCGGTCCGAGCCTTTCATGACGCCCTTCACGTCGTTGTACGAAGCACTGAGGATGTAACGAATGCGTTCGTCGCCGCCTTCTAACGAGAGCGAATGTTTCTGTCCCACGCCAACCCGCAAGGGCTTGGCAAGCCAATAGGTATCCACCCCGCTGGCAATGGCGTCGTACACCGATTTGTAAAGATTGTCCGCCCCTTGCACACTGTTCATCGCCTGCCAGTTGTCGTATTTGTGATGGGCGATTTCCCAGTCGAATTTCTCCTGCGCATTCATCAGGTTGTAGTCCTTCAGGTCGGGAGCCTGAATATTCACGTCGCCGTTATAGGTAATGCGCACCTCTCCGCTTTTGGGCCGGATGGTCTGGATAACCACGACGCCGTTACCGGCTTTGGAACCGTAGATGGCTTTGGCGGCCGCATCTTTCAGCAAGGTGATGCTCTCCACGCGGTTCATGTCGAGATCGAACACCTTTTCCAGCGTCGTTTCGAATCCGTCAAGAATGAACAGCGGCTGATTGGCGTTTCCTTCGTAATCCCCCTGAACGTTGAACGAGGTCTCTCCGCGCAATTGAATGTTGGGCAGGGAGTTCGGGTTGGAACCCATTTCCAGGTTTTCGGCAATCTGAAAAGAAGGATCCAATACACTAAGACTTTTCAGCAGGTTTTGGTTGCCCACCGCTTTTAACTCCTCCTGCTTGAACGTCGTGGACGACCCGGTGAAGCTCTCCGCCCGGCGGGTGAACATACCCGTAACCACCACCCCCTCAATCTCCGTGGCTGTCTCCTTCATCTGTACATCAACCACCGTGCGTCCCTCAATCGCAACCTCCTGACTATCCATCCCGATAAAAGTAAAAATCAACGTGGCATCAGCCGGGATTCCCGCCAAAGAATATTTCCCATCTATATTCGTCGTCGTTCCTCGGTAAGTCCCTTTGATAACAATAGTTACCCCAACCAGAGGATCACCATTCTTGTCCGTAACCACACCCGACACGGTATGTCCCGCCACTTGCTTGTTCTCCACCTTACGCACAATTGCCACGCTATTTCCCGTGATCTTGTACGTGTACTCCGTGTCCTTCAGCAACTCGTCCAACGCCTTTTCAATAGAAACGTTTTTCAACTGCAATGTCCTAGGCGCCATCTTATCAATCTGAGAATCCTCGAACATGAAATTCATACCGCTTTGCTTACGCAACTCGTAAATAATTTGCCGGACGGAAGTGTTTTTTAAATCGATCGTGATTCTCTTCTCCACCGCCTGACCGAAAGCCCCTGACGGGCTTACTGAAATCACCGCGATACACGTCAATAGTATCGACAGCATACGCAAAAACAAAGATTTATGCGTCCGTGTTAGTTTTTTCATAAAATTTCCCATAAATTTGTGTCTAGTATTTTTATTGAATTACTCCCTCATAACACACCTCTGACCTCGTGTAATGATGGATAAATTTTGAACCAGCGGGGATTTCGGATTGCTACAAAACGAAGATCCCCCTTTTTATTTACAGCCTCTCTACCGGATCACGTACCTCCCTTCTTCTTTAGTGATTTTTACATTTATAGTTTGCTCGATAGTTGTCATAATTTCATCGATCGAGACACTTCTCTCAAAAAATGCCGTAATTGTACTGTTCTGTAACGTTTGGCCCTCCACGACAATCTCGATCCCGTACCAGCGGGAAAGCTCCGACACGATGTCTTGCAGGCGGTCACGTTCAAACATAAACATACCTTCCGTCCACGCGATATACTTACTCACATCTACCCGTTCGGTACTTATGTCTCCATTTATATTATCCACCCGGCACAACTCGTTAGGACGCATCATCACGTTACACCCCCGGTATTCAACCCCGATACTTCCTTCCACCAATACTGCCGCAACCCGTTTTTCCGTGTAAGCCCTGACGTTAAATTTTGTCCCGTACACCTTTATTTCTGCATCATTCGCCCGAACAACAAACGGGACCTCACCATGCCGGACCTCAAAATAAGCCTCTCCCCGAACAGACACCGCCCGAACGGAATCCGAGAACCGGGAAGGAAACGACAATTCCGAATCCGAATTCAAGTACACGATCGTGCTATCCGGTAAAGCCAAACGGCTCGTGAACATTCTCGGCACCTTATACACGTTAAGAACGGAAGAAGTCTCATCCGTTGCCCGTGCTGCCACGTGAACCACATCAATCACTTTTTTATTCACCGCGTATTCCGTCATGTCCATCTTCTCTCCGGAGGCAAATATCAACGTCGGCACACTATCTTTCACAACAGGTACGCTTGCTACCAGCAATTCCGGTTCAGGCTGAACCACGCCTGCATATTTAAAAATTCCGAAACACAACAAAACCATCGCGGCAGATGTCGCCACGGAAATCGTCGTCCATCGAACCATCCTCGCCCGCTTGTAACCACGTACCCGAGTTCTGAGGCGGACAAGATTACGCTCCTTCCGTTCCGGATCTATCGCTGCAATCTCTCCTGCCAACAGTTCGGCATCCGTTAATAGATTCCTCGCTTTCGGATGTTTTTCGAACCATTCACACATTTGCTCCACGTCTGCCGACTGGCCCGTCCCTGCATTTATTATATTTTGTGCGGTATGTAATTCCCGTTCTTCAGTACTCGTATTCCTCATATCTTTCCGATTGTTTCTGTACTATATATACTTGAACAACCCGATTTTCTACCGAGAACGTGTAAAAATTCTATAAAAAAGATAAAAACAAATCCAGCATATTTGAAGAAAGCCTTTTTTTCAAATCCTCCACCGCCTTATCCTTGCGCTTATAGACCGTACTAAGGGCTATTCCCAACCGTTCCGAAATCTCCGCGGGCGAATAACCCTCTATGTACATCCGCAATACCGCAGCATATTCTTCCGGCAAGACCTCAACAGCCTGACTCAGATAGGCGATAACCTCAGAGGTCACAACCTCCGACTCCATCTCTTCCTCGCTCAAGTGCTTGATATGCTGCACATAATTCTCCACATGTCGCTGATGAGACCAATAACGTCTGTACGAATTTTTCACACTCAAATAAAGATAGGCCTTCAAATGCTCCAGCGATTCAAAAGAAATACGAGACTTTAAAACGTTCATAAAAACATCCTGCACGACATCATCGGGAACCACTTCCGTACCCACGTACAATTTTGAACTGAATCGATACAAAGCATCATATAGATGCAGAAAAATATATTCAAAAGCATGATTATCCCGTCGATTAAAATCATCGATAAGCACAGACGAATTCATATCATAATCAACGGCCATAGTCAGATGGATAAAATCACATATATTTCTCGCAAAAATAAGGATTAAAAAACAAAAATCAACTAGAGGCAAGTATTTCTATCCCAATCCTATTGTTATACTAGGGTTTACCTACCTCTCGATCGCTCCCCTCCCGTTTCTTCCCCACCATACCCTCGCCACATGGCGACAGGATAACGTTTTTGTCAGCGACTTGAAACGTCCGAGAGGTATCATAACCCTAGGAAAAGGCTGGCATTTCCCTATCTAAACCCTATCCCCGATTCTAACTTGTTGATTCATTTTTTTATAGTCCATTTAGACCACGAAGCATTCATAGAGCATTCACCTTCGATAAACATGGTAATAACTGCCCCCTGCATATATTCGACTTATAGAATCGTATGAATTAAAAGACACGTAACTTATTATACTACAACCACAAAAGATAGCGTAAATAGAGGGGAAGGATATCATACCCAGAGTGATGTCCTCAATGAAGTAGAGAATAAACCCAAATAAAGAAGTAATCTAACCCAAATAATCCCCCTTCCCCAGAGCTTATTCAGAGCTTACTCGTGGCTCACACAACACGCCATGCAGCAGCTCTGAATAAGTTTCGAGGAATCATCGAAAGAGTGGGATTATTACCTTCCCATTTCCCTTACTTCTCTTTTGGTTCTCCCTGATACCCAAAAATCACAAAATCCATTCACACACATCAGCCCTAGTTATCACACCCTTTAACTAGGGTAATAATCTCCTCCGTTCCTTTCACTACCCTTTCATCGCCCTTTCATCGCCCTTTCTCAATAGACAAACAAGGCCCGGGCAAGAGGTTTGCAAACAGTATGGGAGATTATTACCTAGAAAATACGGTTACATTACCCGGGCAGAACGGTAGCCGTTTCAAGTCATTGTCACAAATAAAAAGGTCCCCTCCCGAAAAAGAAGGGGACACAACACCTGTTTCAGCAGAATCCGCCTACTAAACACCCACACGTTCCATTATCTGGTTTTATACGCAATACTCTTCACCTTGCACAGCCCCTCCCACTTCGAGCCTTTCTCCTCCTTGATCACAATATCATCCACGTCATCAACGATCGCATATTTCCTGATCTCACCACCCGTTGATGCCGGTTTCGACGGGTCATAAAGAGCTATATAAAAATAATCACTCGAAGTCTCTACCAAGATATCCGATAAAAACAAGGTAATCTCGTAACCATCAAACGTTTTCAATAGTTCACACTTCTTCCTCGCGAAATCGTAACCATACAATTTATTCCCCACGGTATAGTAAATCACGGACAACATATTACTTGCCCCGAAAAACTCCGCCTTATCCAAGTCGATCACGTTATCCATTTTTACCATTAACTGTTTTATTATACCGAAACTATAGGAAATCCGGTAACTATACAGATAAAAATCACTTCCATCCCTTAATATCGTGTAAGTCGAACCCGAACCTTTATGACAATTAAGTGTTGTCACATACTCGTATCCCGGTTTCCAAGAGAAAGGATCCCCCACCCGATCAGACATATCCGCACAGTAGCCAAGAGGAGTTCCATAACCACTTTGTTGATACACGAAACGCCCATCCCGCTTATTATATAACACGGTAGCATATCCCCGTTCTTTCACGCTATATCCGATTTTATCCCCCACCGGGAAGAGATCATAATCACCCTTGTAATGATTACTTGGGGATCCAAAGAAACAAGCCTGTTGTCCGGATAACTCCGTATAATACAAATTACCATCCACAAGGGCAGCCCGATAATATCCCATAATCTGTACAGCCTCGGTCATCACGCACTCTCCGGCAGCCGATACATCATAAAAAGACCATTTCAAATGTGCCCCCTCGATAGGCAACAGGGTTGAAGTACTAAGCCTGTAAGTACCCTTATCCGTCCCGACATGAATATAATTCAATGCAGCGGCAGGACGATAGGGAGGAACAAAAATGCAAGTCGGCTTACCCCATTCCTGCAAATCAACCTCTTGTAAAATATTTTTCAACAAAGTCGTGTCCTCTCCTCCCGTTGATACCATATCAAGCTGAGTTCGCCCGTCATCTCCTTCCCCCAACACAAGCCATCCCCGCGAAAACAAGGTTGACAATTGCAAACTTAAACTTGAAATCGTGGTTAATCCCGTGGACTTATCCTGAATTTTAAAATGAACAACATAGCTCTGGGAAGGCAAAGTAATCGGATAAACCAAATCCTTCTCTTTTCCCAGCGTATATTGTCC